>ERZ824488.1951-NODE-1951-length-20252-cov-11.300787_pt1 | contig 20252 bp, 20 predicted proteins | sample MGYA00519936_ERZ824488 | MGnify/ENA primary metagenome ERZ824488 (study PRJEB31778, sample SAMEA3449153) | human gut metagenome | biome: human gut; feature: human-associated habitat; material: faeces | place: United Kingdom | collected 2010/2012 ... | reverse complement strand
GGGGGCTGAGACTCATGAACACGAAAGGTTCAGGCTGCCGGCTAGGGCGCCTGAACCTTTCGTGCTTTGGTTATTTATCCGTTCAGAGCCTCAATGCTGGATGCGATCATTTTAATCTTATCCTCCAGCTTTTGAGCGTTTTGGCGGGCACCCTCCACCACGTTGGCAGGAGCTTTTCCAGTAAAGCCCGGATTATTCAGCTTTGCGTTTACCTGATCCAGCTGCTTCTGAGCGGTTTCCAATTCCTTGTTCAGCCGCTTCAGCTCCGCCTTCTTATCCACCAGCTCATCCATCGGGATGTACACCTTGGCGTCGGCGGTAACAATGGTCACTGCTCCCGGGATAGAAAAGGCCTCTCCGACTTCAACCTCGCTGGCGTAGGCCAGGCGCGCTACAAACTGGGCACCCTTACGGAAGGTCTCTTCAAAGGAGGAGGCCACATACACCTTGGCCTTTCTGGATGGCGGCACGTTCATTTCCGCCCTCCGATTTCGGATAGCGCGGATCACCTCCATAATACGGTGCATTTCCGTCTCTGCCTGGGGATAAGCGTACTTCTCGTTATACTGGGGATAATCCGCCACCATCAGGGCTTCCCCCTCGTGGGGCATGGTCTGCCAAATTTCCTCCGTAATATATGGCATAAAAGGATGCATCAGCTTTAAAATACTGGTAAAGGTCCATACCAATACCTGGCGGGCTCCCACAGAGGTTTCATCCTTAGCCATCAGCCTGGTTTTGGCCAGTTCAATGTACCAGTCGCAGAATTCGGTCCATACGAAGTCGTATATCTTCTGCGCCGCAAGATTAAGGTCAAAGCCGTCCATGTTGGCGGTTATCTCGCGGATTATGGTATTGAGCCTGTTCAGCAGCCACTTATCGGCTATGTCAAGCTTGGCTATGTCTATTTCGCCAACCTCTGCATCGCCTATGTTCATAAGCACGAAGCGCGTTGCGTTATAAAGCTTGTTGCAGAAGTTACGCGCGGCTTCAACCTTCTTTGTGCCGAAGCGCATATCTCCGCCCGCTCCGTTGCCGGTAACAAGGCTGAAGCGCAGGCTGTCCGCGCCGTATTGCTTGATTATTTCCAGCGGATCCACGCCGTTGCCAAGGGATTTGGACATTTTGCGGCCCAATTCGTCCCTAACAAGGCCGTGAATGTAAACATTGGAGAACGGCTTTTGATGCATCACTTCCATGCCGAACACTATCATTCTGGCTACCCAGAAGAATATTATGTCGTATCCGGTAACAAGGGTGCTCGTGGGATAGAAGTATTCAAGCTCCTTTGTATGCTCGGGCCACCCAAGCGTTGAGAACGGCCACATGCCGCTGGAGAACCAGGTATCCAGCACGTCCTCATCCTGATGCACATGGCCGCCGCACTTGGGGCAGCACGCGGGCGCGGATTCGGCAACTATGGTTTCGCCGCAATCGTCGCAGTAGTAGGCAGGAATCCTGTGGCCCCACCAAAGCTGGCGGGAAATGCACCAGTCGCGTATGTTCTCCATCCAGTTATAATAGGTCTTGTCGAATCGCTCGGGCACGAATTTCACTTCGCCGCTCTTAACAACGTCTATCGCGGGCTTTGCAAGGGGCTTCATGCTCACGAACCACTGCTTGCTCACCAGCGGCTCAACCGTGCTGTGGCAGCGGTAGCAGGTGCCAACGTTGTGGCCGTAAGGCTCTATCTTTACCAGATTGCCGGCTGCTTCAATATCCGCCACCAGCTTCTTGCGGCATTCCATGGTGGTCAGCCCTTCGTATGCGCCGCCAAGCTCGTTTATATGCCCATCGTCCGTGAACACGCGCATAACGGGCAGGTTGCACCTTACGCCGACCTCAAAGTCGTTGGGATCGTGCGCGGGGGTGATCTTCACGGCGCCGGTGCCGAATTCCTTTTCAACGTATTCGTCTGCTACGATGGGTATTTCGCGCCCCACAACGGGGATAACTACGGTTTTACCAACTATGCCGGCATAGCGTTCGTCGTCCGGATGCACGGCTATCGCCGTATCGCCAAGAATGGTTTCGGGGCGGGTGGTAGCCACGGTTATGGAATAGCTCTTGTCCGGCGCATCGTAACGCACGTGCCAAAGATGGCTCTGCTGTTCTTCGTATTCAACCTCAGCATCGCTCAGCGCGGTCTTGCAATGCGGGCACCAGTTTATTATCCTGTCCCCGCGGTAAATAAGGCCCTTGTTGTAAAGGTCAACAAATACCTTGGTAACGGCCTTGGAGCAGCCTTCGTCCATTGTGAAGCGTTCGCGGTCCCAGTCGCAGCTGGCGCCAAGCTTCCTGAGCTGCTTTACTATCCTTCCGCCGTATTCCTTTTTCCAGTCCCACGCGCGCCGCAAAAACGCCTCGCGTCCTATGTCGCGCTTGTCAAGGCCCTCCTTGGCCATCTGCTCGATTATTTTTACCTCGGTAGCTATGGACGCATGGTCGGTGCCGGGCAGCCACAGCGTTTCAAACCCGGCCATGCGCTTGTAACGGATAAGCGCATCCTGCAGCGTTTCGTCTATTGCGTGGCCTATGTGCAGCTGACCGGTTATGTTCGGTGGGGGTATGACTATGCAATACGGCTCCTTGTCGGGATTAGGCTCGGCATGAAAATAGCCGTTCTTTTCCCATTTTTCATACAGCCTGTCTTCCACGCCCTGATGGTCGTAAGACTTTGGCATCTCCTTCATGGTACTCTCTCCTCCTGAAAAAATAGTTTGTTTGGTAAATTAAAAGGAGCTTCTGTCCCTGATTAAAGGACGGAAGCTCCGCGGTACCACCTTTGTTGGGCATAATATGCCCCGCTCTATGCGCCTTAACGCGGCGCGCACGTTTCGGACTACTGCTGTTTCATCCAAAATAGCTCCAAAGCGACCTTCCGCCAATCTTCGCAAGCAGCCCTTTCAGCCGGTGAAGCCGCATCTCTTTTGCAAAGAAGTTTGGCGTACTCCTCTTTTTCTACGCTATAATTGTATTCTATGCGCTGACGCCCGCTTTGTCAAGCCGAAACGGCATATTTTCATAACGCATTTGCATATGGCTTTTCCGCATGATAAAATGCAAGCATATTGAACGGAAAGGCGGCAAACGGCATGAAGGCGTTACCGGGCGAATTTCTATCCCGTATGCAGGCGGAACTGAAGGGCGACTACGCGGCATTTTTAGAAAGCTATAATAATGAAAGCGTGCGCGGGCTGAGGGCGAATACGCTCAAAGGGAACGCGGCTGCAATAGCCGCGCTTTGCCCCGTTAAGCTTGAAAGGGTGGATAATACGGCGGACGGTTTCCGCCTTACGGAAGCATGGGAAGGAGTGGGTTTAAGTCCCGTACACATGGCAGGGCTTATATATATGCAGGAGCCGAGCGCCATGCTGACCATTGCCATTGCGGATATACACCCGGGCATGAAGGTGCTGGATATGTGCGCGGCGCCCGGCGGCAAAACGGGAGCCGCAGCGGCAAGGCTAAACGGGCAGGGGCTTATAGTATCCAATGAAATAGTGCCAAGTCGCGCCAAAATACTCGAATCCACCGTTGAGCGCATGGGTATAGCTAACGCGGCGGTGATAAGCCGCAGGCCGGACGAGATTGCAAAAGCGATGCCGGAGTATTTCGACAGGGTGATAGTCGATGCGCCGTGCAGCGGGGAAGGCATGTTCAGGAAAGATGAGCGCGCAATAGAAGAATGGAGCGCGGAGCATGTTTCTTCCTGCGCCAACAGGCAGCGGCTTATACTTGAAAGCAGCGCGCAATGCGTTTCCAAAGACGGCATGCTGATATATTCCACCTGCACTTTCTCACGCGAGGAAAACGAGGACAATATAGAGTGGTTCCTTAAAACGCATATGGATTTTGAACTTGCTGAGCAGCGCAGGCTTTATCCGCACACGTTCGCGGGGGAGGGGCACTTTGCCGCGGTGCTTAGACGAAAGGGCGGCAGCGTGCGCCCTTATGCGCCGCTGAAGCTTACCCCGTGCAAAGATAAGGCGTATGCCGAATTTATTAAAGATACGTTCACGGTGCCGCCCAAGGGCACGGCATATGCTTATCAAAACGGTGTGAACATAATTTCCGCGGAGCTGCCTGAAGCGATAGCGCCCATGCTCAGGCGCAGCGTTGGAGTTTATGCCGGAGAGCTGCAAAAGGGCCGCTTTGTGCCGCACCACACGCTGGTTATGGCGGAGCACGGCGGCGAATACGCCCGTATGCTGTCGCTTGACGAAAGCGACGCGCGCCTTGCGGCATATATGCGCGGGGAGGAGATAAACTGCCCTGAGGCTTGGCGCGGGTACTGCGCCGTGGCATATCGTAACCACCCGATAGGCTGGGGCAAGGCGGCTGGCGGCAGGATGAAGAACCATCTTCCGAAGGGCTTGAGAACATGGTGAACGGCATACTGAAATGCAATAAAATAATGGTTATAGGCTGCCCGGGCGGCGGCAAAAGCACGTTTGCAAGGGCATTGGGCGAAATAACCAAGCTGCCGGTATATCATTTGGATATGCTTAACTGGAACGCGGACAAGACCACGGTGGACAGGGAAACGTTCCTTTTACGGCTTGGCAGCGTGCTTGAAAAAGACCGTTGGATAATAGACGGCAATTACAGCTTTTCAATGGAAATGCGGCTGAAGGAATGCGATGCGGTGTTCTTTTTGGATTACCCGGCGAAGGTATGCCTTGATGGGGTGCGCACGCGCATGGGCAAGCCGCGGCCTGATATGCCGTGGATAGAGCAGGAATATGACGAGGAGTTTATTCAATTCATAAAGAGCTTCAAAACGGAGCGCTGCCCGCAAATATATGCCCTGCTTGAAAAATACAGCGATAAGCCCAAGGTTGTTTTCAAGACACGCGCGGAGGCGGAGGAGTTTCTTGAAGCGGTAAGAGATAAAACAAAATAAAACAGCGGCACGGCGCATTGCATAGACATGCGTTGTGCGGTATAATTTCAAAAAATCACACGATAAGCAGCAGGGAAGAAGGAGAAGCGTAAAAATGGAACTGAACGGAAAAATATGGCTTGCAAAGTCGGACGAAAAGGTGTTTCTTGAGCCCAAAATGGCCAACCGACACGGCTTTATTGCCGGCGCAAGCGGCACGGGCAAAACAATAACGCTCAAGGTGCTGGCGGAGTCCTTTTCTCAGCTGGGCGTGCCGGTGTTCCTTGCGGACATAAAGGGAGACCTTGCCGGCATGTGCAAGGCGGGCGTGCACAGCGAAAGCATGGAAAAGCGCATAAATAAGCTTGGGATAGAGGATTGGCGCTACCGCGTGTTTCCAACGCGGTTTTGGGATATATACGGCGAATACGGCCACCCCGTAAGGACAACCGTAAGCGAAATGGGGCCGATGCTTTTGAGCAGGCTGATGGACCTGAGCGATGTGCAGAGCGACGTATTGAACCTTGTGTTCAAAATTGCGGACGATAAGGGGCTGCTGCTCATAGACATAAAGGATCTTAAGGCCATGCTGCGCCACGTTGGCGAAAACCGGGCGGAGTTTTCCGCGGAATACGGAAACATGAGCGCGCAGAGCCTGGGCGCGATACAAAGGAGCCTTATAACGCTTGAGGATGAAGGCGGCGCGGAATTCTTCGGCGAACCGGCGATAGATATACGCGACTGGATGCAGCGCGACGAGCAGGGCAGGGGATACATAAACGTGCTGCACAGCGTGAAGCTTGTGCAGAATCCTACGCTGTATGCAACGTTCATGCTGTTTTTGATGAGCGAGCTGTTTGAAAAACTGCCGGAGCGCGGAGACGCCGAAAAGCCGGAGATGGTGTTCTTCTTTGATGAGGCGCATCTTTTGTTCAGCGACGCGCCGAAGGTGCTTGTGCAGAAAATCGAGCAGGTGGTGAAGCTTATCCGCTCAAAGGGCGTTGGCATATATTTCATTTCGCAAAGCCCGTCGGACATTCCGGACAGCGTGCTTGCGCAGCTTTCAAACCGCGTGCAGCATGCGCTCAGGGCATATACGCCAAGCGAACAGAAGGCTGTAAAGACCGCCGCGCAGACATTCCGCACAAATCCCGCGTTCGATACGCAAACGGCAATAATGGAACTTGGCGTTGGCGAGGCGCTTGTATCCTGCCTGGATGAAAACGGCGTGCCGGGCATAGTGCAGCGCGCGTTCATACTGCCGCCGCAAAGCCGCATGGGCACCATTACGGACGAGGAGCGCCGCGCTGTTATAGACGCAAACGACATGAAGCATAAATACGACAAGGCGATAGACAACTTCTCCGCCTACGAATACTTTGAACAGCAGAACGGGGAGCCGGAAAAGGAGGAGGAACGGGCGGCAAAGCAGGCGGAGCGGGAGGAAAAGAAGGCCGCAAGGAACGCCAAAAAGCCAACGGCCGCAGCAAAAACGGTTAAAAAGAAAAAGTCCGCCGCAAGCAAGGCAATGACCCGCGTTACAAACAGCGCCATGAGCACCATAGGCCGCGAGCTTGGCCGCTCCATAATACGGGGCATATTCGGTTCAATAAAATAACGGAGGGGATAGTATATGAAGGAAAAGAACAAGAAACTTATAAGTGAAGTTATAAAAGATATTGAGCACGACATGACAGACGAGGAGATACTTAGCCTGCTTGCAAGCAGCAAAGTATCCGAAAACACAAGCAAATCGGCAAAGGATGAATACTCGTTCGGCCAGCGCATGGCGGATAAAATAGCAAAGTTTGCCGGCAGCTGGGGCTTTATATTTTCATTCGTGGCTGTGCTTGTGCTGTGGATGGTAATAAACGTGCTGATGGCAAGCAATGCGTTTGATGCGTATCCGTTCATATTGCTCAACCTTATGCTGTCCTGCGTGGCGGCAATACAGGCGCCGCTGATAATGATGAGCCAGAACCGGCAGGAGGAAAAGGACCGCCGACGCGCCGAGAACGACTATAAGGTCAACTTAAAGACGGAAATAATGATAGAGGACATGCACAATAAGCTTAACCGCATACTGTCGCAGCAGGAAAAAATATTGGCATATATAAAGGCGCAGGAGGAGAAAGAAGAGAGCAAGAACGCATAAGTCGTTTTCTTTCGCCGCATATGCACACATTTCGCTCCCGATGAGTACTATATCTTAGAATTGCCCATCGGGGCGAATAACAAGGAGGAAAGCATATGTGTAGCTCTTGCAACGGAAACAACTGGTGGTGGATAATAATACTTATCCTGCTTGCCGGCGGCTTCAGCAATAACGACTGCGGCTGCGGCTGCAACAATGACTGCGGCTGCAACGGGAACAACTGGTGGTGGATAATAATACTTATCCTGCTCGCCGGCGGTTTCAGCAACAATGGCTGCGGCTGCGACAACGGCTGCGGCTGCAACAACAATAATTCCGGCTGCGGCTGCGGCTGCAACTAAGCATATCCCTGCGCGGCATACGCGCGGAATATACAAAGAGCGGGGGCAAATATCCCCGCTCCTTTTGCGTGCGTTAAGCGCTGCTTTAATCAGTTGTTTCCCGCGCCGTGCTTCATTGCATGGGCGCAGATGGCTTCGTAGGTTTCCTGGCTTATGTCGTGCTCTATTTTGCATGCGTCCTTTTCCGCGGTTATTTCGTCTATGCCAAGGCTCACAAGGAACTTGGTCAAAGTATGGTGCCTGTCCAGCATTTTTGATGCTATCTCCATGCCGCTGTCTGTCAGCGTTATAAGCCCGTCTACATCCATTGTGATGTAGCCGTTTTCCCTCAAACGCTTGGTGGTATAGGTAACGCTCGGCTTGGTCACGCCCAAATATTCGGCAATGTCTATGGAGCGAATGTAACCGCGCCTGTTTTTCATTATAAGCATAGCCTCAAGGTAGTCCTCTGATGCCCTAAGTATTTTCATGCAGCTTTGCGCCGTCCTCTCAATAAATTACTTATTAAATTAACACACACTCGGTGAAAAAGCAAGCGTTCAAACAATAATGCAAAAAATGTTTAAAAAAGGGGTTGACATACGAGGTTAGAGGTGTTAAACTATGCCACGGTTAAAGAAGTTTAACCTAATGAAATTAACATTAGTTAAACAAAGTTAACCATTATTTTTTCATCAATGGTTAGCGTACACTAACATTGGGATGAGGAGGAGAGAACATGATGCCGCTTACGCTTGCAAATATGGGCGAAGAACAGATAATCCATAAGGTGGGCGGAAGCCCGGAGGTGAAGAAGCACCTTGAGGATATGGGCTTTGTCCCCGGCGGGAACGTTACGGTGGTGTCCGCATTGGGCGGCAACGTAATAGTTAAGGTAAAGGAAGCCCGCGTAGCCATAAGTGAAGAAATGGCGCGCAAAATAATGATTTGATTAAATTTAAATAAATCAACCAAACCAAACTGACAAAAGGAGAGGACAGCAATGAAAACGCTTAGAGACGTTAAGATCGGCGAGACTGCGAAGGTAGTGAAGCTGCACGGCGAAGGCCCCGTGAAGCGCCGTATCATGGACATGGGAATCACCAAAGGCACGGAAGTTTTCGTGCGCAAGGTGGCGCCGCTGGGTGACCCGATGGAGGTTACTGTGCGCGGTTACGAACTGAGCCTGCGCAAGGCGGACACCGAAATGATAGAAGTACAGGAATAATTTTTTGTTACAAGGTTAAATTGACTTAACCGAAAGGAGCAGAACATGGCAATAAAGATAGCCCTTGCGGGCAACCCGAACTGCGGCAAAACGACGCTGTTCAACGCGCTCACCGGCTCCAACCAGTTCGTGGGTAACTGGCCGGGCGTAACGGTTGAAAAGAAGGAAGGCAGGCTGAAGAAGCACGACGACGTTATCATAATGGACCTGCCCGGTATTTACTCCCTTTCCCCTTACACCCTTGAGGAGGTTGTTGCGCGTAACTATTTGATAACCGAAAGGCCGGACGCGATACTGAACATTATCGACGGCACCAACCTTGAGCGTAACCTTTACCTCACCACACAGCTTACCGAGCTTGGTATCCCCGTGGTGATAGCCATCAACATGATGGACGTTGTAAAGAAGAACGGCGACAAGATAAACGTGAGCGAACTTTCCCGCCAGCTTGGCTGCGAGATAGTTGAAATATCCGCCCTGAAGGGCACCGGCGTTATGGAAGCGGCGGAGGCTGCGGTAAAGGCCGCCAAGTCCACCAAGACCGTGCCGATGCACACCTTCTCCGGCCCCGTGGAGCATGCCATTGCGCATATTGAAGAAGCGGCTGTGCATAACATGCCCGCCGAACAGCAGCGCTGGTACGCCATAAAGATTTTCGAGCGCGATGATAAGGTGCTTGAGAAGCTGAACATTCCCGCCGATACCATGAACCATATCGAGCAGGACATAGCGGCGGCTGAAAAAGAGCTGGACGACGACGCCGAATCCATAATCACCAACGAGCGTTACGTCTACATTGCGGAGATAATAAAGAGCTGCTACAAGAAAAAGAATGCCGGCAGCCTTTCCACCTCTGATAAAATAGACAAGATCGTGACCAACCGCTGGCTGGGCCTGCCCATATTCGCGCTGGTAATGTTCCTTGTTTACTACATCTCCATGGTCACCGTAGGTGCTGCGGCTACCGACTGGGCAAACGACGGCCTGTTCGGCGATGGCTTCCATCTGTTCGGCATTGGCAGCGCTCAGTATGAAGAAGTGAGCGAAGAATACACCAACGCCATGAACGCCATCAACGCCTTCGTTGAGATCGATACCGAGGCTGACGACTTCGATGAAGCCGCTGCCCTTGAAGAGATAAAGAACTTCGTTCCCGAATCCACCACCGGCACCGTTGAGGTAGAAGATGAGGAAACCCTTGCCGTTAACGAGCTGACCGCTTACTACGACGCGATCCCCGCCGGCGAGGAAAAGTACGATAACGTTGTTCCCGTGACCTATGTTGACGCGGTTGCTTACATTGAAGAAAACGGCTTTGAAGAGCCCGATCCCGCCAACTACGGCGCGTGGGTGCCCGGCGTCCCCGTGCTGGTAGGCAACGCGCTTGAAAGCGCAAACGCCGCCGAGTGGCTGCAGGGCCTGATACTTGACGGTATCGTCGCCGGCGTTGGCGCGGTACTTGGCTTCGTGCCTCAAATGCTGGTGCTTTTCCTGCTGCTCGCCTTCCTTGAGGCCTGCGGCTACATGGCCCGTATCGCATTCGTACTGGATAGGGTGTTCCGCAAGTTCGGCCTTTCCGGTAAGTCCTTCATTCCTATGCTCATCGGCGTTGGCTGCGGCGTTCCCGGCGTAATGGCCAGCAGAACCATAGAGAACGAGCGCGACAGGCGCATGACCATAATGACCACCACCTTTATCCCCTGCGGTGCTAAGGTGCCCTTCATAGCCATGATAGCCGGCGCAATGTTCGGCGGCTCCGCCCTGGTATCCACCAGCGCTTACTTCATAGGCATGGCCGCGATAATCGTATCCGGCATAATGCTCAAAAAGACCAAGATGTTCGCAGGCGAACCCGCTCCCTTCGTTATGGAGCTGCCTGCTTACCATTGGCCCACCCTTGCTAACGTGCTCAGGAGCATGTGGGAGCGCGGCTGGAGCTTCATAAAGAAGGCCGGCACGATAATACTGCTCTCCACCATACTGGTTTGGTTCACCACTTACTTCGGAGTAGTGGACGGCACGTTCAGGATGCTTGCCGAGGACGAGATAGACTACTCCATACTGGCTGCCATCGGCAACACCATCGCCTGGATATTCACCCCGCTCGGATGGGGCAACTGGCAGGCTACCGTCGCTTCCATCACCGGCCTTGTTGCTAAGGAAAACATAGTCGGTACCATGGGCATACTGTACGGCGGCGGCGACGGCACCACCTATCAGAACATAGCGGCTGCCTTCACCGGCATCAGCGCCTACTCCTTCCTGGTATTCAATCTGCTCTGCGCGCCTTGCTTCGCCGCCATCGGCGCCATCAAGCGCGAGATGAACAGCGCCAAGTGGACCTGGTTCGCCATCGGTTATCAGTGCGGCTTCGCCTATGCCATCGCCCTTATGATAAACCAGTTTGGCAATGCCATAATCGGCAACACCAACGTTATCGGCCTTGTATTTGCTCTTGCGCTGCTGGCCGGCATGATCTACATGCTTGTGAAGCCCTATAAGGAAGCTACCAAGCTGACCACCAACGTAAAGGTCTGATAGGCCCAAACGATATAAATCACCACGATCATTATTCTAAAAGAAGGAGGGATCCTCATGATGAACTGGTTTGCAGAAAACCTTGGAACAATAATCATTACGCTTGTGCTTGCGGGTGTGGTCGCGCTGATATGCGCCTACCTGATAGGCCAAAGGAAGAAGGGGAAGTCCTCCTGCGGCTGTAATTGCGCAAATTGCGCCATGCACGGCAAGTGCCATTCCCGGCGGTAAAACCAAAATGCGGGGGAGATGCGATTCGCGGCGTCTCCCTCGCGCTCTATAAAACAAAACAGGCTGAAGGAGGACATAGGGCCACATGGAAAAATGCATAAACGAACAGGCAAAGCAGCTTACGCCCTCCGCAATCAAATATCTTATGGCAACGGCTCAGCTGTGCAGCGCCGGTGAAGGCGCCCGCTGCGTGGACGTGGCGGCGCGGCTGAACGTATCAAAGCCCAGCGCACACGCAATGATACAGAATCTTTGCTCGCTTGGTCTTGCCACCAAAAAGCGCTATGGCATAGTGCGCCTTACGCCGGAAGGCGAAGCGCAGGCCAAACTGTGCGAAGCGTGCTACGCACCGCTGTACGAGCGGATGCATGCGGCGCTTGAGCTTGACGAGGAGCTTTGCCGCAGCGTTGCGCTGAACGTGCTTTCGCAGTCCTATGAAAGAATAGACGAGCTTGCCGAAAGCCTTAACACGGAAAATACTGCATACCCAATGAAGGAGATGTATTCATTATGATAAAGACCACACTCAGAATAGACGGAATGATGTGCGGCATGTGCGAAGCGCATGTGAACGATGCCATCCGCGCCCGCTTCAACGTGAAAAAGGTAACTTCATCCCATGCCAAGGGCGAATGTGTAATACTGTCCGAAGAGGCTTTGGACGAAACCGCCCTGCGCGCGGCAATAGCCGGCACGGGATACGAGCTGAAGTCCGTTAATTCCGAAAAATACAAGAAAAAAGGTTTCCTCGGCCTGTTCGTAGGCTGAGGAGAACAATAGGCGTCCGCACTCAGATCCTCCTGAATAAACTGAACGGACACAATAGATTTTGCGGCTCTTTGCTTAAAATGCCATCGGGGCAGGTGGCGTATTGGTGGAGAGCTGCTCTTTTTATGCGCCGCTGCATATGCTATAATAAATCCAAAGTTGGAATTATAATTGGAGGATGAGCCATGGCATACCGCGCCGCCATATGCGACGACTGCGCAGCGGATGCGCAATTTGTGAGCGAAATACTGAAGGCCTGGGCAGATGAGCGCGGGGCGGAGGTGAATGCGGAAATATATCCGTCCGCCGAAAGCTTTTTGTTTGCGTATGACGAAAACAAGGCTTACGACATGCTGCTGCTGGATATTGAGATGGGCGGCATGGACGGCGTGAGCATGGCGCGGCGCGTGCGTGCGGGGAACAAAACCGTGCAGATAATATTCATAACGGGATACAGCGACTATATTGCCGAAGGGTACGACGTTGCGGCGCTGCATTACCTTATGAAGCCCGTGAATAGGGAAAAGCTGTTCGGCGTGCTCGACCGCGCGGTAGAGCGGCTGAAAATAAGCCAGCGCTGCCTGAATTTGGACATGGGTGGGGAAATGGAGCGCATACCGCTTTATGAAATACGCTATATCGATGTGAGGCAGAATTACGTTACCGTGCATGCGGAGCATGAGTATACCGTTAAGCGCACGCTGAACGAATTTGAAAAGGAGCTTGACAGCGGCTTTACTCGCGTTGGGCGCAGCATGATAGTCAATCTTAACCGCATACGCCGCGTTACCAAGGCGGAGGTGATGCTCAACGACGGCACGGCGCTGCCGCTGCCACGCGGCGCATATGAGCCGCTGAACCGCGCAATAATCCAGAATACATGAGGTGAACGGCATGAAGTTCATATCAAGGCAAATAGATAAGCGCATAGCCGCATATCAGCGGGAACTGATAGACACGCATTATAAAGAGGTGGACAATATGTATCGCCAAATGCGCGGCTGGCGGCACGATTACCGCAACCATATACAAATGCTGAAGGCGCTTGCGGCAAAGGGCGACATGAACGGCATAAACGATTATCTGAATATGCTGGATACCGATTTGAACACGGTTGATCTGGCAATAAAAACGGGTAACCCGATGGCGGATGCGATAATAAACAGCAAGGTATCCCTTGCCAAGGCCAAGGGCATAAAGGTGGAAATAGACGCGCATATTCCCGTTAAGCTTAAAATGAGCGAGCTTGATCTTTGCTGCATAATAGGGAACCTGTTTGACAATGCAATAGAGGCAAGCCTTCTGCTTGACGAAAAGGACAGGCTTATCCGCGTATATATGGACATGAAGAATACTCAGCTTTATATATCCTTCACCAACTTTACGGCCGTAGGCAAGCAGAAAAAGATAGGCGCGCGCTTTGCCACAACAAAGGGCGAGGGCCACGGCTTCGGCCTTGTAAGGGTGGATACGATTGTTGAACGCCTTGGCGGGTACCTGAGCCGGAACAGCGAGGACGGCGCCTTTACCACCGAAATACTCATTCCGCAGGAGTAATATGCATTTCGTCACCCGATTTTAACGATTCGTCCCCAGAATGCGCCGCACATGGCGCATTTATGCTATCATACAGCCAAGATGAAAACGGAAGGGGTGCTGCAGCTGCAATGGAAGCGACAGAAAAAAAGAAAACCAAACCCAAATACAATATGTGGCAGAACACATGGTATATGGTGCAGACGGCGTGGGCAGCGTATAAGCCGGTGGTGCCAATGTGCATTGCGCTTGCGGTGTTGGGCGCGGCGTATGCCGCGGCGGAAATGCTTATAACGCCAATAATACTCGGCAAAATAGAATCCGCCGCGGCGGTGGGAGAGCTGATTGCCGCAATAGCCGCCTGCATGGGCGTGCTGCTTGTGCTGCGCGCGGGTAGAACCTATGTGGATATAAACACGCTTTTCGGCCGCATAGAAACGCGAACCGCTATATTGAACCGCATTGCGCTAAAGTCGGCGGCAACATCGTATTCCAATATGCTTGATACCTGCTTTATTGAGCATATGAACAATGCCTACCGCGTTGTTTCAAGCAACAGCCAGGCGACGGAGGCCATATGGAAAACATGGACGGATATACTGACCAACGTTATAGGCTTTGCGGTATATATAATACTGCTGCTTGAGCTTGACGCATGGCTTGTGCTGCTTGTTGCGGCAACGGCAGCGGTGAGCTACCTTGCATCCAAGCGCATAAACGAATGGGGCTACCGCCACCGCAAGGAGCGCATGGAATACAACGAAAAGCTTGAATATATAAACAGCGTTGCCATAGAGCGAAGCTACGCCAAGGATATTCGCATGTTCGGCCTTGCCAACTGGATAGAGGAGCTGTACGTTAAGACGCTGGGGCTGTACCGTGCGTTTGCCGTAAGGCAGGGAAGGGTGCAGATATGGGGCAACGTGATAGACATTGCGCTTACGTTTTTGCGCAACGGCGCGGCCTATGCCTACCTTATATGGTACACGCTTGAGCACGGCCTTGGCGCGGCGCAGTTCCTGCTCTATTTCGGCGCGGTTAGCGGCTTTGCCCAATGGGTAACGGGCATACTGGATAAATTCGGCACGCTGCATAGGCAAAGCCTTGATATAAGTGAGCTGCGCGATTACCTTGAATGGGAGGAGCCCTTCGACCTTGAAGGCGGGGAGCGCATTGAAAAGCGCAGCGATATGCCCTGCGAAATACGGCTTGAAAACGTGCGCTATCGCTACATAGGGGCTGAGAAGGATACCATAAGGGGCCTTGATTTGACCATTCACGCGGGCGAAAAGCTTGCAATAGTCGGCCTTAACGGCGCGGGCAAAACAACGCTTGTAAAGCTTATATGCGGCTTCCTTGACCCGACGGAGGGCAGGGTGCTGTTCAACGGCAAGGACGTTAAAACGCTGAACAGGCGGGATTATTACGCGCTGTTTTCTGCGGTGTTCCAGCAGTTTTCGCTGCTTGATACAAACATAATAGAAAACATTGCCCAAAGGATAGACGGCATAGACGAGCGGCGCGCGTGGGACTGCGCCGAAAAGGCCGGCCTTACGGAAAAGATAAAGTCATTGCCGAAGGGCATGTATACCCACTTTGGCCGCAGCGTATATGAGGACGGGGCGGAGCTTTCCGGCGGCGAAACGCAGCGGCTGATGCTTGCGCGGGCGCTGTATAAGGACGGGCCGATAATAGCGCTGGATGAACCCACGGCCGCGCTTGACCCAATTGCCGAAAACGATATATATCAAAAATACAGCAGCATGACGCAGGGCAGAACGTCGCTTTTCATATCGCACCGCCTTGCATCAACAAGATTCTGCGACAGGATAATAATGCTGAAGGATGGCTGCATAAGCGAGGAAGGCACGCATGATGAGCTTATGCGCCGCGGCGGGGAATACGCAAAGCTGTTTGCCGTGCAAAGCAAGTATTATCGGGAAGGAGGGCGCGAATATGAAAGCGAAAACCGAGAATAAATCATTTATACGGGCATGGAAGCTGAACATGCGGGCATTGAAGCTGCTGCATGGCGAAATGCCGGGCTGGTTTACGGCAACGATACTTAACGGACTGCTCACAGCCGCCGCGCCGTACGCCGCAATATGGTTCTCCGCACGGCTGATTGCCGAGCTTTGCGGCGGGCGGGACGTAAACGTGCTGACGCGCTATGTTATTTTGATATTGGCAAGCACCGCGCTGCTTATGCTGCTGAAGGCCATGGCAGCGCGCCGGGTGGAAGCGGAGGATGAAACAAAATATTTCGGCGTGCGGAACATATTCATAAAGAAGATGCTGAGCATGGACTTTGTGGATGCGGACAGCCAGCATGTGTTTGACCTTAGAGCCGGAATAGAACAGAACGAAAACTATTCCATGCTCGGCCTGCCGCGGGCGTTTGAGATATTTCAGGCGTCCGTTGAAGCCGGCTTCAGAATAATCGGCGGCGTTGCGCTTACGGTAAGCCTGTTCGCAAGCAAAATCCCTGACGATTCAAAGGGAATAATGTTCCTTAACAGTCCCATTGCCGCGGCAATAATGCTTGCGCTGCTGATAGGCGCGGCAATAGCCGCGCCGGCATGCTACAACAGGGCGGATAGATTCTGGAGCGATTATGCGCCGACGGCAACGCTCGGCAACCGTATTTTCAGCTTTTTCGGCTTTATTGCAAGGCTGCCGAACAGGCGGGCGGATATGCGCATGTATGCTCAGCAGCAAAATGTGTGCGGCCCGTATTTGAAGAATACAAACATGTTCGGCGTAAGGTCCGGCCTTGCAAAGGATGCAAAGGGCAAAATGGGCGCGTTCTATGTGCTTTCCGCCTGCATTGCGGTGCTGCTCAACGGCGCGGTATATCTGTTCGTGTGCCTTAAAGCCTACGGCGGGGCATTCGGCCTTGGCGAGGTTACGCAGTACATCGGCGCAATAACGGCGCTGTTCGGCGGGCTAAACCAGTTCATAGAGCAGCTCGGCAAGCTTAAGGTGAACGCGGCCTTCCTTGAAAAGGTAGGCGAATTGCTGGATATGCCCAATACAATGTATAAGGGCAGCCTTACTACGGAGAAGCGCAGCGACAGGAAATACAGCGTGGAATTCCGCAACGTGTCATTCAAATATCCGGGCAGCGATGCTTATGCGCTCAAAAACATGAACATAAAGTTCCGCGTGGGCAGCCGTCTTGCAGTGGTGGGAATGAACGGCAGCGGTAAAACAACGTTCATAAAGCTGCTGTGCCGCCTATACGACCCGACGGAGGGCGAAATACTGCTAAACGGCATAGATATTCGCAAATACCGCTACGATGAATACATGGACATATTCTCGGTAGTGTTCCAGGACTTCAAGCTTTTCGCCCTGCCGCTTGGCCAAAACGTGGCAACAAGCAGCACATATGATGAAAAGCGCGTTACTGACTGCCTTATAAAGGCGGGCTTCGGGGAAAGGCTGAAAACGCTTGAAAAGGGGCTTGATACATATTTGTATAAGCAGCTTGATAAGGACGGCGTGGAAATGTCCGGCGGGGAGGAGCAGAAAATAGCCATAGCAAGGGCGCTGTATAAGGACGCGCCGTTCATAGTGCTTGATGAACCCACGGCTGCGCTTGACCCGGTGGCGGAGGCGGAGATATACGAAAAGTTCAACGATATTGCCGGCGATAAAACGGCGATATACATAAGCCACAGGCTGTCCAGCTGCAAATTCTGCGACGAGATCGCCGTATTCGACGGCGGGAGGATGATACAGTTCGGCACGCATGAAGAATTGCTTGCCGACGAAGGCGGCAAATACCACGAACTTTGGTATGCACAGGCGCAATATTATGCCGAGCAGAAGAAAAGGGCTGCGGAAATGGAGCAAATGGTGTAAAATAGCACCATAAAACAGGAAGGAGCGGCCTAACATGGACGAAATCACGCTGATAGTAACTTACCGCTGCAAGGACGGCAAGCGCGGCAGCTTTGTGCGCGACGTGGCGGCGCAGGGCATACTGGATAAAATATTGCAGGAAGAAGGCTGCATGGCGTATAAATACGCAATGAGCGCAACGGATGAGGATGAGCTGATATTGATAGAGCGCTGGGCAAGCGAAGCATTGCAGCAGGCGCACCTTGCGCGGGAGCATATGCAGCAGCTTAAAAGCATAAAAGAGCGCTATGTTATATCCACAACGGTGGATAAACTAAAACAGTATTAAAAAAGCCCCGGAAAGGGGCGGTGCCGGTACGCTGAATCACAGCGTGCCGGTCTTTTTTACTTTATGGTAATTGAGAACAAGGCAAATGAGGAACGGTATGCTTGCATAGCCGAAAACAGGATAAATTATGCCTATAAGATTGCCGAAACCAAGCAGACTGAGCGCGAAGGACACAAGCAGCAGCGCGGTAGTGAAAAGCTTTCCGTGTTTGTTTATGCCGGCAAAATGCAGCTCGGTTTGGCTGACAACGGCGCATATGGACGAAAGGCACGCACCGAACATGCCAAAGCCCATCAATAAACTGTATGCCACGCTGAGCGTGGGGTGAAGTCCGCTTGCAAGGGCGGACATAGGCAGCTCGTTTTGCCCGGAGGAGGGGAGAACAGAAATTGCGGCTATCATGCTCCATGCAAGTACTATAAGAAGCACGCTGCCCATGCTAAGGCCGCGGCGGACGGTTTTTTTGCCATCCATAAGCTTTGCCGTGGGCACAAGTATGGATATTGTCCCGAAAAGATTATATGCCGCATAGGTAACGAAGCCTATTATCCAGTTCGGCATCAATGCGGATACGCTGCCGTTTGCGGGCGCAAAGCTGAAGCCGTTTTTTATAAGCACCCATGCGGCAAGCAGCACGGCCATTACCGTGGTAACGGGAACAAGCAGCGAAAACACAGCAACCAACCCCTGCATGCCGAGCAGGGCCACCGCTGCGACTATAACCGTGAAAATAAGCCCGCCCAACCATGCGGGTATGGGCAAAAGCTGATGGATAAGCGTAGATGCGCCGGCTATCATGATTATGCATACGCCGACCAGCAGCAGGTTTTGCATGGTGCTTACGGCGGCGCGCAGCTTCGGATGATCGCCACATGTCATAAGGCGGCCCATGTCCTCCTAACCGGTCAATTGTATAAGCCTCAGGTTAGCATAGTTTACATAGAAAAACAGCGCAGCCGTGCCTATGAAGCCAATAAGCCCGACGGGGCCGAAGCAGGCGAAAAACTGCCAAAGCTCCTGACCGGATACGAAACCGGCGCCAAGAAATATGCCGGTGTAAGACATTGCCAACTGCGTGGTACTAAGCTTTTTCATAGGATACGCTCCCTGTAACGCTGCATATGTGCGGCATGCCGCCAACGCGGTATTATATCAGCGTTGCGCCGCGCAGGCAAGAACTTTCATGTTTTTACGATATATGATATAATAACCTCAGCTTTTGGTGAAAACGGAGGGAATAGGATTGGGCGTTGTTGTTATAGGCGCAATATTTGTTGATATAAAGGGCTATCCTTCGGAGGTGTATATTCCCGGCGGCAGGAACGCGGGCAGGGTGGAGCAGGTGCATGGCGGCGTGAGCCGAAACATAGCCGAGGACATTGCAAACGTTGAACTGAGACCGACGTTTATAAGCCTTGTGGACGACACGGGCGTTGGCGCGGACGTTATAAAAAAGCTGAATGCGCACAAGGTGAACACGGATTACATACGCGTTACGCCGGACGGAATGGGCACATGGCTGGCCGTTTTCGGCAACAACGGCGACGTGGTGGCGGCAATATCAAAACGGCCCGATCTGCACCCGATATACGACATATTGGCGCAGCATGGCGATGAAATATTTGAAAAGGCGGACAGTATAGCAATAGAAATAGATATAGATAAGGATATCGTTAAGCTGGTTTTCGCCCTGGCGGAAAAGCACAATAAGCCCGTTTACGCCGTTGTGTCCAATATGCGCATAGCGTTTGAACGGCGCGACTTTTTGCGCTCCACGCAGTGCTTCGTATGCAATCAGCAGGAGGCGGGCATTCTTTTCAGCGACGATTATGATGATAAGACTCCGGCTGAAATGGCGGATATACTATCCCGCCGCATAAAGGCGGCGCAGATACCGCGCATGGTGGTAACGATGGGCGAGCAGGGCGCTGTATACGCCACGATGGATGGCGAAAGCGGCGTTTGCCCGGCGAAGCATGTTGACGTTAAGGATACTACCGGCGCGGGCGATGCGTTCTTCTCCGGCACGGTAATAGGGCTTACATACGGGAAGAACATAGCGGAAGCCTGCGAAATAGGTACGCGCCTTGCGGCAAGCGTTATTTGCACATCAGAAAACGTGTGCCCGAGATTTTTGCCGGAGGAGTTTGGGCTGGACGTAAATATAAGCGATTGAGCAAAATTATTTTTGAACAATCTGTATGATATGGCAAATACGGCATTGACAGGAAGCGAGCTTTCTGATAAAATGCATAAATGTCGGCAGAGAGCGGAAAGCCGTTTCCGGCGACGCCGATACGATACAGCGCCTAAGGGGTGCGTGAGCGCCTGTAGCTCAGCTGGATAGAGCAACGGCCTTCTAAGCCGTAGGTCCAGGGTTCGAATCCCTGCGGGCG
>ERZ824488.1947-NODE-1947-length-20264-cov-2.973477_pt1 | contig 20264 bp, 19 predicted proteins | sample MGYA00519936_ERZ824488 | MGnify/ENA primary metagenome ERZ824488 (study PRJEB31778, sample SAMEA3449153) | human gut metagenome | biome: human gut; feature: human-associated habitat; material: faeces | place: United Kingdom | collected 2010/2012 ... | reverse complement strand
CCCCCTTCTTGACGTACAGCTCCACGCAGCCAGCGTGGAGGTTTGCCACGTTGTACTTCGGCGCGGAGCAGCCCTCAATGAAGTGCAGGCTCGCGCCCTCGTCCACGATGATGAGCGTGTGCTCGAACTGGCCCGCGCCCTTGGCATTGAGCCGGAAGTAGGACTGTAGCGGAATGGAGAGGTGTACGCCCTTGGGGACATACACAAACGAGCCGCCGGACCACACCGCCCCGTGGAGCGCGGCAAACTTGTGGTCGCGCGGGGTGACGAGCTTCATGAAATACTTGCGCACCATGTCGGCATACTCGCCCTTGAGGGCGCTTTCCATATCGGTGTAGACTACGCCCTCGGCGGCGACCTCGTCGCGCACATTATGGTAAACCAGCTCGGAGTCGTACTGCGCGCCCACGCCGGCGAGCGACTTGCGCTCCGCCTGCGGGATGCCCAGACGCTCAAAGGTATCCTTGATGTCCTGCGGCACGTTCGCCCAGTCATTCTGCATCTTCGTGTTCGGGCGGACATAGGTGGCGATGTGGTCGATGTCCAGCCCCTCGAGCGAGGGGCCCCAGTCGGGCAGGCGCAGCTCGTTGTAGATCTGGAGCGATTGCAGCCGGAACTGCTGCATCCACACGGGATCGCCCTTTTCCTTGGACAGCTTGTCCACGATCTCCGGCGTCAGACCGGACTCCATGCGGTAGGCGTCGTGCTCCGCGTCGCGTATGTCGTAAATGCTGCGGTCTACGTCCGCAACGTAGGTTTTTTCTCTGTTCTCTGCCATGCCGATGTCACCGCCTTACTCCGTCTTCAGGCTGCCGAAGCCCTTTTCGTTGATGGCCTCGACCAGCTCGGCCCCGCCGTTTTTGACGATGACGCCGTTTTCCATGACGTGCGCGGCGTCGACGTGCAGCGCCTCCAGAATGCGCGTGGAGTGCGTGATGATGAGGAGCGAGCCGTGCGTGCGCTCACGAAAGAGCCGCACGCCCTCGGACACCGTGCGCACGGCGTCCACGTCCAGACCGGAGTCGGTCTCGTCGAGAATGGCGAGCTTGGGCTCGAGCATGAGCATCTGCAAAATTTCGGCTTTCTTTTTCTCGCCGCCGGAAAAGCCCACGTTCAGGTCGCGTTCGGCGTAGCTCTCGTCCATGTTCAGCAGCCTCATGGTCTCCTTCAGACGCTTTTTGAAGTCCCAAAGCCGCAGGCGATCGCCGGTCTTCTGCTCCAGTGCGCTGCGGATAAAGGCGCTGAGCGTCACGCCCGGCACCTCCAGCGGGTTCTGGAAGGAGAGAAAGATGCCGCGTTTAGCGCGCTCGTTGACCGGCAGGGCGGTGATGTCCTCGCCGTCAAATACGATGCTGCCGCTCGTCACGGTGTAGACCGGATTGCCGGTGACGGCGTAGCCGAGCGTGGATTTTCCCGTGCCGTTCGGCCCCATGAGAACGTGCGTCTCGTCGCGCCCGACCGTGAGGTCAACGCCGTGAAGGATCTCCTTTTCCCCCGCGTTGATGTGCAGGCGATTGACCTCTAAAAGTGCTTCATTTTTCATGCTGCTTGCCCTCGTTTCTGCGTCTGTCCGATCGGACAGCCCTATAATCCTATCAAGTTGATAGGATTATAAGACGATAAACCTATAATGTCAATAGGGATTATGAAAATTTTCGGGCCGTCCACACCTATTTGAACACTTGCACAGGCCGCGCCGCGCTGGTATCATAAGGGCGAGGTGAGAATATGGCAACAACAAAGGATTACATTGAATACGTCTGCGAGCGCCTGCACGGCGCGGGCGGGCTGCGTTACCGCAAGATGTTCGGGGAATACATGGTCTATGTCAACGATAAGCCCGTGCTGCTCGTGTGCGACAACACGGTGTTCGTGAAGATCGTGCCGGAGCTTGCTGCGCTCATGGCGGACGTGGAGCGCGGCCTGCCCTATGAGGGCGCGAAGGAGCACTATATCCTCGATATCGACGATACCGACCTCGCACGGCAGGTCGTCGCGGTGCTGGAGACGGTCACGCCGCTGCCGAAGCCGAAAAAGAAGAAGGCCGAGTAGCTTGCCAGCGCCGCGCCGGTGTGCTACAATAGGCGGGAAAATAAAGGGCAGCACCGCGCAGACACAATTGCGCGGTGCTGCCCGGGAAAAGCGAGGAAGCGAACCATGGAATACGATCTGCCCGTCGCGCAGATGGCGCGCGGCGACGATATCGAGGGCTTTTACGTCCTCAAATCCGCCTTTTCCAAGGTGGCGAACAACGGCAAGCCCTTTTTGAACCTGACCCTTTCGGACCAGACCGGCGCGGTCGACGCGAAGGTGTGGGACTACCCCGGCCCCATCGGCGCGGCGGACGAGGGCAAGGTCGTGAAGATCCGCGGCAGCGTGTCGGAGTTCCGCGGGGCCTTACAGGTGACGGTGGAGCGCATACGCCTCGCGGGCGAGGACGACCGTTACGACGTGACCGCGCTCGTACCCACCGCGCCCATCGACGGGGAGGCGATGTACGCCTCGGTCGAAGCACTGCTCGACTCCATCACGGACGCCGATTATAAGGCGGTCTGCCGCGAGCTGCTGCGCCGCCACAGCGAGAGCTTCCGCACCATTCCTGCCGCCAAGAGCGTCCACCACGGCTTTCTGCATGGCCTTCTGATGCACACGGGCAATATGATGCAGCTCGCCGACTTCCTCGCCGGGATGTATGCCGACACGGTGGACCGCAGTCTGCTGCTCGCGGGCACATTCGCGCACGATCTGCAAAAGGAGCGCGAGTTCCGCTTCTCCGCCCTCGGCCTGGTGACAGACTATTCCGTGCCGGGCCAGCTGCTCGGCCACCTTGTCATGGGCGCACAGGAGATTGCGGAGATCGCGAAGGAGTTGGACGTTCCGGAGGAGAAGTCTGTTCTGCTCCGGCACCTCGTTCTCTCCCACCACGGCGAGCCGGAGTTCGGTGCGGCGGTGCGTCCGGTCTGCGCCGAGAGCGAGCTTTTGAGCTACATCGACATGATCGACAGCCGCATGGAGATCTACCGCGAGGTGCTCGGCGCCACGCCGCTCGGCGGCTTCAGCGATCGCGTATTCGCGCTCGACGGCAAGAAGCTCTATCACCACGAATGAGGAGGAAAGAGGGATGCATCCATACTTTTCGGTCATGGACGAGCGCTGGTTCCACCGCGCCTTCGTCTACACCGGCTCGGTGACCGACCGCGAAAAAAACCTCGACTTCCGCTACCGCTATGAGCAGGTCAAGGGTGACGACGGCGACGCGCTCAAGGCCTCGACCTACTCCGACCTCTGCTACGAGCTGGCACAGGACGTGGAGGAGGAGACCTTCCCTTGGACGGACGAGGGCGTGGAGGCGCTGAAGGCGTGGTATCAGTCGCAGTACGAAAAATTCCTCGCCGCGCATGAGGCATGAAAAAAGGGAGCCGCTTTCCGATAGCTGGGTGTTCGTAAAACAGTTTTCGGGAAATGACACGGCAACTGCCTGTCAGGGTTGGTTACGAGTACCCGGCTAGGCCGAGGAAGCACCAAGTCCCATGTCCGCACCGCAAAGGTGTTGGGCATGGGGCTTTTTGCATATCAGGGGCGTATACACCTCTATCAAGGTGTAACACACTATGACACTTTCAGCCCTGCGGTCTGCAAAGTGTAGTGGGCTCTCCGAGGGGGAACGACTGTATAGAGTGCGTTTCGGGCAAATCGCTACGTACGTGCGTACAGGAGGTTGGTACGCACGTACGCAGCGAAATGGCTAAAATCTCCTATATAGGGTGTTCTTCTGGAAATCAATATGAGATACTCAACTTAACCAACCATCAATTAATAGGAGGCGGTAATACTATGGGAAAAACTTTTGTTTGCAGCTTATGCCGTAATGGAATCATTGGCGGTGGTTTGTACATTGATGAACCGTGTCATCCAATTTCTCTCCCAACGCTTTTGATGTGTTCTTGGTAACATTCCCGCCGCGGCCTGTCAATACAGCTGCGGAGGAGAGACCTTTCGTGTTATGGGACGCTTGCTGCCGCAGCAGCATTGTGCGGGGTGAGACGGAACGCATCTGCCGGGAGGGCGGAGGCGCGCTGCACGATATCCGGCAACCGATCCGAAAGAAACGGCAATGGCTTAGGAAAGGGCTGCGGGCGTTTGCCTCCGGACCGAGCGGATCGCCATGCCGGCCGCAAAGCCGATGACCGCGGGCAGCAGCCAGCCAAGGTTTTTGTCGAACAGGGGAAGATGCGCGGCGGCGAAGGCAATGGGCGCGTCCAGATGGAGCGCGGCCTGCACCGGCGCGGGCAGCGTTTTCATGCAGTCGAAAATGGCGGCGGCCCATGTGCCGGTCATGGTCGCGATATAAACGGTGCGGTCATGCGCGAAGAATTTGCCGAGGAAGGCGAGAAGAATGAGCGCGATCGCCGGGGGATAGATGAGCATGAGCATGGGAATGGAGTATTCAATGATGGCGCTCAGCCCGATGTTCGACACGGCAAAGGAAAACACCGTGAAGAGGATCGCCCAGCTGCGGTAGGAGATCTTCCCGTTCGTCATCTTGGAAAAGGTCTCCGCGCAGGCGGTGACCAGACCGATGGAGGTCTTGAGGCAGGCAAAGGTGATGGTGAAGGCAAGAATAAACAGTCCCACGCCGCCGAGGTAATGTCCGGCGATCTGCGTGAGGGCGATGCCGCCGTTTTCAGACAGCTCGAAGAGCCCTCTTGACTGCGCGCCGACCACGATGGACACCACATAGATCAGCGCCATCAGCGCGCCGGTGAGCAGACCGGAGGAGAGTACGTCCTCGGCAATGGCGTCGTCATTGTCCACGCCCATGCGGCGGATGACGTCGATGACCACGATGCCGAAGGCGAGACCGGCAATGGCGTCCATCGTGCCGTAACCCTCAATGAGCGCGGGGAAGAACGCGTCGCTCCGATAGGCCTCCACAGGCTCGACCGCGGAGACCGCCGCGCCGGGCGCGAGCAGCGCCGCGAGCATCAGCACGGCAAAGAAGAACAGGAAGAGCGGATTGATGATCTTGCCGATCCAGACGGTGATCTTACCGGGACGCAGAGAGAAGAAGAGCACGAAGGTGAAGAACACCGCCGAAAAGAGGAGCAGATACAGCCGCTCCGGCGAATCCGCGCCCAGCAGGGGCGTGATGCCGGTCGTGAAGGAAACGGTGGCGCATCTCGGGATGGCGAAGAGCGGGCCGATGGTCAGGTAGAGCAGGCAGGTGAAGAAAATGCCGTAGCCCTTGCCGACCTTGCCGGAGAGCGTTTGAAGTCCGTCGGAGTGCGTGACGCCGATGGCGGCGACGCCGAGGATGGGGATGCCGACCGCCGTGATGATAAAGCCGATGATCGCGGGCAAGGCATTCTGCCCCGCCATTTGGCCGAGATGGACGGGGAAGATCAGGTTCCCGGCCCCGAAGAACATTCCGAACAGTGTTCCGGCAACAAGAATTTTCTGCCGGAGCGTTAATTTTTTGGTCGTCATGGAAAATCAACTCCTTTGTGCCGAGAATCTTACACCCTGCACTTGAAAAAGAGAAACGACCGGTTATAATAGTTATATTACAAATTGAAATACCCTGATGGACAGGAGGCGGCAGACCCGTGGACAGCAAGAAGCTTGAAATATTGATGACGGCAGTCAGCCTCGGCAGCTTTTCCAAAGCGTCTGAGGTGGTGGGTTACACCCAGTCGGGACTGACGCACCTGATCAACGGGCTGGAGCGCGAGATCGGCATGACGCTCATCCGGCGCGACCACAGCGGCATCGCGCTGACCGAGGACGGAGAAGCGCTGCTGCCCGCCATACGGGAATATCTCAGCGCGACGGCGAGGCTGGAGAATCAGATCGAGGCCATCACGAAAAAGCGGACGGCGACGATCCGCATTGCCGCGTATGCGAGCGTCGCGATGCACTGGATGCCGGAGATCCTTTACCGCTTCCGGCGGGTGTGCCCGGACACGGATGTCGACCTGCGCATGGTGGACCATGAGCTTGAGCCGTTCGAGCTGCTGGAGGCGGGGCGTACCGACGTCATCTTTGCCGCACGGCAGAGCCGCGTCAACTGCGATTGGACGCCGCTGTATTACGACGCGATGTATGCCATCCTGCCGGAGGATTATCCGGTCGGCGGGAGAGAGAGCTTTCCCATCGAGGAATTCGACGGGAAGGAGTTCCTGATGCCCTACGGGCGGTTCGACATTGATGTGAATGCTGCGCTCAGCCCGAAAAAGGTGAGGCCAAAGGTCCGCCCCTGCCATGTGGACGATGAAACGGTGATCCGCATGGTCAGCAAGGGGCTCGGCATTACCATGATGACGGAGATCATGATGCGGGGGAGAACGCAGGGCGTGCGGACGCTGCCGGTCAGCCCGAAGGCGGGACGCGAGCTGGGGATGGGAATGCACCTGAGCCGGAATACGCCGGAGGAGATATTGCGCCTGCGCGCGTGTGTGCTCGACTTTACCGGCGGCTTATCGTAAGGCAATATCGCACAATTGTGTCCTCGCACTTCATCAAATTGCGCGGTTCTGCCTTAAATTTTACAGAAATGATATGGAAATCCATTCTTTTCAATGATATAACAGGAAAACGTACCAAACAGAAAGAAGAAACGAAGGAGAAATCTACATGGGCACTTCGATCAATTTCAACGAGAAAAAGGGCTTCATCTGCGATATGGATGGCGTCATCTACCACGGCAACCGCATCCTGCCGGGCGTGGCGGAGTTCATCCAATGGCTGCATGAGGAGAACAAGGAATATCTCTTTCTCACGAACAACAGCGGCTACACGCCGCGCGAGCTGAACCAGAAGCTCGCGCGCATGGGCCTCGATGTGCCGGAGGAGCACTTTTATACGAGCGCGCTCGCCACGGCGGCCTTCCTGCGGGAGCAGGCACCCGGCTGCTCGGTGTTTGCCATCGGCGAGGCGGGACTGCTCAACGCCCTCTACGACGCGGGCATCACGATGAACGATGTGAACCCCGATTATGTGGTCGTGGGCGAGGGACGCAGCTATTCGCTCGATACGCTCACAAAGGCGACGAACCTTGTGATGCAGGGCGCGAAGCTCATCGGCGCGAATTCCGATGTGTCCGGCCCCATCGAAAACGGCATCGCGCCCGCCTGCCGCGCACTCATCGCGCCCATCGAGATGGCGACGGGCAAGCAGGCGTATTTCTGCGGCAAGCCAAATCCGCTGATGATGCGAACGGGACTGAAAATGCTGAACTGCCACTCCGCCGAGGCGGTGATGGTCGGCGACCGCATGGATACCGACGTTATTTCCGGCATGGAAAGCGGTATGTCCACGGTGCTGGTGCTCTCCGGCGTCTCGACGCGCGAGACGCTCCGCACCTACGCCTACCGCCCGAGCATCGTGCTCGACGGCGTGGGCGACATCGCAGCCATGGCCCGCGCGGAGAAGAAATGAAAGCGCGAGCCCCAAAGACGGTCATAAAGCCGGACTACCGGCAGTTTCGCCTGCGCAAGCTCAACACGCCGGAATTTTCGCACATCAAGCTGCTGCTTTTTTGGCCGGTTTTCGGGCTGGCGTTTCTGGCGCTGGAGCGCTTCCGCCCCCATGCGGCCTATCATGTGATGCACTGCGCTCTGGACGATGCGATCCCGTTCAGCGAATGGGCGCTGATCCCGTATCTTCTCTGGTTCGTCTATCTGATCGGCGCGCTGGCGTATACCTTTTTTCAGGATGTGCCCGCCTTCCGGCGGATGATGCGGTTCGTCATCGTCACCTATACGGCCGCGACCGTCATCTATTTCATCTACCCGACGCAGCAGCTGCTGCGGCCCGAGGCGTTTGCACATGACAATGCGCTCACGCGGGCGGTCGCGTGGTTTTATACCTTTGACACAAATACGAACGTCTGCCCGTCGCTCCACGTCATCGGCTCCGCCGCGGCGCTGTTCGCGCTGCGGGACGGCCCGCGGCTCCGGAAACGGGCGTGGTGGCAGGCGGCGTCCGTGCTTCTGGCGCTGTGCATCAGCCTTTCCACGGTTTTCATGAAGCAGCACTCGATCCTCGATGTGCTGTGCGCGCTTCCGGTGTGCGCGCTGGGATGGTGGCTGTGCTACGGACGGCCGGGGCGGCACGGCTGAGATCACACAGTTTTTCCTGTATCCTGCACCGATCAAAATCGTTTTACAAGAGCGGAAATTTGCGGTCTGCTTATAGGATTATGCGGCTGAAAGGCGCGTTTTACGAAGGAGGGGTACTTGTGGCATGAGTATTCTGGAGCTTGGCAGTTTGCAGCTCACGCTGTTTGCGATGATGCTGACCGGCGCACTGCTGAAGAAAAAGGGCGTCATCGACGAGAACGGCAAAAAATGCCTTTCCGACCTGTGCATCAGCGTCGTCATTCCCTGCAACATTTTCAAGTCCTGCCTCATCGACTTCAACGCGGACATTCTCAGAGCCTGCGCCGCGCTGCTTGCGAGCGCGGTCGTGATGCAGCTTCTCTGCCTGGCGCTGAACAGATTCCTCTATAACCATTATCCGGCACAGCAGAAGAAGGTGCTGCAATACTGCACCATCGTGCCGATGAGCGGCTTTCTCGGCAACCCCATCGCCGAGGGCATCTACAGCGAGGTCGGCGTGCTCTACACCTCTATCTTTCTCATTCCCATGCGCATCGTGATGTGGTCGGTCGGCACGACGTACTTCGTCGCGGGAGAGACGGTGGACAAGCGCAAGGTCGTCAAAAACGTGCTGACGCACCCCTGTCTGGTCGCCATCTATTTAGGACTGCTCTGCATGATCACGCAGGTGCGGCTGCCGTCCGTCGTGCTCAACACGGTGAAGTACATCGGCAGCTGCAACTCCGCGCTGACCATGTTCATCGTCGGCACCATTCTGGTGGACGTGCCGCTCAAAAGCATCTGCAACCGCGACACGGCGACGTTCAGCGTTCTGCGGCTCGTGCTCCTGCCCGCGGCGGCGCTTGGCGTCGGGATGCTGCTGCGCCTTGAGCCGACGGCACTGGGTGTGAGCGTGCTGATGACCGGAATGCCCGCGGGCGCGACCGCCGCCATCTTCGCAGCGAAGTACGGCAGCGACGCGCCGTTCGCCACGCGCTGCGTGGTGTTCACGACGCTGCTCTCCATGCTGACACTACCACTGTGGGCGTACCTCGTGGGCTGATGCCGGGGTGCGGAGCACCGGCGCTCAGCGCGTGAGCGGGCCGGACCGGTGCTCGCCCCATCGGCTGTCGGTGTGCTGCTCCGCGGCGGCGGTCTCGGCGAGACGCTGGAGCTTTTCCATGCGCGCGTCGAGCTGCGCGCTCATCTGCGCGCACTCGAACAGCTCGCGATTGACGTGATCGAGCTCCGGCAGATCCTTCTTGTAGCGGATCTTGTGCTCAAGGCTTGCCCACCAGTCCATGGAGATGGTGCGGAACTGCACCTCGACGCGCATCATGCGCTTTTGATCGTGCAGGAAGATGGGCGTTTCCACGATGAGGTGCAGGCTGCGGTAGCCGTTGGGCTTGGGTGCGGCAATGTAGTCCTTGCGCTGGAGGAGCGTGATATCGTCCTGCTTCAGAAAGGCGTCGGCGAGCTGGTAGATATCCGACGGGAAGGAGCAGATGACGCGCACGCCGGCGATGTCGTTGAGATTTTCCTCGATGCTCTCCACCGTCAGCGGGAAGCCGCGGCGCTGGAGCTTTTCGGCAATGCTCTCGGGGGACTTGAGGCGCGTTTTGATGCTCTCGATGGGGTTGCGGTCATACTGGAGCGAAAGCTCCTCATTGAGGACGTTGAACTTGGTCTCGACCTCCATCATCGCGCAGCGGTAGTAGCTCATCAGCTCGCGGTAGGGCTGCGTGTAGCTCTGCACGAGCGCGCTGATTTCCTTGCGCGGCAGGCGCGAGAGCAGCAGACGCTCCAGAGCGCCGCGGTCGGTGCTGTTTTTCAATGCCATGTGTTGTTTCCTCGGCTTTGTCGGTTCTCCCTCCGCGGTGTGACGGCGGAGGGGCGGGCGCGATGCGCCCATCTCAATCATACCATCCCGCGGCGCATCCCGCAAGCCCTCCCCGACATTTGCGCCGAAATGACCGGAAACCGAAGAGAAAAAAGGCGCGGAGGCCACGGCCTCCGCGCCTTTTTGCCTGCTTACCCGCGGACGGGGATGAGGTCGCGATAGTGGAGATACATGATCTGTCCGGTGTACGGGTTGATGCCGGGGAGATAGGCGGAGTACACGCATTGGTCCACGGTGGTGCCGGGGGCGGTGGCCAGCAGATCGCTCACACCGGTCAGCTTGCCCGTGATCCAGACGAGATCGCCCGGGTGGAGGCTGGCGTTGGTGCTGTCGAAGGAGGTGTACTCCCCGTCCTCGCGCTCGATCTCCCCTGTGCTGCCATTATAGCTATAGACGTTGGTCACCGGCGCGGCCTGATACCAGCCGATCTGGTGGGCGTAGACGCTGCGCTCCGCTACGATGACCGCCTGCTCGATGGTGCAGGTGCCGTTGGGATTGAGTGTGGTGGCGGTGGTGCCCTTGACAAGATCAAGCGCGTTCATAAACGCCATCGCTTCCTTCGCCCAGCTCTGCACCAGCGCGTTATCCGTGTAGGAGGCGGGCTTGGAGGTGTAGCTGGTGTAAGAATAGCCGGAGTTCTTCTCCACATATTGCAGCGTGCGGCGGAGGAAGGTCGCCATCTGCTGACGGTTCAGGGTGGCGTTGGGGGAGAAGGCGGTCGCCGAGGTGCCGGTGGTGATGCCCGCGGCATAGGCCTTGAGGACGTAGACATTGTTCGTGTCGGTGAAGGTGTTCGCGGCGGCGGGCGTGATGCTCTTGCCGGTCAGCGTTTCCGCCAGACGCACCGCAACGGAGCAGAACTGCAGACGGCTGATGGGCTTGGTGTAGTCGCTGCCGAGCAGGGCAGTATCGAGCAGATCGTCGTTGAGCGCGAGGTTCACATCGCTTTCAGCCCAGGAGCTTGTCTTGGCGGCGGACTTCTTCGAGAGCGTAAAGGTGCCGGGATACAGCTCGGTGGTGTTCAGCGCCTGCGTTTCCTCCCACTGCAGGGAGGCGTTGGCTTCCGCCTGATACTGCGCGAGGGTCATTTCCGTGCCGGAGGCGTAAACATCCCGTGAGGTCAGATGCTGCTGGAGATAACGGAAATGACCCTCGCGCAGTATCGGTAGGAGTGGCCGCAGTATTCGCAGCTGAGCCAGTAGACGTGCTCGACGGCGGCGTTCACGCCGATATAGGCCTCCGCCGTGGGATACTCGCCGTTATCCGAGTGGGCGAGCTTTTCTGTCTTGAGCAGGATCTCCGTATCCGAGGTATGGGGAGCGACATGCTTTGCATTGTACTCGCACTTGCCGCAGATGGCGCAGGAATAGTAATAGCGTCGGGCATACTGGCAGGCCTGCGCGTAGGTGTAAACACGGTCGGCCGTCCGAATCTGCAGGGTGTACTGGTGGGCGGTGCACCAGTTGTCCTTCGCGGCGGCGTCGCCCGCCTTTTGGGCGGCGTAGACGTCATTGCCGGAGTAGGTCTTGATGGTGTAGGGGATCTTATAGCCGCGCTGGGCCTGGGCTGCCTTGAGCGCGGGCACAGCGGATTCGGGGATATACACCACGGTCTCGGCGGTGTAGAAGGGCAGGTCGCTCTGCCTCTCCCACCGGTATACCCCGGCGATGGGCAGCCAAAGGTAGGAATCCATCGCCTGAATAAACTGATAGACATCCACCTTATCGCTGAGCCAGAGCTCCTTCAAATATTTCGCGTAGCAGATGAAAAAGCACGTTCCATCCGTTATTTTCCCATTGGTGTCCAGAATGAGGGTGCGGATGCTGTCGGTGTTCTCCAGAACGTGGTTGGCGTCAGTCATGACGGTCACACCGTTTACAAAGTTTTCAAGCTGCTTGGATTCTGCCACAGCCTGCGTGCGGGGAGTCGCCATCGCCCGCTTGGCCTGCTGGAGAAGCTCTGTTTTCCGCGTCAGATCGGCGTTGAGCTCCTCCTTCTCCTCCGCGGTATAGCGCTCACCGGGGATGGTCAGGCTGACCTGCAGGGTGGGATAATACTGGGCGCTGGTGCGGATGGTGGCGGGCACGCCGTTGACGGTGGCGGAGAAGGTGTCGGGGCCGACGATATTTTCGCCGCCGACCGTTTTGTAGTTGGCGCAGTAGCCCTTAGTGGTGTCGAAGGCCAGTTTGATGTTGACGAGATAGGTCGTGCCGGCGCGGAAGGCATAGCCGTCGTCGGTCTCCACGTCGTCGCCCTGCCACTCGGTGTACAGGATGCCCGCGCCGTTGGCGAGCAGGTCGATGTTGCCGCTTTTCATGGATTTGATGGTGACCTCGGTCTCCATCTCGTTGGGGTCGCCCGCCTTCGGCAGGTCGATGACGAGGTCGACGCTCTTGAGCCTTGTCGGCGCGGCGAGGGCCGCGGTCGGCAGCAGGGTGAGCGCCAGAGCGAGACAGAGCAGCGCGCTGAGCAGTTTCTTTTTCATGGTTCCCTCCTGTAATTGAAATGATAAACGAGGATCGCTTGCTTTCTGCAGTATAGCAGGAATCTCCAGCAGGAGGGACCCATATCGACTTGAAATGTATGGATTTGCGGCTTGAAATGTGAGATAATGCTGGAAAGAAAAAGAATGGTATGCTACAATAAGGCAAAATAAGGCAAAAGGAAGCGAGGAAAGGGGGCGGCGGAATGTACATCGCAGTCTGCGACGACCAGACGGAGGAACTCAAAGACCTGACGGAGCTGCTCGGTGCGTGGGAGACGGATCGCGGCACGCCCGTGCGCGTGAAGAGCTTCCGCAGCGCGGCGGCGCTGCTGGACGCGGCGCGCCATGAGCGCTTCACGCTGTACCTGCTCGACATCATGATGCCAGGGCTGAACGGCATGGATGCCGCACGCGAGATCCGCGGCTTTGACAAGGCGGCGGACATCATCTTCCTCACCTCGTCCCCCGGCTTCGCCTACGACAGCTACAGCGTCCAGGCGCTGGAATATCTGCTCAAGCCCATTCGAACCAAGACGCTCTATCCCATCCTTGACCGGCTGGAGCTGCGTGAGCGCCGCCCGCAGGAGGCGCTTACGCTTCGCACCGGCGGCATCATCGTGCGCGTGCCGTTTTCGCAGCTCACCTATGTGGAGGTCAACGGCAAGCACCTTTACTTCAACCTTGCCGACGGGCAGGTGCGCGAGGTCGTCGGCTCGATGAAGGAATACGAGGACGCCCTGCTCACGCGGCCGGAATTCATGCGCATCCACCGCTCCTACATCGTCAATATACTGCAGATCGAGGAGCTTTCACCCACCGGGCTCCGCACCTTTTCGGGCCGCGAGCTGCCGGTCTCACGCCTGTTATACCCCCAGCTTCAAAAGGACTATATGAAGCTGCTGTTCGCGCAGAGGGAGGAGTGAGACGATGTCCGTATTGACCACGCTCGGCGTTTTTAACTACGGGCTGGTGCTGCTCTACGGCCTGTTCCTCAGCACCTTCATCTCCGGCGGCTGGGAGAATACGAAGCAGAGAACGCTTGTTTTTGCCGTTTGCCCGCTGTTTCTGATGATCCAGAGCGTGTGCTGGCTGGCGCTGGGTGCGGACATGGCGCGGCAGCTCTACCCGCTCATCACTCACATGCCGCTGGCGCTCATCCTGATCTTCATTCTGAAGAAGAGAGTCGACGTGGCGCTGGTGAGCATCTGCACGGCCTACCTCTGCTGCCAGCTCCCGCGCTGGGTGGACCTGGTGGTCACGGCGCTTACACGCTCCGAGCTGATCGGCGAGATCTGCTACACACTGGTGATCGGGCCGCTGTTTTATCTGCTCTACCGCTTCTTCGTCCGCCCGGCCTACGCGGCCATGATGGCCTCGCCGCAGTCGCTGCTTTTATTCGGCAGCCTGCCGGTGGCGTATTATTTCTTTGATTACACCACGGTCGTCTATTCCGACGCGCTCTATCGCGGCTACGGGGCGATCAACGAGTTCCTGCCCACGGCGCTCATCATTTTTTACGTTATGTTTCTCACAGCCTATCACGCCCAAAGCAGCCGCCGCGCGCAGGCGGAGATGCAGAGCACCATGCTCGAGGCCGGATTGAAGCAGTCGCAGATTGAGGTGGACGCGCTGCGCCGGGCAGAGGTGCAGACCGCCGTCTATCAGCACGATATGCGCCACCATCTCAACGCCATCGACGGCTTTCTGGCGGCGGGAAAGCCGCAGCAGGCGGAGGAATATATCCGCAAGGTGCGCTCGGATATTGAGCGCATCACGCCCAAGCGCTACTGCGACAACGAGCTGGTGAACCTGCTCTGCTCCTCCTTCGCCGGAAAGGCGCAGCGCATGGGCGTTCGGCTGGAGGTGGACGCGAAGCTCCCGCGCGAGCTGTCGGTCTCCGACACCGAGCTGCGCGCCGTGCTCTCCAATGCGCTGGAGAACGCGCTGCGCGCCGTGTCCGATCAGCCGGAGGCGGACCGCTGGGTGACGCTTTACTGCGGCGTGCGGCTGGGCAAGCTGCTCGTGGAGATCCAAAACCCCTGTGCCGAGGGGCTTGTCATGCGCGACGGCCTGCCGGTCTCTGAGCGCGCGGGGCATGGCTACGGCTGCCGCAGCATCCAGACGATCGCCGAGCGGCGCGGCGGACTGTGCGAGTTCCGCGCACGGGGCGGCATCTTTTCCATGCAGCTCATGCTGCCTGTCAAGGCGGCGGCGAAAACCCAAAACTGACGCAGGAGGCTGCCGCGGACGCGGCGGCCTCCTTTTTTTGTCCCCGAGAGGCAAAAAATGGCAAAAAATTGAAAAAAGTTCAAAATATGGCTGTTCTTTCTAAAATTCCTGTGATACAATAAATGTTCAATTGATCGGAATATGGGAACAGGAGGGAAATTCCATGACCGTGCAGGAGGCGATCTCCGCACGCCACAGCGTGCGTACCTATTTGACAAAGCCAGTCGAGCCGGCGATCGTGAACGCGCTGCGCGCGGAGATCCGCGCGTGCAACGCCGAGGGCGGACTGCACATCCAGCTCGTGATGAATGAGCCGATGGCGTTCCGCAGCTTTTTTGCGCACTACGGGAAATTCCGCGGCGTGTGCAACTACATCGTGCTTGCCGGAAAGCGCGCAAAGGATCTTGACGAGCGCGCCGGCTGGTTCGGCGAACGCCTTGTGCTGCTCGCGCAGACGCTGGGGCTCAACACCTGCTGGGTGGGCCTGACCTTTTCAAAAGCGGTCGCGCGCAGGAGCTATGTGCTCGCACCGGACGAGCGGCTCGTGTGTGTGATCGCGTTCGGCTATGGGGCCGAGCAGGGCGAGGCGCACGAGAGCCGTCCGATGCGCGAGGTGTACCGCGCCGACCGCACGCTGCCCGAGTGGTTCGGCCGCGGCCTCAAGGCGGCGCTGCTCGCGCCCACGGCGATGAACCAGCAGCGCTTCCGCTTCACGCTCCTGCCGGACGACACCGTTCGGGCGGAGAGCCGGGGCGGCAGCTACAGCCATGTGGACCTCGGCATCGTCAAATACCATTTTCAGCTCGGCGCGGGCCGCGAGAGCTTCCGCTGGGCGGAGTGAGCCGCCGTTTCCGCACACGGGTGTGTTAAGAATACGAGAGAGAAAATCAGGAAGGAAAAAATCACTATGCAGAAGAAAACCAATCCCGCAGCGCTGCTGCCGATCCTTGTGTTCCTGCTCCTTTACCTGGGGCTGGGACTTATCTTTGAGTATGTGCTCAAGATCCCGATGGGCTTTTATTCCATCCCTATTGTAGTCATCTTTCTTGTCGCACTGCTGACGGCGTGCTGCCAGAACCGCGCGCTGAGCTTTGACGACAAGCTCACGCTGATGGGTCAGGGCATCGGCGATAAGAACATCGTGACGATGCTGCTCATCTTCCTTGCCGCCGGTATCTTCGTCGGCGTGGTGGGCCGCTCGAGCGCGGAGAGCGTGGCGTATTTCATGCTCTCGATCATCCCGTCCAGGTTTGCCGTGGCGGTGCTGTTCGTCGTCAGCTGCTTCGTCTCCACCGCCATGGGCACGAGCGTCGGCACCATCACGCTCATCACGCCCATCGCCATCCCCATTGCCGCGGCAAGCGGCTATTCCCTGCCGCTGTGCATCGGCTCGGTCATGGGCGGAGCGATGTTCGGCGACAATCTGAGCTTCATTTCCGACACCACCATCGCCGCCTGCAACGGGCAGGGCTGCGCGATGAAGGATAAGTTCCGCGAGAACTTCCACATCGCTCTGCCTGCGGCGCTCGCGACGCTCGTGCTCATCCTCGTGCTGACGCTGAACGCCGACGTCGTCCCGGCGGAGATCCCAGGCTATCACCTGATCCAGATCATCCCCTATGTGCTGGTGCTCGTCGGCGGCATCATCGGCATCAACGTGTTCGTGGTGCTGCTCATCGGCATTGTGTCCGGGTCCGTTATCGTGCTTGCCACCGGCGCGACCGGACAGACGGGCGTGCTTGCGGTCAAGGCGCTGCTGGAGAACATGGGCAGCGGCGCCGCCGGTATGTTTGAAACGTCGATGGTCGCCATCCTCGTCTCCGCCATCTGCGCGCTCATCCGCGAGTACGGCGGCTTTGAGGCGCTGCTGGGCTGGATCAGAAAAGCGTTCCGCGGCAAGCGCGGCGGACAGATCGGCATGGGCCTGCTCGTCGGCGCGATGGACATCGCCACCGCGAACAACACCGTCGCCATCGTGATGGCGAACCCCATCGCAAAGGAAATGAGCGAGGAATACGGCATCACACCGCGCAAGGCCGCATCGATCCTCGACACGTTCTCCTGCATCTTCCAGGGCATCATCCCCTACGGCGCGCAGATGCTCGTCGCCATCGCCGCGGCGCACGAGCTGGGGTATCAGGTCTCCGCGTTTGAGATCATTCCGAATCTGTTCTATCCGTTCCTGCTGGCTGTCAGCTCCTTCTTCTTCATCGCCATCGACGGCAAAAAGAAGGCCTGAGCCATGCCCGACCTTGCACGGCTCCGCGCCAAGCGGCTCTTCCTGCTCGATCTGGACGGAACGCTCTATCTGGACGAACGGCTCTTTGACGGCGCGGCGGACTTCCTGCGCGCGATCCGCTCGCGCGGCGGGACGTACCGCTTTCTGACGAACAACTCCTCCCGCGGGGCAGAGAGCTATGTGGAGAAGCTGCGCCGCCTCGGCGTGGAGACGGAGATCTCCGACTTCCTTACGAGCGTGGACGCGCTCATCGCGCATCTGCGCGCGCAGGGCATGGCGGAAAAGCTCCTCTACGTCTGCGGCACGCAGTCGATGAAGCGGCAGCTCACGCAGGCGGGACTGCGCCTGACGGACGACCGCGACGCGGCGGTGGACGCCCTGGTGATGGGCTTCGACACCGAGCTGACCTTTCAGAAGTTAGAGGACGCCTGCATCCTCCTGAACCGCGGCGCGGACTACCTTGCCACCAATCCCGACTGGGTCTGCCCGACGTGGTACGGCTTTGTGCCGGACTGCGGCAGCGTGTGCGAGATGCTTTTCCGCGCGACCGGACGGCGGCCCTATGTCATCGGCAAGCCGCGGCCCGATATGGCGCGCCTTGCGATGGCGCGCGGCGGCTTTTCCGCAGAGGAGACGGTGCTGCTCGGCGACCGGCTCTACACCGACATTGCCTGCGGCGTGAACGCGGGTATCGACACGGTGCTCGTCCTCTCGGGCGAGACGAAGGAGGCAGACCTCGCCGGCAGCGCGGTGCAGCCGACATTTGTCCTCGGCAGCGTCGCGGATTATCTGAGCATTTTACAGGAATGAAAAAAACGACCGCATGAGCGGTCGTTTTTTGCGACTATTTCACCAGCAGCGGCTGGAGCTGCACGCCGCGCAGCGCCGCATCGATGGTCGGCACGAGCTGTGAAAAGTCAGCGATGAGCGAGGTGGGCTTCCCCTGCGGGTCATCCTGCCCGAAGGGAACGAAGTAGTAGTTCTTCCGGTTGAGGAGCGCGGCGAGATTCGGCGCGCTCGCGCTCAGACCGTCGTTCGTCGCCAGCGCGACGACCACGGGCTTGCCGTTGCGCAGATGGGATTTTGCCGCCATCGTCACCGGCCCGTCGGTGATGCCGTGGGCGAGCTTGGCAAGGGTGTTGCCCGTACAGGGCGCGATGACGAGGACATCGGCCAGGTTTTGCGGGCCGAACGGCTCGGCCTCCACGATGGTGCGGATGGCGGGACGCCCCGCCGCGCGCTCCACGCGCGCGATGAGATCGTCGGCCAGCCCAAAGCGGGTGTCGTACCGCGCCGTGTTTTCGGAGAGAATGGGGACCATCTCAAAGCTCTCTGCCATTTCCTCAAAGAGCATCAAAATTTTCGGGTGATTGCAGAATGAGCTGCAGAGGGCAAATCCGATGCGTTCGGTTCTCATGCTTCTTCCTCCCATATTTTTTCCAAGGTCAGCTTGATGGCGCGCGCCGCGGTCTCCGGTGCGGCCCTGCCGGGAAGTCCCGGCGCAGCGATGCACTTCAGCCCGCGCGCCTCCGCCGCCGCACGGTCGAAGCCGGGCTGTGATGCCAGCTCGAGCAGCACGCACTCGCGCGGCAGATCGTGCAGCAGCTCCTCTGTAAGCACGATGTGCGGCACGGTGTTGAAGACGACGCGGAAGCTCCCGAGCCGTCCGGCGAGACGGTTCGTGCGGAGACCGCGGTAGCCGAAGGCGTCGATCCACGCAAGGTCGGAACGCTTGCGCGCACTGACGCTCACCTTCGCCCCCAGCGCGTGCAGGTCGTGCGCAAGCACCTTTCCGATGCGGCCAAAGCCCACGACGAGGCAGGGCGTGCCATGCAGCGTGACGCTTGTATGCTTCATCGCCGTTTCGATCGCGCCCTCCGCCGTTGGGATGGCGTTGCGCACGCTCAGTTCCTCTACGGCAAAATAGTCCGTGATGTGCAGCCCCAGCGCGTCCGCGAGCGCCATCGCCTCCCCGCTCACGTTTCCGGCAAAGATCCGATGCTCCGGCCGCAGCGCGCGGAAAAGGCGCTCGGTCGTCAGCTCCGTGCCGCTTAAGTATCCGTTTTTCTCCATTGGCAGCGGCAGGACAATGACCTGCGCCTTCAGCGCATCGCACAGCGCCTGTGGGTTCGGCGCGCCGGAAAGCTCCCACGAGCAGACCTCGTACCCATCCGCCGCCATCATCTGCGCGACCATGTCCTCGGCAGACTCCAACCTGCTGTGCATGTCCACGATGATCATCAATGATATCTACCCCGGCTTCGGCGGCAAGAAGAAGCTCGAGGACAAGCAGGTCATCTTCTACACCCGTCTCTGCAACGTCATCGCGGCACTCATCGCCATGGGCATCTCCATGTTCGGTGTTTCCCTCGTCGCCATGAACACCTTCGCATTCGGCATCCGCTGCGCAGGCCCGTTCGCGGCCTACGGCCTCGGCCTTGCTGTTCCGAAGGCCACGAAGAACTCCGGCATGATCTCCATCTTCACCGGCACCATCGCCTTCGTCGTCTGGCAGCTCCTGTCCAACGGCGGCACGCTGTGGTTCATGATGCCGGTCGTCTTCGGCAGCCTTGTCTCCGTCATCACGTTCTACGTTGTGAACCTGATCGAGTGGAAGCGCGGCGTCCCCGCAGCTCCGTCTGCCTACGCCGTCGAGGAAGCCAAGTAAGACTCCCCCGCCCCGCCTGAGGGCCTGAACACAAGCAAGACCCCGGATGATGCGCTGCGTCATCCGGGGGTTGTTTTTCTCTGATCGTGTTCCTGCCGCAAACAGGCAGGCATGGCGGCTTTAGCCGCAGCTTTTCCATGCGTTCTATTGACAGGAAGGAATTCCTGTGGATGGCGTTATTTTCCGTTTTTCCTCTCTTGACAAAGTTGAATGACAAGAATATAATACATTATGACAATAATGGTTGTCAAATAGACAAGAAAGATTGTCGAACGGAGGTGCTGCATGATACTGCGAAATCGTTTGAAGGAGCGCAGAGCTGCACTAAATGTGAATCAGCAGGAAATGGGACGCCTATGCGGCGTATCGCGGCAGACGATCAGCCTGATCGAGCGGGGCGATTATTCGCCGTCTGTCACCCTTGCTCTGACGATTGCAAAGGTCTGCGGCGTTACGGTAGAAGAAGTCTTCTATTTACAGGAGGAAACTGAAAATGAAAAATGACGAAATCAAACAGGCAAATCGAAAAGCTCTGCCTAAATTTTTGCTTTTTGCGGTCGTATGTACGATTGTCGGCGGCATGGTCGGTTATTATTCCGGTCACAGTGCAGCAAAAGGCGGGTTGGATCAACTGGTTGGCATGA
>ERZ824488.1946-NODE-1946-length-20285-cov-3.560257_pt1 | contig 20285 bp, 18 predicted proteins | sample MGYA00519936_ERZ824488 | MGnify/ENA primary metagenome ERZ824488 (study PRJEB31778, sample SAMEA3449153) | human gut metagenome | biome: human gut; feature: human-associated habitat; material: faeces | place: United Kingdom | collected 2010/2012 ... | reverse complement strand
TTATGGATTAACTAATACATTTGCCAATATATATTTGTATGCCATAATTAATGCATTAATTCCAACTCTGATAACAAAAAATCAAATTAAAAAAAGAGAATATAAAATAAATACTGATTTTAAGAGAAACTACTTTAAATTAAGATTTAAAAGCTTAATAGAAATAAGTGTTTTAAAAAATATAATTAGAAAAAGAGGCTGAAAAAAGTCATTAATGTATAACTTTTTTACAGCCTGTATTATTTTTTAGAAAATTTATTGGAATTTTTAGTTTTGTTCATTTTCTTCATCTGTTTCATCAGTATCCTCGATTTTTATGTTTTCTTCAATTTTATCTTTAAGTTCTTCAATACACTTATTTTTATTTTTAATATTTTTTAAAAAGTCAGTAGATTTATCTAAGAGATCAGGAACATAATCAATTAATTTATCAATATAGGAATCATGAGTAACAGGTAATAATTTAACAAGACCATTTGAAACAACAAGAAATGCAACTGGTTCAATATTTACACCAGCTCCACTACCACCACCAAATGGAAGTCTGTATTGAACTTGTTCTTCTTTTTCTTTTTTAGAATATTCATTGACAGTTTCGCCCTTAAATTCGCTACCACCTGCAGCAAACCCAAAACTTACTTTAGAAATTGGAATAATCAAAGTATCTATTCCAGCAGTGATTGGTTCACCAATAATAGTATCAACATCAATCATGTCTTTAATGCTATTCATAGCAGTATTCATTAGTCCTTCAATTGGATGATTCATCATACAAAAACCTCCTTATATTTTATTATTAATATTCTCAAAAAAATAAAGAAATATTCATAAGAATGATTGGTCAAAAGATGAAAAGTAAGTTGTGAAAAAATAAAATTAATGTTAAAATAAAATGAAAAATTGTGAAAAATTAAAAGAAAGGAGAAAAAGATGGAAAAAATTTTAAATTTAATTACACATTCATTTGAGCTAGAAGCCTGTATAAGATTATTATTAGGAGCATTTTTAGCTGGAGTAATTGGCTATGAAAGAGAAGCATGGAAAAAGCCTGCAGGAATAAGAACACATATACTAGTTGGAGAAAGTGCAGTAATGATAATGCTTTGCGGAATATATTTATCAAAAACAATAGATGGAGCTGATCCATCAAGAATACCAGCACAGTTACTTTCAGGAATAGGATTTATTGGTGCAGGAACTATTTTAAGAGATGGATTTCATGTAAAAGGATTGACAACAGCATCAAGTTTGTTAGCTGTAACAGGAATCGGATTAATTGTTGGAACAGGTGCTTATATAGTAGCAATAGTGGCAACATTTTTTATTTATATCATACTATCATACTCATATAAAATTTCAGATGCAGCAGAAAAATTTGATGAGTTTGATTTTAAAATTTATACTGATGATATTTATAAAAATTTAAAACAAGTTGAAAAAATATTAGCCAAAGACGAGATAATAATAAAGAGAATAAAAGTTGAATCAGATTACATTAGAGTAAAAGGAAAAATTTTAGAAAGATTAAATAAAAATAGATTAATTACAGGAATTATGAAAATAGAAGGAATTAAAGAAATTGTTGAGGAATAAATAATATCATGGAAAATATAGAAAAAATTAAAGAAAAAGCAAGATACTGTTTGAATTGTAAAACAAAACCATGTTCAAAAGGGTGTCCTATGAAAACAAATATCCCCGAATTTATATCAAAAATAACAGAAGAAAAAATGGAAGAAGCATATGAAATATTGAGAGAAAATAATATTTTTTCTCATATTTGTAGTATAATATGCCCTCAAGAACAACAATGTGAGGGTGCATGTATTAGGGGAATTAAACAAAAACCAACGCAAATAGGAAGCTTAGAAAGATTTGTAAATGAATGGGCTGATGAAGAAAAAATTAAAATTAATGTTCAAATAAAAGATGAGAGAAAAGAAAAAATTGCAGTTATTGGTTCAGGACCAGCAGGTTTAGAATGTGCATATGAGTTAAGAAAAAGTGGATTTCAAGTTACAATATTTGAAAAAGAAAAAGAACTAGGTGGAATTTTAAAATATGGAATTCCGGATTTTAGATTAGAAAAAAAATATGTGCAGGAAATTATAGAGATATTAAAAAATATGAATATTAAATTTGAAACTGAAAAAGAATTAGGAAAAAATATTCATATTAAAGACTTGAAAAAAGAATATGATTGTATATTTTTAGGAATAGGTGCAGAAACACCAAGTAAATATGATATAGGTGAGTTTGAACAGATTTATGATTCAGATTATTTTTTAAAAGCATATAATAGAAAAGAGTATATTAAAAATTTAGGAGATGTTGTGATAATAGGTGGAGGAAATGTTGCAATGGATTCTGCAAGAGTGGCAATAAAAATGGGAGCAAAATCATCAAACATCTTATACAGACGAGATATAGAACATATGCCAGCTAGAAAAATTGAGCTTGAAGAAGCAATCAAAGATGGAGTAAATCCAGAGTTTACTACAAGAGTTATTAAAGCAGAAGGAAAAGATAAAAAAATTGAATATGTAAAATGTATTCATACAAAGGTTGTTGAAGGAAAAGCAATGGATATTCCAAACACTGAATTTAATTTTAAAGCAGATACTGTTGTTTTTGCGATAGGATTAAAACCCAATAAAGAAGTTTTAGAATCAGAAGGACTGGAATATAATGAAAGAGGTCTATTAAAAATAGATGATAAAGGAAGAACTAATATAGAAGGTGTGTATGCTGGAGGAGACTTATCTGAAAGTAAATCAACTGTTTGTAGAGCACTTGGAAGTGCAAGAATGGCTGTGGAAGCAATTATAGAATTTTTTGAAAAAGGAGATAAGAATGTTTAAAGAATATATTATTGCAAATGAAGATGAAATGATAAAAGATTTGGGAGAAATGATAAAAATCCCAAGTAAATTACAAGGATATGACGATCCTCAATATCCTTTTGGAAAAAATGTAGATGATGCACTAAATAAGTTTTTAGAAATTGGAAAGAAATTAGGATTTAGAACTAAAAATATAGATAAATATTGTGGATATATTGAATTTGGAGAAGGAGAAGAATTAGTAGGAATAGTTGGACATTTAGATGTAGTGCCAGAAGGTGAAGGTTGGACATATCCACCATTTGAACTTACTATTGATAAAGATAAACTTTATGGAAGGGGAACAACTGATGATAAAGGACCAATGATAGCTAGTTTATATGCTATGAAAGCTGTTATGGAAAATACAGTTGTACATAAAAGAGTAAGATTAATAATTGGATTAAACGAAGAAAATAGTTGGAAATGTATAAATTATTATAAAAAACATGAAGAAGCTCCAACAGTTGGATTTAGTCCTGATGCTGATTTTCCATGTATATATGCTGAAAAAGCATTGCTTACAATATATACATCTGGAACATATGTAGAAGATGATAAGATAAAAATAAAAGAAATAGATTGCAAAAATAATAGAGTTAATGTAGTTCCAAAGTATTGTTCTGTAAAATTGGAGGTAGACTTTAAAATAGAAGATGAAGTAAAAGAATTTTTATTAGAAAAAGTATCAGAAAATATAGCATTTACAAAAATGCAAAATGAATTTTATATAGAAACAACAGGAATACAAGCACATGCAGCACATCCAGAATTGGGAAAAAATGCCGTTTCTGAAATGGTAATGTTATTAAATGAATTATTTAATAGATATAATGTTGAGGAGAATACAATTAAGTTATTAGCTAAAAAAATTAGAAAAGAGACAAATGGAGAAAGCTTAGGAATTAGTCATAAAAATTCAGAATTAGGTGGTTTAACTTTAAATTTAGCACAATTAAAATTTGAAGATGGAAAAATAAAATCTGGAATGAATTTAAGAATACCAGGTGACCAAGATATTGAGAAAATAAAAAATACTGTAGAAAAAGAATTAGAAGGAATAGAGCTAAAGTATTCTGGTGAAAACAAAGCTTTATATATTCCAAAAGATAATGAATTGGTACAAAAGTTATGTAGAATTTATAATGAATATACTGGCGAAAAAAGAGAACCTTTAGCAATCGGTGGTGCAACATTTGCAAGAGCATTTAAAAATTGTGTTTCATTTGGTGCAATAAAACCAGGAGAGCCTGATATGTGCCATCAAGTAAATGAATATATAAAATACAAGGATTTAATTGATGCGTGTTGTATGTATGCAACAGCAATATATGAATTAGCCAAATAGAGATTGACATAAAAAGAAAAAATTGCTATAATGGAAAAACGATGAGGGAGTAGTTAGCATATTTAATATGTAATATATTCAACATAATGATAAAAAAATATCTGGATATATTTTAAAAAATGAGACTTGTCTGTATAATAAAATACAGGCAGAGTCTCATTTTTTCAGCTTATAGAAAGTTTTAAAAGTAAAAATTAAAAAATATGCTAGTTATACTAATTCGAAAAAAACATAAAATATAAAAAGGAGAATCAGTCGTGGGAATTGTAGAATTAATAGTATTAAGTTTAGGCTTAGGTATGGATGCTTTTGCAGTTTCAATATGCAAAGGTTTATCACTGAAAAAGATGAGTTGGAAAAAAGCTTTAATTATAGGATTGTATTTTGGAGGATTTCAAGCTATAATGCCTGTAATAGGATATTTTTTAAGCAAAGGGTTTGAAAATTTTGTTACAAGCATTGACCATTGGATTGCATTTATTTTGCTAAGTATAATTGGTGGCAAAATGATAAAAGATGCTATAAGCCCTGAAGATAGTGAGAATTGTAATGATAATGTTGAATTTAAGACAATGATAGTACTTGCAATAGCAACTAGTATTGATGCATTAGCAGTAGGAGTAACTTTTGCTTTCTTAAATGTTAATCTAATATTAGCAATAACATTAATAGGAACAATAACTTTTGTATTATCTGTAATAGGTACAAAAGTTGGAAATGTTTTTGGAGATAGATTTGAGAGTAAAGCAGAACTTTTCGGAGGAGCAATTTTGATTTTTCTTGGTATAAAAATTTTGCTAGAACATTTGAATATTATTAAATTTTATTAATATAAATATTGCTTAAAATAACCTATGAAATAAAAATGAAAGGAATGTTATATGAGATATCCAAAAAAATTAGAAAAAGGAGATTTTATAGCAACTACTGCTCCATCAGCAGGAATAACTAAAGAAGTTGATTTTAAAAGACTAGATAATGCTAAAAAGAATATTGAAAATCTTGGATTCAATTTTATTGAAACATCAAATGTTAGAAAAGATGACAAAGGAAGAAGTTCATCAAAAAAAGAAAGAGCAAAACAATTTATGGATGTGTGGAATGATGACAAAGTAAAAGCAATTATATCAGCAGGTGGGGGAGATTTTTTGTCAGAAGTTCTTGATGAATTAGATTTTAATGAATTAAGAAAAACAGAATCCAAATGGTTTCAGGGATATTCAGATAATACGGTATTAGTTTATTTATTGACAACAATACTTGATACAGCTTGTATTTATGGCCCAACAGTGAAAGATTTTGGAATGAGAAAAATGCACGAAAGCTTAATTAATTCATTAAAAATAATGGAAAAAGAAGAAATGATTCAAAATAGTTTTGCTAAATGTGAAACTGGCGAATGGAAAGAAAGAGTTGATCCTTTTGAAGAATATGATTTACAAAACAATGTACAATGGAAAAATTTAAATGATGAGAAAGAAATTTGTTTTAAAGGTAGAGCTGTTGGAGGGTGTTTAGACGTAATAATTAACCTTATAGGAACAAAATATGATAAAACAAAAGAATTTATTGAAAAATATAAAAAAGATGGGATTGTATGGTTTTTGGAGATATTTGAAATGTCTACTCCACAAATATTGTTACATCTATGGCAATTAAAAAATGCTGGATATTTTGAAAATTGTAAAGGAATAATTTTTGGTAGACCTTTAATGATAAGAGAGGATTATGATATTTCGTATGAACAAACATTGAAAGATGCTTTAGCTGATTTGAATATTCCAATAGTAATTAATAGCGATATAGGTCACGTTGCACCCCAGATTCCAATTTTATCAGGTGGAATTTTAGAGGTTGAATCTAAAGAAGGAAAAGGAAAAATAAAAAATTATTTTGAATAAAAATAATTAAATAAAGCCAAAAGGGGGGCTTAGCCCACCCTCTTGTGAAACTTAACAACTTTGTCGTTAGGTTTCTTTTCTTTTTTTACAGCTTTTTTGTGTGCGAATTGCTTAGCAATTGCAAAGCAAAAAGTTGCTATAAATGAGAAAATATAACCTGTCAGACAAAAAATTACTTTGATAGTTGAATCGAAAATTCTTTCCTCAACTTCAATAATTTTGACGAAATACTTTAATACAAGATACCACATTCCTGCAATAAGAATAAAGCAAGAAATTCCTAAACAAAGTGTAAAGAAATCAAAATAATGTCTTGCTGAAAATGCAATAACTGGGTCACTGCTTTTTCTTAAAGTTTCTCTTGCTGTGGAAAATGATTTTCCATACTCAACAGCATCATCTGCCATTTTAGTATAAGGACTTCTCATATCAAGATTTACGTCTTTTGCATTATTCATATAATGCAACCGATCTTTCTCAGTTTGACTAATTTCGTAGTAGAAATATGCCATTCTTAACTGAGTTCCAGTAATTTTTGCTCCAATGGAAGCAAGTTGCATAGTCCCGTAACCACATGCTACAAAAGTAGCAATCAGTAAGAACAGCCGAGTGGCTTTTCTTCGAAAATTTTTAAATGTGTTGTTAGTTCTTGTGTTTTTTGTTGTGTTAGTTGTCATAATGATAGACCTCCTTATACATTTAAAATTCTTAATAAAAATTACATAATTAAATTATACCAAAAAGATAAAAAAATAAAAAGCCCCCAAAAAAATGTAATAAAAACGTAATAAATAAATAGAAAAATTCATGTGTAAAATATTTGACAAAAATATTTTTTTAATAGATAATAAATATATTGAAAAAAGAGATTACAAAAGAAATCTGAAAAGTGTACAAAGGAGGAAAAAATGTATATTTTTAATAGAATTACAGTAGTTCCACAATTACCAAAAGAATTAAAAAAATTAACAGAGATTGCAAATAACTTATGGTGGTCTTGGAATACAGAATTTTTGAAAATCTTGAAAATGATTGATCCAGATTTGTGGGAAAGGATTGATAAAAATCCAACAAAATTTTTGAAATTGGTATCACAAGAAAAGATAGAAAAAGCAACTCAAAATGAGGAGATAATTAAACTTTATGAAAAAGTTGTAGCAGATTATGAAAATTATTTATATAGTAAAGATACATGGTTTGCCAAAAAGTATCCAAACAATAAAAAAGATTTAATAGCATATTTTTCAGCTGAATATGGTTTAGATGAAATATTACCAATATATTCAGGAGGACTTGGAATTTTATCAGGAGACCATTTGAAATCTGCAAGTGATTTAGGTATTCCATTAGTAGCTGTTGGATTGCTATATAAAAATGGATATTTTAATCAAAAAATAAATGGATTTGGTCAACAAGAATCAGAATATAAAAATATTGATTTATATAATTTGCCTATTAATCCAGTAAAAACGGCAGAAGATAAAGATATGATTTTAGAAATACCAATGCTTGGAAATACATTACATTTAAAAATATGGAAAATCCAAGTTGGTAGAGTGAATCTATATTTAATGGATTCAGATATTGAAGAAAATATAGAAGAATTTAGAAATATAACATTAAAGCTTTATGGTGGAGACAAAGAGATGAGAATAAGACAAGAGATTGTTTTAGGCATGGCTGGAGTAGAATTATTAAAAGCATTAGGATTAAAACCTACTGTATATCATATGAATGAAGGCCACTCATCATTTTTAACACTTCAATTAATAAAAGACACAATGAAAGAAAAACAAATATCATTCCAAATAGCAAAAGAAATAGTTACATCACAAACAGCATTTACAACACATACACCTGTACCTGCTGGAAATGATATATTTGATTTAGGATTAATAGATAAATATTTCTCAGGAATGTGGGACGATTTAGGAATAACTAGAGATGAGTTTATGAAATTAGGAATGAAAGAAACTGTTAATCTTGAGCCAGGATTTAATATGGGGATATTAGCATTAAGAATTGCTGGAAAAAGAAATGGTGTAAGTAAATTACATGGAGCTGTATCAAGAGAATTATTCTCAGAAGTATGGCCTGATATAGCTGCAAATGAATCACCAATAACATATGTAACAAATGGAATTCATACATGTAGCTGGTTAGCTCCTAATTTAAAAAATTTATATAATCAATATTTAATTCCATATTGGCAAGATAATATTCAAGATAATACTACATGGAAAAAAATAATTAGTATTCCAGATGAAAAATTATGGAATGAACATATAAAAAGAAAAGAAAAACTAATGGAATTAGTTAAAAATAATGTTACAGAAAGATTTAAAAGAAGTGGTTATAGCTATGAGGATATAAATGATGTTGTAAATAAATTAAATCCAAAAGCATTAACAATTGGATTTGCAAGAAGATTTGCAACATATAAAAGAGCAACATTAATATTTAGAGATATTGAAAGATTAACACAATTACTAAATCAAGAAAATAGACCAATACAACTTATATTTGCAGGAAAAGCACATCCAGCAGATGTTGAAGGACAAAACTTAATTAAGCAAATTCATGAAATATCATTAATGCCACAATTTAAAGGAAAAATATTTATTTTGGAAAACTATAATATTGGAATGGCAAGATATTTAGTAAGTGGTGTTGATATATGGCTTAACAATCCAAGAAGACCAATGGAAGCTTCAGGAACATCAGGAGAAAAAGCATCTGTAAATGGCGTTGTAAACTTTAGCGTATTAGATGGTTGGTGGGCAGAAGGATATGATACAACAAATGGTTGGGCAATAGGTCTTGATAAAAATTATGATTCATACGAAATACAAGATAATAGTGATAGTGATAGTATTTATAGTACACTAGAAAATAAAATTATACCAACATATTATAGACAAAATGAAAAAGGCTACTCAAAGGATTGGGTTAAATATATGAAAAATTCAATAATTTCTACAGGAGGAAGATATAGCACATCAAGAATGTTAGTAGATTATATGGAAAAAATATATATGCCATTAGCTAATATGTATAATAAAAAATTTACTGAATTGAGTAATGTAAATGATTTTGCAAAATGGAAAAAATCAGCAAAAGAAAGATGGAATCAAATAGAGATATCACAAGAAAATAATATAGATAATGTAAAAATGAATGCTGGAGATTTAATAGAAGTTAGTTGTAAAGTACAATTACCAAATTTTGATCCAGATAATGTTTCTGTTCAAGTATATTATGGACAAATTCAAGATAATGGAATTGTAAATAATGTATGTATTACAGAAATGAAAAGAGTTGAAGAAGACAGAGAAGAAAATGTTTATAAATATTCAGCAAAAATAAAATTGATAACAGGTGGAAATTTTGGGTATACATTTAGAGTAATGCCAAAACATGAAATGTTGTTAGATTCTGAAAACATGAATTTAGTAAAATGGATGACAAAATAAAATAACGAAAATTTCCATAATATAAAATCTGAAATTGGTTAAAATAATAGAGTCGAATGGGACGGTTCTGATAGACAATAAGTTTTAATAATATTAAAATATTTATCTATCAAAACCGTCCCATTCGACAAACTTAACAAAAAATTATCGAAAATACTTGAAAAATTAGTTTTTTATGTTATACTAATCATTGGTAAAAGTGAAAAAACATAAAAAAGGAGAGATATAAAAATGAAACAATATTTAAGAAAAACAAAAATTGTTGGAACAATAGGACCTGCAAGTGAAAACAAATTACCAGAATTATTCAAAGCAGGATTAAACGTATGCAGAATTAACTATTCACACGGAAGCTATGATGAGCAAAAAGAAAAAACAGAAGAAATAATCAGATTAAGAGAAGAACTTGATCTTCCAATTCCAATGATTCTTGATATGCAAGGACCAGAAATTAGAACAGGAATGTTAGTAACAGGAAAAAATGAAAAAATAAAATTAGAAGATGGACAAAAATTTGTATTAGTAAATGAAGATATAATTGGAGACAAAGATAGAGTTTCAGTTTCTTATAAGAATTTATATCAAGATGTAAAACCAGGAGCAAAAGTTTTAATTGATGATGGTGCTATAGAATTAGTTGTTGATGAAATCATTGATAAAGATATTCATTGTACAGTAGTTCATGGAAATGGCCTTGGAAGTAGAAAAACAATAAACTTACCAGGAACAGCTGTTAGATTACCAGCATTAAAAGAAAAAGATATTAATGATTTAAAAACAGCATGTGAACATGAATATGATTATGTAGCAATGTCATTCACAAGAGGAAAAGATGATATTGACCAAGTAAGAAAAGTATTAGATGAAAATGGTGGAAAAGATGTTAAAATAATTACAAAAGTTGAGAATATAGAAGGATTAGAGCATATGGAAGAAATCGTTGATAATGCTGACGTTCAAATGATTGCACGTGGAGATATGGCAACAGAAACTGACTTTACAGAACCACCAATTATGCAAAAGAAATTTATAAAATTATCAAATAAAGCAAATAAACCAGCAATAACAGCAACACAAATGTTAGAATCAATGACACATAATCCATTGCCAACAAGAGCTGAAGCAAATGATGTTGCAAATGCAATATATGATAGAACAAGTGCAGTAATGTTATCAGGTGAATGTGCAATGGGTGATTTTCCAGTAGAATGTGTTCAAACAATGGATAAAATTGCAAGAAGAACGGAACCAACAATAAATTACTGGAAAAGATTTGAACAAAATGAAAATTATGAATTAAAAGATATGGAAGATAACATAGCTTATTCAGTATGTGTAATGGCTAAAAATACTAATGCTGACGCAATTATTTGTTATACACATACAGGTGATTCTGCAAGAAGATTAGCTGGACTTGGAGCAGGTTGTCCAATATTAGTTGTTACAGATAATAAAAGAACATTCCGTCAATTAGGAATTGCTTGGAATGTATTCCCAGTATATATAGAAAATAAGGGAGACATCAATAAAGTAATAGAAGAAGGAATCCAAAAACACAAAACTTTAGGAAATCTTGAATCAGGAGATAAAGTAGTAGTTGCTGGAGGAGCTGAAATATTACCAGATTATCCAACAAGCAAAGCATTTGGAGGATTTTTAACAGTAGAGTAAAAGTTAACATTATTTTAATAATTAAATAATAGAATAAAATAAAGGGGGAAAACATGTTTATATGAAATGTATAAAATGCTGTAATATGTTTTCTCCTTTTTGTAATAAGAACAAATTTAAGTTCTAATTTTTATTTTTTTCAAATTAAAGCTAATTTGTTCAAGTACGAAAATTTATTATACAAATTTTATGTACAATAAAAGCGAACAAGAAATAAAGTTCGATAAAAAGGAGGAATAAAAATGGAAGACACATATGTACAAAGCACAAATAAAACATTAGCACAAACATTTTTGTGGATGTTTTTAGGATTATTAAGTACTGGTATAATTGCTGCTGTAACATATTATACTGGAGCAATTGCTGATATTGTTAATGGATGGACAATGATATTAATAGCACAATTAGTAATAGCAGTTGTATTTGGACTATTCTTTCACAAATTATCATCAGGAACAGTAACATTATTATTTTTTGGATACTCAATGTTAACAGGAGTAACTTTTTCAGTAATATTTGCAGCATTTGATTTAACAACAATAGCATATGCATTATTTGCTACATCAGCTTTTTTTGGAATTTTAGCATATATGGGATATAAGACCGAAAAAGATTTAAGTAGTTTTGGAAATATTTTATTTGCAGCACTAATAGTTGCACTAATATTAACATTAGTTAATTTATTTATAGGAAGTTCAGGATTAGATATATTATTAGATTGGGTTGTTTTAGGAATTTTTGCAGGATTAACAGCATATGACATGAATAAAGTAAAAATGATGAGTGAAAATTATGGAATTGACCAAGAAAAAGTAGCTATTTATGGAGCAATGCAATTGTACTTAGACTTTATAAACATGTTCTTAAGAATATTAGAAATATTTGGAAGAAGAGATAACTAAAAATTTAATGAGACTTATTAGATTTTATATAATGGAAAAGTTATACAAACTATCAATTATATAAAAAAACATTCACAGAAGAGGTTGAAAATGAAAGATTTTTTATTATCATTTAAGTATGCATTTGAAGGGATTTTTAAGACAGTAAAACAAGAAAAAAATATAAAAATTCACATATTAGCGGTAATTATAGTATTAATCTTTGGAACCATATATAAAATATCAAAAACTGAATGGATGGTTTGTATAATTTTATTCGGATTAGTTGTATCATCAGAACTAATAAATACAGCAATAGAGAGAACGGTTGATTTAGTAACTAAAGAAAAACAACCACTTGCTAAACAAGCAAAAGATGCGTCTGCAGGAGCAGTATTAATAAATGCAATAATGTCAGTTATAATAGCAGGAATTATATGGATACCAAAAATTTTTGGATAAGTTCACAAAAATTTCATAAAGAAGTGATAAATTATAACCAATTTAGAAGTAGCTTTTTTGTATTTTCATTATCCCCTTTTAAATGAAAAATAGCTACTTCTAATTTTTTTAGAGGTGAAGTATATATGTTTAAAATTTTAGTAGTAGAAGATGATAAAAATTTAAGAAAGTTAATTGCCACTTGTTTAAAAAAAGCTAATTATACAGTGTTTGATACAAGAAATGGCAAAGAAGCACTTGAACTAATGGATACAGAATATGTTGATTTAATAGTAACAGATATAATGATGCCAGAAATGAATGGATATGAATTAATTAAATCTTTAAGAGAAGCGAAATATGAAATACCAATATTAATTATTACAGCTAAAGAAGATATAGAAGACAAAAAACAGGGTTTTACGTTGGGCGCTGATGATTACATGGTAAAACCAATAAATATAGATGAATTAATTTTACGAGTTAAATCATTATTAAAAAGAACAAATCAGGCAAGTGAAAAAATTATAAAAATAGGTGATGTTCAATTAAATTACGATACAATGGAAATTAAGAAAAAAGACAAAAAATATCAATTGACACAAAAAGAATTTTATTTATTATATAAATTGCTAAGTACACCAGATACAATTTTTAAAAGACAAGAATTAATAGAGGAGATATGGGGGCTAGAAAATGATTCTGATTTCAGAACTGTAGATGTACATATTAAAAGAATAAGAGAAAAACTAGAAGAAATAAATGAATTTGAAATAGTAACAATAAGAGGAATTGGTTATAAAGCTATTATAAATAAGGAGTAGAAATGTTTGAAAGAATATTTGGAAAACACAAATCATTACAAAGAAATTTAATAAAAGAATTTACAGTTGTTTTTTTAGCACTATTAGTGTTATCAGTATCTGTTTTTTATTTTATTGTAAATAATGCAATAGAGAGCAAATTAAATGATATAGATGAAATAAATTCAACAGAAATTGTTTCAATTGTTAGAAGAAGCATAATGATATCTATTGGAACATCTTTAATTTTTGTAATAGTAATAATGAGATATAGTGCGAAAAAAATATTAAAACCGATAAAACAAATAAATGAAGCAACAAAAAAAGTGGCTTCAGGAAATTTTGAAATTCAATTGGAAACAAGCAGAGAAGACGAAATAGGTGAGTTAACTAGAAACTTTAATATTATGGTAAAAGATTTAAGCAAAATAGAAATTTTACAAAAAGATTTTATAAATAATATGTCACATGAAATGAAAACCCCAATTAGCTCTATAAAAGGATTTGCACAATTATTAGAAGAAACAGAATTAACAGAAAGCGAGAAAAAAGAATACATAGGAATCATTGTAGAAGAATCGGACAGATTATTAAATATAAGTAGCAATATACTTAAATTATCTAAACTTCAAAATAAAACTAAATTAACAAAAGAAGAACTTATAGATGTATCGGAACAATTAAAGAAAGTTTTAATAATATTGGATAATAAAATAGAAGAAAAAAATATAAAAGTAACAAGTAACCTGACTAAAACAATTATAAAAGGTGATGAGGAATTATTACATCAAGTATGGGTGAATTTAATAGATAATGCAATAAAATTCACACCAGAAAATGGAGAAATAAGAATAGATATAAAAAAGAAAGGTGAAAAAGTAATAATATCAATACAGGATAATGGCATTGGTATGACAGATGAAGAAAAAAGAAAAATATTTGAACGATTTTATCAAGTTGATGAATCTCACTATGGTGAAGGAAATGGATTAGGATTAGCAATAGTAAAAAGGATAATTACACTATCAGGTGGAGAAATAAAAGTAGAGAGTAAAAAAATGAAAGGAAGTACATTTTTTGTTGAATTACCACTTGAAAACAATACTGCTAAAAGTAAAATAGAAATAAAGTAAAATACTTCTTAAATATTGAATATTTTTGTGTATTTACAATTATAAAAGAATATTATATAATGGCATTGGCTTTTGCCAAGGAAGATTATAATAAATAGGTGGGAAAATTATGAAAGAATATAAAGATGCAATAGAAAAACTTGAGAAATATGGGCAAAATCACATTGTTAAAATAATGGAAAAACTAACAGATGATGAGAAAGAAAAGCTAGTAAATCAAATTGAAGAATTAGATTTTGAAAATATAGAACATTTATATAAAGCACTTACATCTGAAAAAAATAATATTAGTGCAAACATTGAACCAATTTCAGCATTAAAGAAAAATAAATTATCTTTACAAGAATTGGAAGAAATAAATGATTTAGGAAAACATGTTGTAATTTCAAATGAATTTGCTGTTGCCACAATGTCAGGAGGTCAAGGAACAAGATTAGGATATAGCAAGCCTAAAGGAACATTTAAAATAGATGTAGAACCAAAACCAAAATATTTATTTGAAATAGTATGTGACACTTTAAAAAGAGCAAATAAAAAGTATGATGTTATAATTCCATGGTATATTATGACTAGTGAAGAAAATAATGATGATATTATAAAATTCTTTGAAGAAAAAAATTATTTTGATTATCCAAAAGAATATATTATGTTTTTTAAACAAGGACAAATGCCATTAATAGATGAAAAAGGAAAATTACTTATTGGCGAAAACAAAATGATTAAAGAAGCATCAGATGGTAATGGTGGAATATTCAGATCTATGGCAATTCATGGTTGTTTAGATGACATGAAAAAAAGAGGAGTCAAATGGTTATTCATAGGTAGTATTGACAATGTATTATTAAAGATGGTAGATCCAACATTAATAGGATTAGCAGAAGAAAGAGGAGTTCAAATCGCAACAAAATCAGTAATAAAAAGTCATCCACATGAAAGAGTAGGAGTAATTTGTAAAAAAGAAGGTAAAGTAGGAGTTATTGAGTATTCTGAACTTTCAAAAGAGCTTGCAGAAGCGGTAGATGAAGATGGAGATTTAACTTATGGAGAATCTCATATAATGTGTAACTTATTTAATATAGATATTTTAGATAAATTGGCTAAAGTAAAATTACCTTATCATAAAGCACATAAAAAGAATAGTTACTTAAATGAAAAAGGGGAACTTATAGTTCCAGATGAACCAAATAGCTATAAATTTGAAACTTTCATTTTCGATTCTTTTAATTATGTTAATGATATTGCAATTTTAAGAGGAACGAGAGAAGTAGATTTTGCACCAATAAAAAATAAAGAAGGTGCAGATAGTCCAGAAACGGCAAGAGTTTTATACAATAACTATTGGAAAAATAACGAAGAATAAGGTAATTGTATATGGTTGAAAACAAATTAATAATTGGTACAAAAAAATGGAAAAATATTTTTAAAAAGATAAATATACAAAAAATAATTTGTATAGGTTTAATTTTTTTAATCTGTTATTTCATTTCAGAACTATTAAATGGAAATGAGATAATATTCAATAATATTTTTAGTAAAGATGTAATTAGAGAAGATAGAATTATATATTTGCAAAATTTATGGAAAGATGTTTTCAAGCTACCAAAGTTTTGGGTAAATTATTTTTTGTTTATATTTTTGTATTGGATTTTATATGGTTTTACAAACAGAACAAAAGTCTCTTGTATAGTTATAACAGTATGTACTTATATATTTGGAATAAGCAATTATTTAGTTAGAGTCTTAAGAGGAAATGCAATATCAGTTTCAGATATCTTTTCTATTAGAACAGCATTAAATGTAGCTAAAGGATTAAAACCAAGTATAAATGGAAATTTTATTATAGCAACAATATTATTTATAGTACTTTTGACAATAATTATAAAAGAAATTAAATTTAAAGATAAAAGTGAAATAAGAACGACATTATCTAAGAACATAACAATTGTATTAGGAGTGGTAGGAGTAATAGCAATATGCATTCCAGACTATTTTACTAAAGATGTGGAGTTATGGAATCTAAATGCAGCATATGCTAATTCTGGAGCAGGAATAACATTAGTACGAATGGCCAAAGACTTAAAAATAAATAAGCCAAGAAAATATAGCTCAAAAGAAGCAAAAAAAATAATTTCTGAATACCAAGATGATACAGAACAAGCTGAAACAGAGGATTTTCCTAATGTTGTAGTTATAATGAATGAATCATTTGCTGATTTGCAAATGGCATATAATATTGAATTAGCAGAAGATCCATTAGAGTTTTATCATGAGCTAATTAACCAGAGTAATATAGTTACAGGAGTAATGCATTCATCACAATATGGAGGAGGAACAGCAAATGTTGAATATGAATTTATTACTCAAAATTCTACTGCTTTTTTACCATCAGGTTCAATGCCATATCAACAATATATTAAAGGAAACGTAAAGCAATCGATTGTGGCATATATGAACAAGTTAGGATATAACACGTATGGAATGCATTCTTGGGATAAAAAAGGATATAGTAGGCATAAAATCTATAAATATTTAGAATTTAAAAATATAAAATTTAAAGATGATATGACATATTTAAAAGAAGGTCATAGTGGATATCCTTCAGATCAATCAACATATGAAGAATATTATGACATTATGAATAATAAACCAGCTGGAGAAAAGAATTTTACATTTATTGTGACAATGCAAAACCATTTACCTTACAATTATGTAGAACCAGAAGGAATACAATTTATGGAAGATAGTCCTGACATAACAAGTTATTTGCAATCAGAATATTTAGCAGATAAAGCATTGAAAAATTTTATACAATATTTAGAAAATTATGATGAAAAAGTCATTGTATTATTTTTTGGAGATCATCAGCCAAATCTAAATCAACAAAATATATATGAAAGCACAGATGCATATAATGAAGATACAGCATCACAAGTAGTACCATTTTTTATTTGGGCAAATTATGAAATAGAAGGCAAATCAGGTGTTAACACAAGTACGAATTATTTAGAAAGTTTATTGTTAGATACGGCTAAAATGCCAACAGATTCATATACTAAATATATTGAAAAACTAAGAGAAGAATTACCAATTATAACCAATAATTATTACATGGATAAAGAAAATAATATGTATAGATTGGATGATAAAGAATCACCATATTACGAAAAATTGCAAGAGTATTGGAAACTAATTTATTACAATATATTTGATAATAAAGAATAAAAAAACTACCTAATAAAAAGGTAGTTTTTTAAGTTAAAATTTAATTTTTAAATATATCATTCATATCAAATAATCCATTGTCTTGAACAACTAAAAATTCTGCAGCACGAAGTGCACCATCTGCAAAAACACCACGTGATTGAGCAGTATGAGTTATTTCAAAGCATTCTGTATTTGAAAAGAACATTACAGTATGTTTTCCAACAACATTACCACCTCTAATAGAGTGAATTCCGATTTCTTTAGGATTTCTTTTTTCTTTTTTAGAATGTCTATTAAATTCATAATACATTTCATTATCAAGAGCGTTATTGATAGTATTTGCAAGTGTCATTGCAGTTCCTGAAGGAGCATCAATTTTCCTGTTATGATGAGTTTCAACAATTTCAATATCTGAATTTTTTAAGTATTTTGTAACCTCTGCTACAATATGATTCATTAAACTAACTTCAAAAGACATATTAGAAGAACGAAATACAGGAATTTTTTCAGAATATTTTTTTATATCATTTAATTCATCATCTGAAAAACCAGTTGTAGCAATAACAACAGGAATATGTTTTTCTACTGCATAATCAAGAATATTAAAAGTAGCTGAAGGAATAGAAAAATCTATTATTATATCAGGTTCTTCTGTAATATCTTCAACATTAATAAAAACAGGAAATTTATTATCACCAGTATCTAATTTATCAACACCACATATTGTTTTAAAATTATCATTTCTTTCTATAGATTTTGCTAATTCTTGTCCCATTTTTCCGTTGCAACCATTAATTAGTACATTTATCATTTTATACCTCCATTATAGAGTGGACTTTAGCATAAGTCCACATCATAGTAATTCAAAATTTTTAAGTTCTTTTTCTAATTTTTCTTTTCCAATTTCAGACATTTCTACAAGAGGAAGTCTAGGAATTCCCACATTATAGCCAAGCATATTTAAACTAGCTTTAACAGGAATTGGATTTACCTCTGAAAACAAAGCTTTAATCAAGTTAAGAGAATCTAATTGCATATCCTGAGCTTCAACAATTTTACCATTTAGAAAATTTAAAACCATCTCATGCGTGTATTTTGGAGCAACATTAGATAAAACTGAGATAACACCTAAGCCTCCAAGAGAAAGAATAGGGATAATCTGATCATCATTTCCAGAATACACATGTAAGTTTTCATGACACAAAGCTTTAATTTCAGCAACTTGTGAGATATTACCACTAGCCTCTTTAATTGCAATAATATTTGAAAGCTTTGAAAGTTCAAAGCAAGTTTCAGGAGTAATATTAACACCTGTTCTACTAGGAACATTATACAAAATTATAGGCAATTTTGTTGAATTAGCAATTGCAGAATAATGAGCAATAAGACCACTTTGAGTTGTTTTATTATAATAAGGAGTAACTATTAAAGCACCGTCAACTCCAACACTTTCAGCCCATTTTGTAAAATCAATTACAGATTGTGTACAATTTCCACCAGTTCCAGCAATGATTGGAACACGCTTATTAGCTATTTTTATAGCAAATTCAATAGTACGTTTTCTCTCATCAAGAGACATAGTAGAGCTTTCACCAGTTGTTCCACAAACAATAAGTGCATCAACGCCTTCAGAAATTTGAAATTCGATTAATTTTTCAAATTCTTTAAAATTCACACCATTTTCGTCGAAAGGTGTAACAATAGCTGTACCACAGCCTTTAAAAAGTATTTTTTTCATATTACTATCATTCCTTTCTTAAAATTTTATATGCATAAAATTTTTGAATGAAATTTAGTTAAACAAAAATTATATTTATAATTTTCATGGTAATATTATATTCTAAAAATAAAAAAAAATAAATAACTAACTGGAAAAAAATAAATTGTAAAAAAAGCGCGAATGTGATAGAATACGAATGTGAAAAAAATCTAGGAGGAATATTATTATGAAAAGAAAAGATTATATTTCATGGGACGAATATTTTATGGGAATAGCATTACTTTCAGCACAAAGAAGTAAAGATCCAAACACACAAGTAGGAGCTTGCATAGTAAGTAAAGATAATAGAATATTATCAATAGGATATAATGGAGCACCAAGAGGATTGAGTGATAATGAGATGCATTGGGCAAGAGAAGGAACATTTTTAAATACAAAATATGCATATGTATGTCATGGAGAATTAAATGCTATTTTAAATTATAGAGGAAATTTAGAAGGTTCAAAAATATATGTTGCATTATTTCCATGTAACGAATGTGCCAAAGCAATTATACAATCAGGAATAAAAGAAGTAATATATAAAGAAGATAAATATGCAACAAGTGATAATGTAATAGCATCAAAAGAAATGTTTGACACCTGTGGAGTAAAATATAGAAAATATATTCCTACAGACAGAAAAATAGAATTAGAAGTCTAATCTTAATAGGAGAAAAAAATGTATAATCAGCCATTTTATTTTGAAGAAGGAAAAACAGAAATAAAAAATAAAAAAATAATTATTTTTTGCATAATAATAGCAATAATTACAATAGGAATAATAGT
>ERZ824488.1944-NODE-1944-length-20348-cov-3.905632_pt1 | contig 20348 bp, 10 predicted proteins | sample MGYA00519936_ERZ824488 | MGnify/ENA primary metagenome ERZ824488 (study PRJEB31778, sample SAMEA3449153) | human gut metagenome | biome: human gut; feature: human-associated habitat; material: faeces | place: United Kingdom | collected 2010/2012 ... | reverse complement strand
AGGACCGAAGAAGCTGGCAGACTCCACATTTCGACGCGACGAACAGGATATTCGCAGAATCCTGCCTGCTCTGGGAAACTACAAGCTGACGGACTTACGCAAGGAGATCATCCGAGAATTTTACGAAGAAATGCGGCACACACCGCGTCTGGACGGCAGAGGAAATCTATCCGAGAAGTCAGTTGAGAGTTTGCATAACACTCTATGTAGCGTTCTATCATCCGCAGTGGATGAGGGATACCTTACACATAATCCTGCATGGCGATGCTATAAGCCCAAAGGAAAAAAGAAAGAACGTCCCGTAGCAGATGAGGAAACGGTTAAAAAGTTGATTACAGCGTTTGAAGGGCAGAGTATGAAATACGAAACCTATTTCAAGCTGGTGCTGGCAATCGGACTGCGCAGGGGTGAAGCCTGTGGGCTGAAATGGAGTGACATTAACTGGCGTAAACGGACGATTCATGTACAACGCGGGGTGGTGAAATTGAGCCACCAAGAATCAATCACGAAAGACCCTAAGACGACCAGCGGTGACCGTATGGCGTATTTGAGTAAAGAAATGTGTCAACTGCTCAAGGCGTGGCGGAAAGAGTGCGAGTGGGATAGAGCGCAGACAGCAAATGAAACTGTGGATGAGGATGACTACCTGTTCCGCCAACCTAACGGCAAGCCGATGAATCCCTGCACATTCACCTATCGTTTCAAGCTGATTTTGAAAGCAAACGACTTGCCGCTGGATTTGAATGTACACAGTCTGCGGCATACGAACGCCAGCCTATTGATTGCACAAGGCGTGGACGTGCGCACCGTAGCCAGTCTGCTGGGTCATGCACAAGCCAGCACAACGCTGGACATTTACGCCCATGCATTCGACAAGAACAAACGCAAGGCACAGGAAAAGCTGGGAAAGGCGATTGGATTATAATGAGAAAAATCAAGCTGAACCGCGCAAACAAAAGTATCCTGCTGAAAGCACTTGCACCCTATTACTATCAAGAAAGAAAACTTGGGCATAGCACACAAGAAGTTGGAAAGCTGATACTGAAAATTGATGCCCTCCCAGCCGATAAGAAAACAAACTTCTCGCCAGACGAAATTCGTCTTATGCGTACTACTGTGAATCAGCTGAGAAATGAAAGGCTGGCAAAAGGACAGTACACCGATGCGGTAGATGATATGCTACTAAAATTATTCTAAAATCAGAATAAAAAAGTGCATTGCAAAAGTACATTGCAATGCGCTTTTTGGTGCGCCCGAAGGGATTCGAACCCCCGGCACCTGGCGTCGGAGGCCAGTGCTCTATCCAGCTGAGCTACGGACGCTTATGTATGAAAAACGCCGTTCTGACGTATTTCAATCTTGTAAAGTAGTCGATTTCCAATAGTGGTCAATTCGTGGTCTGACTACCGTTGACCACCGCGTTTTTGCAAGCGCAAATCACACTGTATCGAACAAAAGCAGGTCTTAAACCTGCGATGTCGCAGTTGTCGGAGAACTACGATAGGGTGGTATAGACTGACGATGAAACGTGAATTTTGTTGGTTCTGCACATTTGCCGCCAAAACAGGAAAAAGCCCGTTGTTGGTTGTCACAACGGGCTTTTCCGACATTTTGTGGTGCTGCCTGCACAGTAGTGGTCAAATGGTGGTCAAAATGCAAATAAACTCTGTAAGAACATACGGTAAAAATACTTTTAACAAATTTCAAAAAGGCTCATTTAATTCTATTTTGAATATCTTCCACCGAAGGCAACTGCTTTTCCAATTTCCCGGTAAGGTTACTCGTAACCTTATATTCGCTCACGCCGATAGGCTTTGATATGTCTTTTAAACATCGGCCCGCCGACATAATACCGTATCGGTTTCTGCAAGGGAACTGCGTCACCTGTTTCGTTTATATCTATGCCTCATTTCTTGATGAGTTTTTTCACGCCGTTCAGCGGGTGACCGTTCGCCAAGGCAAGCATTCCCTCCGCTAGATTGGCCGGGAACATACCACAGCTGGACAGAACCGCCGCACGCAGCGGGGCATCCGCGCCGGACATGACCATCATTTTAAATGTCGGGTCGCTGTAGTCTGCCTTGCCGCCGAAGCTCTTGGCAATCGTTGCCTCGGTGCCCTTGAACATCTGCATCATAACGGCGGAAATATCCTTGAGCTCCATGGTGGAATGCTCCATCGTGAACGCGCCCTTTTTGGGTTTGGGGTCGCTTTGCAGGGCGCTGCCGCAGAGCTTTTCAAACTCGGCATCGGTGGGCAGACCCTGCAGCGTTTCGTACCAGCTGCCTTTTTGCCAATCGGGCGCGGCAAGGCTTACGCCGTCCACGGTCAGCGCGGCGCGCAGACGAATGTCCGCCACGGACGCGCCCACGCAGATCTCATAGCTGCCTGCGGGAATCTGCCAGCCGTCGCACCAGACGGCAAAGCTGCGGTCGTTCAGTTCAAAGCGTACCGTTTGGCTCTCGCCGGGCTGCAGGCTGACCTTGGCAAAGCCCTTTAATTCCTTGGCGGGGCGGTATAGACCATTTTGGGGCGGTGCAACGTACAGCTGCACGACCTCGGCACCGGCGGTGCTGCCGGTGTTGGTAACTGTGGCGGTCACTGTGCGCCCCTCGATTTTCAGGTCAGAGTAGGCAAACTGCGTATAGCTTAACCCGTAACCGAACGGGAACCGCACCGCCTTGCCCGCTTTATCGTAATAACGGTAGCCGGCATACAGGCCCTCTTTGTAGTGGGTGGTCTTTTTCCCGAAGGTGTCACGGCTGGGCACATCATCGTAGCAAAGCGGCCATGTTTCGGTCAGCTTGCCGCTGGGATTTGCCTTGCCGGTCAGCAGACTGGCGGCTGCCGCGCCGCCCGCCTGACCGGGCAGACCCATGTACAAAACCGCCTTGACCTTATCCAGCCACGGCATTTCCACAGCACAACCGCAGAACAGCACCACCACGGTGTTGGGGTTGGCGGCGGCGACCGTTTCAATCAGGCGGATATGTCCCTCCGGCATGGCCATGGTTTCGCGGTCAAAGCCCTCGGACTCGTAGATGTCCGGCAGACCCACGCAGACCACGGCGATTTTTGCCTGTTTTGCGGTTTCAGCGGCTTCGCGCAGACTTTCCTCGGTCACAGTGCCCTTGACATCGCAGCCGGCGGCAAACGGCACATCGGGCAGGGCATCGCAGAGGGTGGTCAGCTTTGTGGCGTTGATATGGCTCGACCCCGCGCCCTGATACCGCATGGTGCGTGCCATCTCGCCAATCAGCGCAATGCCGCCCGCATCCAGCGGCAGAATGTTCTCCTCATTTTTCAGCAGTACTGCGCCGTTTTCGGCGATTTTCTGCGCCAGTGCGTTGTGGGCGTCCTTATCAAAGGCGCGGCCCTTGGGGCGGCTTTCGCCCTTGAGGGCAAGGGCGATCACCCTTGCGGCGCAGGCATCTACATCACTTTCAGGCAGGGTGCCGTCCCTGACGGCGGCGGCGACCCAGTCCTCCATATAAGTGCTGCCGCCCGGCATACTCAGGTCGCACCCGGCGTGCATGGCCTTGACGCGGTCACACAGCGCGCCCCAGTCGGTCACGACCAGACCGGCAAAACCCCAATCCGTGCGCAGGACATCGGTCAGCAGCCAATGGTTGTCGCTGGCGTGGACATTGTTGATGCGCGGGTAGCTGCACATAACGGTTTCGGGCTGGGCAGCCTTGACCACAGTCTCAAATGCAGGCAGGTACAGCTCGCGCAGGGTGCGCTCATCCACCTGGCTGTTGCCGTTGAACCGCTTGTACTCCTGATTGTTGGCGGCAAAATGCTTGAGGCTGGTGCCTGCGCCGGTGCTCTGCGCGCCCTGCACCCATGCCGCGCCCATCGCGCCCGCAATGCAGGGATCCTCGGAGAAATACTCAAAGTTGCGCCCGCACAGCGGGTTGCGCTTGATGTTGACGCCGGGTCCCAGCACCACATCCACACCGTAGGAAAGTCCTTCCTCCCCGATGGCCTCTCCCTCGGCTTTCAGCAGCTCGGCGTCCCATGTTGCACCGCTCGTCACGGCGGTGGGGAAGCAGGTGGCAGGCTCGGACTCGTTGACGCCCAGCATATCGGCGCCGTTTTTCTGGCAGCGCACGCCGTGAGGACCGTCGCTCATCGTAACGGCGGGGATGCCGTACTGCGCCATCGCCTTGCTGTGCCAGAAATCCGCACCGTTGCAAAGGCTGATTTTATCCTCCAGCGTCATTTTAGACAAAATATCCTGTACTTTTTTATCCATCGTGCTTACTCCTTGTCAGCCTGATTCATAACTGCCAGCACCTGCTCAAACAAAGGCTTGATGGAATCGCCGTAGGCGAGCAGCGCGGTGACAGGCTCGTTCTTTACATATTCCAGCATCGGATTTTCCAGAAATTCCGGCGCATACTGCCGGAAAATTACCTGTGCAGCCGGATGCTCCAAAATGATATGCAGCGGGGTTTCCAACGAATAGCGGTCTATTTTCAAGCTGGTTTCGGTGGCATACTCATAGCGATAGCTGCCGCTGCCCAAGGTCAGCGTCTCGGGCTGTTCGGGCAGGGTCAGCTCGGCGGTGGTGTTGGCGGGTATCGTGGCATCCACCGTGATCTTGCCGCCCTCGCACCGCCACGCAATGGCAATTTTGCCGTAGGCACTCTCGTAGGTCAGCTCGGCGTGGGTGATGCCCTTGATAAACTGCGGGCGCAGGGCAAATTTCTTGTAACCGGGCTCAAGAATTTCCAGTCCGCACAGCTTGGTGTACAGCCAGTTGCCAATCGAGCCATAGGCGTAGTGGTTCAGGCTGTTCATGTTGGCGGGGTTAAAGCTGCCGTCTGGGCGGATGGAATTCCAGCGCTCCCAGATGGTGGTGGCACCCATCTTGACCTCATACAGCCAACTGGGGTCGTCCTCCTGCAAAAGCAGCCTGCCGGCAAGGTCGTGCCTGCCGTTTTCGGACAGGGTCAGGCAGGCAAACGGCGTGCCGATAAACCCGGTCAGCAGATGCGTTTTATGCGCACCGATGTTCTTTTCCAGCGCGTCCAAAAGGCGCGGGCGGAACTCGTCCGGCACCATGTCAAAGTGCAGCGCCAGGATCAGGGCGGTTTGCGTTTCGCTGACAAGACGCCCGGTGGGGGTCACATACTCGGCGCGGAATGCCCGCACAAGCTCCTCACGGCGGCGGCTCCAGCGGCGCGCGTCCTCGGTGTACTGCAAAACGGCGGCGGTATCCGCAAGGATCTGCAAGCTCCACGCAAAGCAGACATTGGCGGTAAAGTAGTCATCCGTCGCGCCCTTGCGCTCATCACCCAAGGCATTCGCCTCGGCGTCCAGCCCCAACCAGTCGCCGTACTGGAAGCCCGTCTGCCACAGCCCGTTTTCGCCGCACTGGCTCTCGATAAACTCGACCCAGTGCTTCATGCTGTCGTAGCTGTACTGCAGAATGCGCTTGTCGCCGTAGGCGCGGTAGAGTGTCCACGGCAGCACGGTCACCACATCGCCCCAGAACGCCGCGCCGTCCTGCTGGTTGCCCAGAATGTTCGGCACGACCTGCGGCATACTGACATCGGGACCCAGTTCACTGGCCAAGTCACGAAGCCACTTGGTCATAAACGGCATAATGTTCTCATTGAACGCCGCCGTGGGGCAGAACGCCGTCACATCGCCCGTCCAGCCCAAACGCTCGCTGCGCTGCGGACAGTCAGTGGGGATATCCAAAAAGTTATCCCGCTGGCTCCACTGGATGTTCTGCTGCAACCGGTTCACCCGCTTGTCAGAGCAGGTAAAATGACCGGTCTGTGCCAAATCTGTCGAGAGATGGCACGCCGTAAACTGCACATTCTGCCCGTATTGCAGCCCCTCCACGCAAATATAGCGGAAGCCGTGCCATGTAAAATGAGGGTGTAGCGTCTGCTTGCCGCCGCTCAAAATATAGGTGTCGGTCGCCTTCGCCCAGCTGAGGTTTTCGGTGTAAAAGTTCCCGCTCTCGTCCAGCGATTCCGCGTGGCGCAGGGTAAGCTTCTGCCCCTTGTCACCGTAAATTTCCACCTCGACCCAGCCGGTCAGGTTCTGCCCAAAGTCAAAGAGGTGGTCACCGTTGGGAGCCGTAAATTCCTTGACAACAGGCACCCTTTGCAGGCAGCGGACCGGCTCGTTCTCCTGCCCGATGAGGGTGTCAAAGCCGTAGTCAAACAGTCTGGCGGGCTGCGGTGCGGCGGGGTCTGCCGTAAAATCCTGCGTTTCGCCATCGTAAATTTCCGCAGCCTGCACCGCACCGGTCGTGCAAAGCCAGCTTTCATCGGTACCGAGCCATTCCTCATGCCCGTCCTCATAGGTGATGCAGAGCGCCGCCAGTGCGGCGGTGGTGTCGCCGTAGTTGTTGGGCTGCGGCATAAAGCCGAGCTTGCCCTTGTACCAGCCGTTCGCCAGCGTCAGCGCCAGATGGTTTTTGCCGCTGTGCAGCATTACGGCGCAGGTCTGGTACTGCAGGCGCTTGCGGTAGTTCGTCCAGCCGGGGTGGAAATAAGTGTCATCCACAGGCTCGCCGTTGATCTCCACCTCATACATACCCAAGGCGGTTGCGTAAAGACGCGCTTTTTTGACATTGCCCTGCACGACAAAGTCCTTATACAGCACCGGGCTGACGGGGCTGGCTTTGTCCGGCGCGTGTGTGATCCACTGCTCCTTGCCCTCAAACGCGCTGCCGTTCAGCAAGCCTGTTTCAAACCGGCTTGTGCCCTCGGCGGTTTCGCCGTGGTTGTCCCATACCGTAACCGTCCAGTCGTACTCGGTGCGCGGGGTCAGGTTGGGGCCAAGGTACTCGTTCAGAATACTCTGCGCACTCTCCACGCGCCCGGAATCCCACATAACATCCCCGCCCTGCACGATTTGCAGTCGGTAGGACGCCTGCACGGTGTCCTGTTGGTTGCTGTCCAGCTTCCAGCCAAAGCGGGGCTGAATTTCATCTAAGCCCAGCGGTTCGTGCTTATATTCGATCGTAAGGTCGTAAATCTTCAGCATATCAATACCCCCTATGCAAATTGCCCCGCCGTACAAAGGCGGCAGGGCGGTGGCTGTTACTGTGCAGCCTTTTCTTTCTCGTTGCGCTCGGCGATGGCTTTCATCATATCGCCGTATTTTGCTTCCAAATCAAACTTGGAGATCAGGATAAACAGACCGACAAACATCGCCAGCGGAATATACAGGCTGAAGGTGTAGATGCCGTAGCGGACGGCGGGCGTGATGACCTCCATATTGCCGGTAAAGCCCACGACAGCCAGGATCCAGCCGACCAGAGAAGCGCCGATGCCGCTGGACACCTTGCCGCCGAAGCTGGAGGCGGAGGCGGACATACCGATGATCTTGTTGTGGTACTTGTAGTCGTTATAGTCCATTGCCATGCTGTTCAGCGTACCGCCAAGGCACATCATGGGGATGGTGGCAAAGCTGCCCAGCAGACCCACTGTGATGCAAAGGATAAAGCTGTCCGGCTTGAAGCAGCGGATGACATTGCCGATGATGCCCAGCACAAAGGCGATTTTCAGGGTCTTGGTCAGGCCAAACTTTTTGGTCATAGGGCCGACCACGATGAAGCCGACAAAGGTCGGGATCAGGCCCACAGCACCCATAATGCCGATGAGGTTGTCATTGCCCAGAATGTACTTGGCGTAGTAGGTGCCGGAGGAGGCGGACAGCGCATAAATGACATTGACCAGCAGGTTTGCCAGCAGAACGATGACCCAGTATTTGTTGTGGAACAGCTTGTTGATGGCATCGCCGAAGGCAAGGCCGTCATCGGGCTTTTCCTCCTGTGCGGCAGTCTCCTTGCTGGTTTTGTAGAGGATGAACAGGAAAATCATGCTCAGCGCGCCGACAACAACCGCAAATTTAATGTAGGCAGCCTGATCTGCTACGCCGTTGGAACCCAGCATATTCGTCAGCGGCACCAGCGCAATGGCAATGATCATACCAATGACATAACCGGCGGCTGCGCGGAAGATGCCCATCTTGTTGCGCTCCTCCAAGCTCTTGGTGCGCATAACAAGGATAGCACTGTAGGGGATCATGATGGCCGTCGAGACAATGGCGGTCAGGAACACATTGGACAGGAACAGGTAGGCGACCTGTGCAAAGCCGGTCAAACCGGTGGGCACGGTGAACAACGCTACGATTGCCACAAAGGACGGGATCGCCATACGCAGGAACCACGGGCGGCACTTGCCCTTGGGGCTTTTGCCGTTGTCCATGATCTTACCCATGATCAGATCGGTAAAGGCGTCCACGATTTTGGCTGCCAGCAGCACATTTGCCGCCGTGGCGGCTGCAACACCGACTTTTTCAGTGTAGAAGTACAGCACTGCCGATACCAGACCGGTCATGGCGTTCAGCGCAAACTGACCGCCGCAGTCTGCCAGATAATCGCCGATGCGCATGGTCTTTTGGATACCCATCGAATCGGTGCCAAGAGGTTTCTTTGCCATAATGATTCTCTCCTTCATTTTTGCGCACCCGGTAGAGCAGATGCGGTTTTCTTGATTACAAGCTAAGTATACTGTGTTTTTGCGGCAGATTATATCAAGAAGATGATTTCTATGTCAAATTTCCGATAGATTTCTGCGAAATGGCATTGACTCCGCATCCGGTTGTGTGTTACTTTTTTAAGGGAAACCGCACAGTTCTAAATGCCGATACGGCGAGCGAGGTGCCGCACACCGAGCCGCAGCGAGGCGCTTCGGAGCGCAACCGCCGCTTGCGGCGGCTCTTGGCGCGGAGATCCGCCGGAGCGGTGCTTAAGCCGTAAGGCGGGAATTATGCGGTGTTGCCCTAAGCCTTCCCCTGAGGGGCTGCGCCCTTTGACGGGTACTAACGGCAGCGCAGCCCCTCATCAGTCAGCGGTCGGGGCCGCTGACAGCTTCCCCCGAGGGGGAAGCCACGCAACCAACAAACAACAAAGCCGAGCAGTTTTTACGCTGCTCGGCTATTCTTATGCCTTCTTAGCCTCCCCTTCCGGGAAGACGACGAACAAGCCGCCCTCGCGCACCCACTTGGCTGCGGCAGGATGCTTTTCCGCAAAGGTATTCCAAAGCTGCATGACAGCCCTTCCTGTCAGCTGTTGCGCAGGCGGCTTTCCAGCTGCGCGTTGAGGATGATGTTTTTAACGGCCTCGACGATGACCTTCAGCAGACCGATGACCCAGAAGCCCTTTGCCTCCAGCACGATGCCGTCCACCATGCCCATGCTGATGGCACCGCTTGTCATTTTGGCCAGCGCACGCAGCGGCATGTTGTACTGGAACATCACGTTCAGGTTCGGCTTGCCGCGCTTGTAGCTGGCGTTCAGCATCATCGTGAGCACAGCCCAGACCAGCCAGCACAGCGGGCTGCGGCTGTGATTCAGCTCCCCCAGGGTCATGTTGCGGTCAATTTTGACAGTATCCGCCGGGATGGGGCGGCCCAGCAGAATCTCCCACTCGTCATCGGGCACGCGCTGCACCTTGCCGCTGGTGTAGTGCGGCAGCGCCTTGCCCGCGTATGGGTTCGGTGCGCTCGTACCGTTCACCTCAACGGCGGCGGTCAGGCGGATGTCCGCAGAGCTCGCCCCTACGCGAAGCTCATACGTGCCGCCCTCGACCTCCCAGCTGTCGGTTTTCGTGTTCCAGTAGCGGAACGCCTTGTCGTCCAGTGGCAGGGTGACGGTCTTGCTCTCCCCTGCCTCCAGCCAGACCTTTGTAAAGGCCTTCAGCTCCTGCGCAGGGCGGAAGATCTGGGCGTCGGGCTTGGCCGCGTAGACCTGTACGATCTCGGCACCGGCGCGGCTGCCCGTGTTTGTCACGGTCAGGGTCACGCTGCGGGCGTCGGCTTTCAGCTCGCTGTAGGCAAAACTCGTGTAGCTCAGGCCGTAGCCGAACGGGAACGCCACGGGCACACCCGCGGTCTGGTAGTAGCGGTAGCCGACGTACAGCCCCTCGCGGTACTGCACGGTGCGTCCCGCACCTGCAAAGTTGTCCTTGGCGGGGGTGTCGGCGTGGGCGTTGGCCCAGGTCTCGGCCAGCTTGCCGGACGGGTTGATTTTGCCGGTCAGCACATCGACCATTGCGCCCGCGCCGGCCTGGCCGCCGAGGGCCCCGTAGACGAGTGCCCTGCAGTGGGCCAGCCACGGCGTTTCCAGCGACGCGCCCGCGCTGACGATGACGACAGTGTTGGGGTTGGCCTGCTGCACGGCCTGCAAAAGCTCGATCTGGTTGTCGGCCAGCTTCATATCGGCGCGGTCCAGACCCTCGCTCTCCTTGATCTCGTCCAACCCTAAGCAGAGCAGCACGGTGTCGGCCTTTTTCGCCAGCGCGACGGCCTCGGCTTTTTTGGCATCGTCCGGCTTGCCCTGGCGGTCAAAGCCCGCGGCAAAGCCGACGCTGTGCAGGCCGCTGTCTTTCAGGCAGTCAAGGAAGGTATCGACCTTGATGGAATTGACGGCACTGGAGCCTGCGCCCTGGTAACGCGGCGTCTCGGCAAAGTCACCGATGACGGCCACGCTTGCGCCTGCGGCCAGCGGCAGCAGATCGCCGTCGTTTTTCAGCAGAACGACACTCTCGGCAGCGGCGCGGCGGGCCAGCGCGTGGTGGGCGTCGGCGTCAAAGCTGCGGCTGTGGTTTTCCACGGCGGCGTGGGTGTCCAGTACCAGTGTCAGCAGCTCGTCCAGGCGGGCGTCCACATCAGATTCGGAAATTTTACCGGTCTCGACAGCCTTCAACAGCTCGCGCACGGCGTCTCCGCCGGGGGCGGGCATTTCCAGCGTAGAACCGTTCTTTACGCCCAGCGCGTGGTCATTGCTGCCGCCCCAGTCGGTCACGACAGCGCCGTCGAAGCCCCAGTCCCTGCGCAGGATGTCCTGCAAAAGGTGGGCGTTCTCGTTGGCGTAGGTGCCGTTGACGAGGTTGTAGCTGGACATGACGGTCTTGGGGTGCGCCTCTTTGACGACGATTTCAAAGCCGGTCAGGTAGAGTTCCCGCAGGGTTCGCTCGTCGACGACGGAGTCCGACGCCATGCGGCGCAGCTCCTGGCTGTTGACGGCGAAGTGCTTGGGGCAGGCGGCGATGCCGTTGGACTGGATGCCGCGCACGTAGGCCGCGGCCAGCTTGCCGGAGAGGTACGGGTCCTCCGAGAAATACTCGAAGTTGCGCCCGCACAGCGGGCTGCGCTTGGTGTTGAGGCCCGGGCCCAGCAGGACGGATACCTCCTGCGCGGCGGCCTCCTCCCCCATGGCCCGGCCGAGCTGTTCGCCCAGGGCGGGATCCCAGCTGCAGGCCACGGTAGCTGCCGTCGGGAAGCAGGTCGCGGGGACGCTGGGGTTCAGGCCCAGATGGTCCGCCGCACCCGCCTGCTTGCGCACGCCGTTGGGGCCGTCCGACAGAGTGATGGACGGGATGCCCGCATTTTTGTAGCCGCGGGTCGTAAAGACCGTCTCGCCGGAGAGCAGCGCGCATTTTTGTTCAAGGGTCAATTTGGTAATAATGTCTGCATGTTTCATAGATCACACATTCCTTTGATGAATCAGGAGTTCTTTTTCTCGGTCTTGGCTGCCTTGCGGAGCTTGACGTCGATGACGACGCCGCGCACGGCGAGGGCGAACAGGACAACGGCCACAATGTCGATCAGGGCAACCAGATGACGCCAGCCGAACACAGAGGTCGTGAACGCATGGCGCACAGCGGTGGTGTCGCCGATGCTGTCAGCATAGTCGCGGTTGGTCACGCGGACATGCAGGTACATGTACAGCGCTTCCTTGGTGGTGCGGCGCAGGGCCTGCAGGTAGCTGTTAGAGCCGGTCTCAAAGGCCATCGCGCCGCCGGTGAAGCCCGCCATCCACAGGCTGCCGCCTGCGCGCAGGGCCTGGTCGCCGTTCATGTAGCTGTGGTGGTCGCAGTAGTCGGTGATGACCGCGCCGTCAAAGCCCCACTCGTCGCGCAGGATGCCGGTCAGCAGCGCCTCACTGCCGCCTGCCCAGACAGCGCCGATACGGTTGTAGCTGCTCATGAGACCGACTGCGTCGTAATCCTCGACGAGCATCTGGAACGGGCGCAGGTAGGTTTCGCGCAGGGTCTGCTCGGTCATCCAGGTATAGACGGAATCGCGGTAGATGCCGCTCTCGCCGTCGTTGCAGATAAAGTGCTTGACATAGGTGTAGACGCCCGCCTGGTTTGCGCCGGTCACAGTGTTGCCGCAGATGACGCCGGACAGCAGGCTGTCCTCGGAATAATACTCATAGTTGCGGCCATTGAAGGGGCTGCGGTGCATGTTGGTGGCGGGGGCATACCAGCCGGTGTAGCCGTTCTGCAGGGCCTGCATGCCGATGGTGCGGCCCTCCTCCTGGGCAAGGTCTGCGTTCCAGGTCTGGGCCAGCGTGCTGGAGCTGGGGAAGCCCGTGCCGGCTCCCATGCCGGTGAAGCCGCCGATCTGGGCGGGGCCGTCGGCGTCCTTGCTCTTGGACTTGCCGACGCTCTTGAGTTCGGCCAGGCCGCCGTAGGCGTTGATGTAGAGGTTTTCCATCTCGTCAACGGTCAGCTGATCCAGCAGGGCATCCCACCGGGGGTCGTTGAAGTCAGAGCCGAGCCGGAAACCGAGGTCGGTGGTCTCGCCGTTGTCCTCGATCTTCAGGCCGTTCTTAGCGCCGGTGGTAATAGCCTCATCAGCGTCGTTGATCCAGCCGTTGGCATCGTCGGCGGTGTAGAGGTTCAGCGCCTTGACGTTGTCGGTCATGGCACGGGTCGGGGTGTTCGTCTTGGGGAAGGTGCCCGCAAAGTCGGCGCGGGTCAGGTAGGTGATGTTCTGTGCGGAGTCGCTGCCGTCGAGGCTCACGCCGTCGATGGCGTCGTTGCCGGTAAACTTGTTGGAAACGGCATTGCCGGTGGCGGTGTCCTCGGCATACTGCACGCCTGCGGGCAGGCTGCAGGTGATGGCCGCGTTGGCGTCGTCGTCCACATCGTGGGCATCATGGCGCACGGTGAAGATGTAGTCACCCGCATCCAGCTCATAGCCGGTGAAGCCGTTGTGGTTGGCGTCGTAGGCATCGTAGCTGGCCATGTCAGAGACAGGGATCGTCAGGGTGACCTCCTCGCTCTCGCCGGGGGCCAGCTCCTTCGTCTTGGCGAACGCGCCCAGCTCAACGCTGGATTTTTCAATTTCCCCTGCCGTGTACGGGGCGGTATAGTAGAGCTGGACAACGTCTTTGCCCGCGCGGTCACCGGTGTTCGTGACGGTAACCTTGACGGTCACATTACCGCCCTTCGTCAGGGCGCTGCCGTTGGCGGCGGCGTCCGTAACTTTCCAATCAAAGCTGGTGTAGCTCAGGCCGTAGCCGAAGGGATACTGCACAACGGCGTCGTAGCCGGTGCCGTGCTCGTTGCTCTCGGCATCCCAGTAGCCCTCTGCGTCGGCGGTCTCGTACCACTTGTAGCCGATGTAGATGCCCTCGGCGTAATCGACATAGGAAACCTGCTCATAGGTGTAGGGTGTGTCAAGGTTTCCGTTCGTCGTGCCGTCTGCCGGGTAGAGGCTGTCGGCGTCGCTGTACTTACCGACACCCTCCATACCGGCGTTCGCATAGCTGGCGGCGGTGGTCAGGTCATAAGCCCAGGTATCGGCGGTACGCCCGCTGGGTTCGCGGTCACCCCACAGCACTTCGGGCACGGCAGTCGCGCCCTCGGAGCCGGACAGACCGGCAATCAGGCAGGCATCAATGCCGGGGATCGTCTCGATCTGGCCCAGCTCCATGACGTTGGTGGAGTTGATGAGCACAACCACATGGGCGTAATTTGCGCCGACGTAGTTCAGCAGATTCTCTTCCTCGGTGGTCAGCTCCAGCATCGTGCGGGTGTCGTCAACAACGATGTCGCCGCCCTTCTCGGTGCGCTTGTACTGCTGCTTGGTGGCGTCGTTGCTCTCGCCCGCCAGACGCCCGATCACGACAACAGCCGTATCAGAAAAGCTCTTGGCGTTGTCCAGCATCGACTGTGTATAGTAGGTCTGGTTGTTGATGTCAGGCTCATACAGGCGGCCGGACTGCTCGGGCCAGGCGCTCAGGGTGCGGGTGTACTCGCGGCCATCCTGGAAATCCTTGTACATGTCGGTCAGCTCGGTGTTGTACGCAACGCCGTAGGCAGTCAGCGCGGCCAGCAAATCGGTGTTGACGCCGGACACGCCGCCGGAGCCGGAACCGCCGCCCAGCCAGGCAGTGGAGGCCCAGCCAAAGACGTTGATCTTCTTGTTGTCAGCGGCCAACGGCAGGGTGTTGTCGTTGTTCTGGACAAGGACAGTTCCCTCGGCCTCGACATCGGCGGCCAGCGCTTCCGCCTTGACCTTGGTGTCGGCAATTTCAGCGTCGGAATAGTGGCCGCTGGGTGCGCCGATGAAGCTGTCAATGATGGTGGCCATCGTGGACAGAACGTAGGTGCCGACCAGTACCGCGACCAACAGGATCACGGACAGCACCAGACCGATCCCGTGCAGTACGGGGTGCTGCTTGCGGACTTTGGGTTGCTTTGTCATTTGTTTTTCTCCTCTTCAAACAGTATACACCTGTCAAAAGCGGGCCCATGTTTTGCGTCGATTCTATTGTAGCAGATTGCGGCACGATAGGCGTATTTTTCGCACAAGCTGCCGTTTTTGAAGCATACTTTGCAGTTTTGCCGCTTGACCGGCCAAATTTTGTTGTGATTTTGTACAAGTACAGCCGCACCCTCTTTGTGCAAATTGCGACATAGTAAAAAAGCCTTCCCCTGTGGGGGAAGGTTGACGCCGCTACAGGGGTGAGCATAGCAGCCGCCGCAAGGCTCCCGGGTCGATGACGAGCATCGATTCCTACATTGTAGGGGCGGATTCCATATCCGCCCGCGGGTAGTTTCCGCTGCCGCGATCCTTACTACTTCCGCGGCAGCAAAATCCGCACCGTGAACCACTCATTCTCCCAGTGCAGCGTCAGCGTGCCGCCGTGGGCCTCGGCGGCGGCGCGGACACTCTTTAAATCGTAGCCGCCGTGGCTGCTGCGGGCGGGCAGGCCGTCGGGGCCAAGCTCCACGGGGTCAGCACAGTAGTTCTCAAACCGCAGCATCACAAAGCCGTTCTGCGCGTAGATGGCGGCCCGGATCAGCCGCTTCTCGGGGTCCGGCTCGGTCAGCACACTCTCGGTGGCGTTGTCCAGCACCGTGCCCACAATCGTGCAGATCTCCCCTGTCGTCAGAAAGTGCAGCAGCTTACCGTCCGCCACACAGGTCAGATTGATGCCGTGCTGCTGGCAGTAGAGCGTTTTCGCCGTCAGCAGCGTGTCCAGCACAGGGTTGCCGGTCTTGTTCTCGGCCTCGTACTGACGGATGCCGCTCTCCATCTCGGCCAGCGCGGCGTCCTGCTTGGCCTGGTCGCGCTCGGCACGGATGGCCGCGATCTGCATTTTCAGCTCATGATAGCGGCGGTTAATAAGGCGGATGTTCTCCTTGCTCTGCCTGTACTGCTCATACTGGCGGCGCAGGACATTGTCCATGGCCGTCAGCTCGCTGTGCAGTGCGGCCTCGCGCAGCTGCTCGTGCTGGACCGTCAGGATCAGCACGCCCGCGAAATCCACCAGCGTGCGGATGTAGAAAATGCTCATCACGCTCATCGTGACACCGTTGTCGGAGATAAAGCTCAGATTGCTGACCGCAAACGCCGTGACCGCCATGACGACAGCCATCAGCGTCGCCGCCGCGGTAATGGTCAGCCGCGTAGGCGCAGCGTGGCGGCGCTCAAACCAATACAAAAAGCCGTAGACCGTCGTGTAGACCGCCGCCAGCAGCAGTACCGAAAGCGGTGCTGTAGCCCGCTGCTGCGGCCAGAGTACGCAGTGGAGCTGCCACTCCACGCTGGCGGCCAACTCCGCCAGAATGAACGCGCGGGCGCAGCTGTAGCCGGCTTCCAGTAAATTCATCTCCCGCGTGCCCCACAGATACAGGTACAGCCACGCGATGGCCGCGACCATGCAGGGCAGCCACCACGCCAGCGGCACACTGCCGGTAAGCTGCAAAAACACGCCCAGCACCGCGGCCCACCCCGCCGTGGCAGCATAGGTCACAGGCTTTGCAGCGCGGGGCGGCGCGGCCTGCGCGTAGACCAGCACGGCAAGAACCTCTGCCAGCGCCGTGTACAGCCGCGGGATGTCCGGCAGCGTCATCATGCGCCCTCACCCCCGATGTAGTCCGACAGCGCGGCCAGAAACACCCTGCGCTTGGGGCGGCTGATCTGCAGCTCATGCGGGCCGACCTGCACCGTGTTCTGCTGCACGCCCGACACCTGCGCGAGATTCACAAGATAGCCGCTGTTACACCGCGCAAACAGACGGCCCGTCAGCTTTTCCTCCAGCGCCTTCAGCGCGCCGGGTGCGGAGAAGTCGCCGTCCTCGGTGTAAAAATGGACGCGGTGGCCCTCACTCTCGATATAATAGATCGTAGCAGCGTCCAATCGGCGCATGCCGCCGTCCACCGGCACAGCCAGATAATGCCGCGTCCGCTTGGCCAGCTGGTTCACAGCCTTTTGCAGCTGCTGCGAGAACGCAAAGTACGGCACAGGCTTGAGCACGTAGTCCAACGCACCGACGGCGTACCCCTTGATGGCATACTGCGCCATGTTCGTAATAAAAATCAGCAGCACATCGCTGTCCAGCTCGCGGATACGGCGGGCAGTCTCCATGCCGTCCAGATGCTGCATCTCTACATCAAGAAAAATTATGTCGTAGACCGGGCGGTAGTCCTCAAGGATTTCGACACCGTCGGTGAACATTGTCACCTCAAACTGGGTGCCATACTGCCGCGTGTAGCGCTGCACATACCCCGCCAGCTGCTCCCGGACGGCAGCCTCATCCTCTACGATTGCAATGCGGGTCATCCGCAGTGCCTCCCCTTCTGTTTTTTCTTTAGTATAGCATATTGCCGCGGTGCATGGCAACAAGAATGACCCTCCGGAGTCGTTTGCGGCTGTTGTTGCATCTCCGGGATGGATGAATTTCTCTCCTACAAAACAAAAAGAGCCGCTGACTTGGGTTGAAGTCAGCGGCAAAACGAAAGCACTCACACAAAGCGGCAATCATTATGAAAAAAGCCTTACGTTTCCGTAAGGCTTTTTTTGGTGCACCATCGGGGACTCGAACCCAGGACCCACTGATTATGAGTCAGTTGCTCTCCCAAATGACTCAAACTAAGCCTATCCTCAAAAGCGTTCAAACCTCTTTTATTGCACTATCATCGTTGTTCCATGTCAAACTCGATTTGCTCTTATTCGAATTTGCATTTTTTAAGCAGCCCGATACCACACCAAAGTCGAACACCATTCACTAATTATGATAGTTCTATGCCTACTATTCATGGATTGAATCACCTTTTGCGGCTCGTGCCATAATTTTATACACAGTGTCCATATACTTAAAGCCGCACTCAACCGACGGCAATTCATACTTCCGAATACCATTTTGCAGAGCGCTGCTTTTGTTGTAGTATTATGATTACTTTAATTAGCGAAAGGAGCCCTCCCTATGACTGAACCGCAAACATTATCTGCATATTTCACTTACTGCAAGTTGCAAAAAAACCTGGATAATAAAACTCTAAAGGCATATCAGATTGATCTCAAACAGTTTGTCGATTTTTATCCAAAACCAACAACGGTTACTCGTACTGACATGGAACTATACATTGAGCATCTCATGGAACGCTACAAAGCGTCTACAGTGAAGCGTAAAATTGCAGCGCTAAAAGCGTATTACCATTACCTAGTCTATGAAGAAATTCTGGAACACAGTCCCTTTGAAAAAATTCAACTGCATATTCGCCAGGAAATTTTACTTCCTAGAACTATTGATCGCCCGATACTTGGTGCCATCTTTTCCGCCGCTTACCGCGAACTTTCGACCGCCCATTCCAAAGCTGCTCGCCGGGAAACAATTAGAAATATCGCCGTGCTTGAGCTTTTGTTCGCTAGTGGGATACGCGTTTCCGAGCTTTGTACAATCACCTGCGATAACTTGAATTTAGATAGCCAGGTTGTTCTTATCCGTGGGAAAGGTAGTAAAGAGCGAAAAATCTACTTGGCTTCTGCCCCTGTGATCCGAGCACTAAAAAAATACTTGCAAGTTAGAGTTCCTCGCGTTGCCGACGAGCCCTTCTTTTTTTTGAACAGAGATGGGAACAGATTGTCTGAGCAGTCTGTTCGCAGGATTATTAACCGATACACCGATCTATCAAACCAGCCCGGCCACTATACTCCACATATGTTCCGTCATTCTTTTGCCACGTATTTATGGGATGCTTGTGGCGACGTTTACGAAGTAAAAGAGATTCTGGGGCACAGCTCAATCAAAACTACTGAGCGTTATGTCCATGCAAGTTTTGAACGTCAAAAAAAAGTGCTTTCAGCCATGCATCCGCGAGCGACCTTGAAGTTTACTTACTAAACAGCAACGTTTACGCTGCTCATTCGCTCCTTCCCGCACACCACTAATAAAGGATAATCTCTAATTATCCATCATAATGCGGACACGGTGGGGAGGAAAAATGTCAAAATATTTATCGGACTTTGAAAGAATCTGTAAGACATTAATCGCTTTTGATAAAAAGAGTATTCCTTTATGTGCAGCAGAAACCCCAATGTCTCCATTTTCCAAGGTCGCGCTAGACTCCAATTTGCAGGAAAAATATATTATGGGAGGAGTCCGATCTTTCGGAAGGGAAAATAATTTCGTGGAAGCAAAATATCTTTTTCAAATTTATCAATTGATTAATGCACAATGCAAGGATTTATTTCACTGTGAATATGCCGATCCCAGATCTCTGTCTGGAGTAAATGCAGTAATGGTACTGTTGATGAGCTTGTTCAAAGAAGGGGACACCATTTTGATTTCCTCTGAAGATAGCGGCGGGCATAGTTCTATGCCATTAATTTGCAAAAGGCTTGGAATCAAAACAATTGAATTGCCGTTCGACTACCAAACACTGGATTTCGATTATGATTCAGTAAACCGGATTCTTGCAGAAAACCGCATCCAGGGTATTTTGGTATGTCCTTCCGATTTGCTGTGGCAACCACATTTAGAGCGAATTCAACTGCCGCCAGGATGTTGTTTGATTTATGATGCAACCCAAACACTGGGATTAATTGCCAACGGTGTCAACGATAACCCCTTGGACAAGTTTTCCAAGGATGACCTGTTTATCTTAATGGGCGCAACCCATAAAACAATTCCCGGCCCTACGTCAGGACTTATTATGACCAAAAACCTATCGCTAGCTAACCGGTTTGACCAGAAAATCAATCCCGATTTCTTAAGAAATGTTCAATTCCATCATATTCTCAGTCTCTCACTGGTGTTGATGGAACTGGAGGTATTTGGTGAAAGTTACGGGAAGGAAACGGTCAAAAATGCAAATATCCTCGGGAAATATTTGGAAGGAAATGGGTTTTCTGTGATAAAAAGAGAACCCTTCCACTACACTGAAACACACCAGCTGTTCATTCCGCTGCCTCCGAACACCTTGGATCATTTTATGCGCCAATGCACAGACTTAGGGATTTCTTTAAACGCTCGCTTCAAAAAACTTTATCGAGGGGCGGGTATCCGGATTGGCGTACAAGCCGTCACTCGATATGGCTGGAGCGAGAAAGAATTGTTTGAAATTGCAGATATTCTAACAGCTATTCGGATAGGCAAAAGCAATGTTGAGTTTCTAGCGAAAAGAGTAGAGAATCTTTCGAAGCACAAAGAAATCCATTATACTTTTACCGATGAAACATTAGAACAAATCCACACCATTCTACATGACAGTTAATTTCAATTCCTGCTGGCACAACATATGCAGGACCAGATTAGAAAATCGATTCTGCTCACAGTAAATCTTAAATTCCTCTGACGGCTTTTCTCTCAAAAGCAAGAATTTGACATATTGAAGATACGCTCTGTTAATCTCCAATCCTGCTTCTTTCATTTTTAGAAGTTCATCATTTATGACCTGTAACTGTTCTGCTTTCCATTCAGGGTTTCTTGCTCTGTGTGGAAACAAAGTCAGTATTCTACCCATCCGGGCACAACAAGCCAAGTTGATATCACCGTTTTTGTCGGCAAATTCCAGTGCCTTTTCGTAGTAACCCAATATATCCTGAGGGGGGTGGATACTTTTGTTTTCATTCTCGTTTTGTATTCGCATCCATTCGGCTTTCTCAAAATAGAAATCATAAATAATACGCCATCTTGTTTCCTCCAAAACCTTCAATCCCGAATCTATAATTTCCAACGCATTTGAAGCGGATTTAGTATGTAGCCACTCATAGGTAGCTATGTGGCGAAGG
>ERZ824488.1928-NODE-1928-length-20516-cov-8.478129_pt1 | contig 20516 bp, 17 predicted proteins | sample MGYA00519936_ERZ824488 | MGnify/ENA primary metagenome ERZ824488 (study PRJEB31778, sample SAMEA3449153) | human gut metagenome | biome: human gut; feature: human-associated habitat; material: faeces | place: United Kingdom | collected 2010/2012 ... | reverse complement strand
CCTCGTTTCGGTTGACGGCTGCCGGTCGCTAACCGCCTGCGGCGGTTGCATCCACTGGATGCGCGCTTCCTCTCGCCGCCCTTGACCCCGGACTGCGCGCCGTGGGCGCGCAGGGGCGTAGGGAGACATGCCAGTTGGCCGGGGTTTTACCGCCGTGACCCGAAAGGGGTCACGGCTCGCCGGTCTGATGTGATTTTCTGCAAGTTGGCTGAAACAGGCCGCCGTGGCACGACGGGTGCCACGGCTTGCGCAAGGGGCAGCGCCTTTTAAACACGGTCAGTTGATACAGGCGGAACAGCTTGCAAATTGGAATTACGACTTTTTTCCTTTTCCCCCTAATGGTTTGAAAACCCGACGCAACGTCTCTGCTTTGAACCGTCTTGACCCAAAGAGGTCAGAGCGGAGTGGCAGAGACGCTGTTTCTATTTAGAGCAGAGCATTCTGAAACAGTCGTTTCGCTGCACGAAAGGAGCCTTTTATGCACAGAAGGACGCTTCCCCGCTGGCTGATACCGCTGTTTTTCGGGCTGGTGCTGGTTTTGGGGCTGGTGACGGTCCCCCAATATGGCCGCCCGTGGGACGAACGGCTGGAAATGGACATCCTGCGGATGAATCTATGGGAGTATGTCCGGGCCGCGGGAGCGGACGAAAGCGCCTTTGCCTACTGGCAGGAGCAGGGCAACGGCACCACGTCGGAACTTTTGCCCATCAGCGAAAGCATCGAACGGGATCACGGCGCGGCGGCGTTCTATCCGCTGGCGGGCGTAGTGATGGACGAGAACCTGACCGAGCACAGCCGGATGATTCTATGGCACGGTTGGTGCTGGGTCTTATTCACGCTGGGGGCGCTGGCGCTGTACGGCTGCTGCCGGGAGCTGGAGCTGTCCCGGGGTGTCAGTCTGGCGGCGGTCGGCTTTCTTCTTTTGAGTCCCCGCTTCTTTGCGGAGGGGCACTACAACAACAAAGATACCGTGCTGATGGCCCTGACCCTCTGCGTCCTCTGGACGGCCCTTCGGCTGATGAAGCGTCCGGGCGTCCTGCGAGGGCTGCTGTTTGCGTTGGCGGGAGCCTTCTGTGCCAACATGAAGGTGATCGGCTTCGCCCTTTGGGGGCTGTGCGCCCTGTTTGTGCTGCTGCGGCAGCTGCTCCGCCGTCAGGGCGGGGGCAGGGTTTGGGCGGCCGGGCTGGCGGCGTTTTTCGGATTCATCGGATTTTACACCCTGCTGACCCCGGCGCTGTGGCGGGAACCGCTGGCGTTTTTCCGCTATCTTGTGGAAAACGCGCTGGATTTCAGCCGGTGGAAGAACTACGTCCGTTTCCGGGGCACGACCTTCCTGTTGGGGAAGGAACGGCTTCCATGGTACTATCTGCCCTACATGATCGTGGCCACCACGCCACTATGGGCGCTGTTTCTGTGCACCGTCGGCCAACTGGGCGCGCTGAAAAGCTGGAAAAAAGGCTTTCATGGCAGCGACCGGGCGCTGGGATTGCTGCTCTGCTCGCTGCTGTGGCTGCTGCCGCTGGGAGCGGCGGTGCTGGCCCATGCCACGGTTTACAACGGCTGGCGGCATTTCTATTTCCTCTACGGGCCCATGCTGGTGCTGGCGGCTTACGGGCTGCACGGTCTGTGCCGGCTGATGGAAGGCAAGCGTCTGGCAAGCCGCCTTTTGACCGTTCTGTTGAGCCTGTGCATGGCTCTGACGGGCGTGGGTATCGCCACTCAGCATCCGTACCAGTACGCCTATGAGCAGCCCGTCGTCCGCCTGCTGACCGGGCAGGACGATCTGGAGCGGGACTACTGGAACGTCAGCGTCCTGAACGCGCTGGAAACGCTGGCCGGGCGGACGGAGGGCGAGATCGTCATAGCGCCCGCCGACCTGTGGGCCCGGGCCGGGCTGGAGAACGCCCTCTATGTGATGGAGCCCCGGCTGCGGCAGCGCTTTATCCCGACGGAGGGCGCGGCGGAATATGTGCTGTCCAATCCCACCTACGCCTTGTTCAGCGGATGGGAGCCGTCGGAGGAGCAGGAGGAAGCCGTGACGATCCGCGCCTACGGGCGCACACTGATGCGCATTGACCGTGATCGGGCATGGAAAAAGGAGAAGGGCGAATGAGTGAAGCAATCGGCCGCAGACTGCGGCCCGAGACCCGGCAGCGGCTTGCCAAAGCGGCGATCGCGCTTCTGTTTGCGCTGATCTTCCTGCTGGGGCTGTGCACAGTAGACGATTACGGCCGTAACTGGGATGAAAAGGGCGAGATCAACATTTACCGCATGGCCCTGATGGAATACGGTGAGCTCCTGCCCTTTGAGACGGGCTTTCATCAGGCGCTCAAGGCCATGGGGGTCATTCCTCTGTCTCAGAGCATCGAAATGGATCACAACAGCTCGGCTTACTATCCCCTTGCGCCGCTGGCCTGCGACCCGAACGTGACCGACCAGCAGTTCACCCACTGGTGGCGCGTCTGGACGTGGGCGCTCTTTACGCTGGGGCTGTACGCCCTGTACGCCGTCTGCCGCCGGATGGGCCTCTCCCGCCCGCTGGCCGCGGTGGCGGCGCTGCTGGCCCTGTGCTGCCCCCGTCTGTTCGCGCAGGGGCATTACAACAACAAGGACGCGGCTCTGATGGATCTGGCGGCGGTGGTGCTGTGGCAGACCCTGCGCCTGCGGGAAAAGCCCACGGCGGGCCGGGCGCTGTGCTTCGCGCTGGCGGCGGGTTTCTGCACCAATACCCGCATCATCGGCGGGGCGGTCAGCCTTCTTTGCGGCGGTATGGCCCTTCTGTCGCTGTTGCTGGAAAAGCACTTCACCCGCCGCACATGGCGGGCGGTGCTCGTGGCGGTACTGGGGTCTCTTGGCTGCTATGTTCTGCTGACCCCGGCTCTGCTTCGGGACCCGGCGGCATACCTGACCTACGTGCTGCGCAACTCCTACAGCTTTTCCCGCTGGAACAACACGGTGCTGTTCTGTGGCCGGGTGATCGACCTTTCGTGGGAGCGCCCGCCGTTCTATTACCTGCCGGTGATGATCGCCCTGACCATGCCTCTGGTCCAACTGGGGTTGATCCTGCTGGGCGGAGGACTCGTCCTGCGCCGGTGTGCCCGTCAGAAAGCCTCGGCCCTGTGCGGGCAGGAGAGCTTTGCGGCGGTTCTGTGCCTTTCCTGCTGGCTGCTGCCTCTGCTGGGCATGATGGTCATGCGGGTGCGGGTCTACAACGGCTGGCGGCACGCCTATTTTCTGTTCTTCCCCATGATGGCCACGGCGGGCTGGGCGCTGGGGCGCATTCGAACGCATCTGGCACGGCGGACGGTTCCCCGGCGGCTGGCCGCGGGCGGGCTTTGCGCCCTGCTGGCCCTGCAGGGCGCGGGCCTTGCGCTGAACCATCCCTTCCAGTTCGCCTATTATCAGCCGCTGGTCGGCCGAAACGAGCTGGAACAGCGGCACGAGCTGGACTACTGGAACGTGGGCATTGACGCGGCCCTTCGCTGGCTGGAGGAAAACGCGCCTGACGGCCGGCCCATTCGGGTGACGTGGACGGACAATCGCACCCGCAGCGGCGTTTTGAGCAATCTGGATCACTGGCCCGAGGAGCGCCGCGCCCGGTTCGAAGCCGTTTACCCGGACAGTGAGGAAAGCGGCTCTGCCTATCGGATCGTGAACACCAGCTACGCGGTGCTGGCGGGCGAAGTCCTTCCGGCGGAGGAAGAAATTCTGTGCCGGTTCGACAGCTACGGAGCCATGATCTGCTGCGTCTGCGCGCCAAAGGAGGACGTTCAGCCGTGAGAAAGAAAAAAATATCCGCTTCGGTGGTTGGCCTTGCGTTAATTTTTACATTGATTTTTACATGGGGCCTTTGCACCGCTGCCGATTACGGCGTATACTTTGACGAGCCGTCCGAACAGGAAATTCTGCGGCAAAATCTGAAGGAGTATGCCGTTCGTCTCGGGGACGGGCAGGCGGTGGCCTACTACGACCGGCTGGGCGTCCAGCGTATTTCCGAAAGTGTGGAAAAAGACCACGGCCAGAGCGCCTATTACCTGCTGGCCCCGGCGCTGCGGCTTGCCGAAACCGACTCCGCCCTGCTCCATTGGCTGTGGCACGCCTACAGTTGGGGATTGTTCACGCTGGGGCTGTTGGGGCTGTATCTGCTCCTGCGGGAAATGGGCCTTGGCTTCGGCCCGGCGCTGGCCGGGGTGGCCATGCTGCTGCTGTCTCCCCGCCTGTTTGCGGAGGGGCATTACAACAACAAGGACATGGCCCTGCTGACGCTGGTGCTGTGGTGCTTCTATCTGGCCCTGCGGCTGTGGAAAAAGCCTGTGCCCCTGCGGGCGCTGCTCTTCTCGCTGGCGGGTGCGCTGGCGGCCAATACCAAGATCGTCGGGCTGGCGATCTGGGGGATGCTGTCCGTGGCGGCGCTGGTCTCTGTGACGGCCCGAAAGCAGTGGAACCGCTCTGCGGTGCTGGCCGCGCTGACGGCGCTGGTCTCCTTCGGTGGGTTCTTCCTGCTGCTGACCCCAGCCGCATGGGATGGGCCGCTGGAATATTTTCAGTACGTCCTGAAAAATGCCTCGCAGTTCAGCAGGTGGACGGGCGTGGTGCTGTTCCGGGGCCAGCGGTACGATCAGGCGGTCGCCCCGCTGCCCCGAAGCTATCTGCCCCGGATGATGCTCTACACCCTGCCCCTGTATTTCTTCCCCCTGTGCGCCGTAGGCCAGCTGGCTGCGGCACGGGAATGGTTCCGCCATCCGGGCAAGTGCCTGCGGGAGCCGGAGAAGCTGCTGCTGCTCTGCGCCACGCTGCTGTGGGCGCTGTTCATGGGGTATGCGATGCTGCGCCAGCCGGTGATCTACAACGGCTGGCGGCATTTCTACTTCCTGTACGCCGGGTTCATCGTGCTGGCGGCATGGGGGCTGGAGACCCTGCTGCGGCGGGCGAAAGGGCTCAACGGCGCGGCCATCGCGGGCATTCTGGCCCTGTGCATGGCGGCGGACGGCGTGGGCATCCTGCAGAATCACCCCTATCAGTACGCCTACTACAACTTCCTGGCCCCTGCGGACGCGGAGGAGACCATGGAACTGGACTACTGGGACGTGAGCACGGTCAACGCCCTGCGGCTTCTGCTGGATTCCGAGCGGAACGAAGCCCTGCCCCTGACCGTGTCCGGCACGGACGATCTGAGCCAACTGGGGCTGGAACAGGCCCTTTCCGCCCTGACGGAGGAGGAAAATGCTCTTCTGACTGTCACGGAGCAGCCGGAGGACGCGTCCTATCTGTTGATGAATACCACTTACGGCCGTATCTACGGCGTGACCGTCCCCCGGGACTATCACGTTCTGGCAGAGATCAGAAGCTACGGCCATACCATCTGTACCGTTTACGAAAGAATGGAGAAAGGAACGTGGAGGGATTGACACGATGATTCGAAAGTTACTCAAAAGCGTGCGGGAATATAAGCCCGCGTCCATCAAAGCGCCCGTGTACGTCTCGCTGGAAGTGGTCATGGAATGCATCATTCCGCTGATCATGGCCAGCCTGATCGACAAGGGCATTGCCCAGGGCAGTATGCCCTATATCTGGAAGGCGGGGCTGGTGCTGCTGCTGTCGGCCTTTGCGTCGCTGCTGTTCGGCATTTTGTCCGGCCACTATGCGGCGGTCGCGTCGGCGGGCTTCGCCAAGAACCTGCGGCGGGATATGTACAGCCATATTCAGGAATTTTCCTTTGCCAACATCGACCGCTTCTCCACCGGCGGTCTGGTCACCCGTCTGACCACCGACGTGAGCAACGTGCAGAACGCCTATCAGATGATCATCCGCACGGCGGTGCGTTCCCCCTTCATGCTGATCTTCTCGCTGGTGGCGGCCATCGGCATCGACGCGAAGCTGTCCGGCATTTTCGCCATTTTCATCCCCGTGCTGGGCGTGGGGCTGTATCTGGTGGCCTCCCACGCGCATCCCATCTTTGAGCGGGTCTTCAAGCGCTACGATCGTCTGAACAACGTGGTGCAGGAAAATCTGAACGGCATCCGCGTGGTCAAGTCCTTCGTGCGGGAGGAGCACGAAATTCAGAAGTTCGATGAAATTTCGGAAGAAATTTATCAGGACTTCAGCAAGGCGGAAAAGCTGCTGGCCTTTAATATGCCCCTGATGCAGTTCTGCATCTACGGCTGTATGCTGCTGCTTTCCTGGCTGGGCGCCAAGGCAGTGGTGGCCTGCGGCGGAGACGCGGCGCTGGGCCTGTCCACCGGCGAACTGACCAGCCTGTTCACCTACACCATGCAGATTTTGTCCAGCCTGATGATGCTGAGCATGGTCTTTGTCATGATCGTCATCTCCCGGGCTTCCGCCGAGCGCATCGCTCAGGTGCTGGACGAGCAGAGCGACATCGTCAGCCCGGAAAACGCCGTCACCGATGTGAAGGACGGCTCCGTGGACTTCAACGACGTGGTCTTCCGCTACAACAGCCGCTCGGAGAACCCGGTGCTGGATCATGTGAACCTGCACTTCCGCAGCGGCCAGACCATCGGCATTCTGGGCGGCACCGGCTCCAGCAAATCCAGTCTGGTGCAGATGATCCCCCGGCTGTACGACGTCAGCGAGGGCAGCGTGGAGGTCGGCGGCGTGGACGTGCGCCGTTACGATCTGGACAGCCTGCGCAACGCCGTGGCCTTCGTCCTGCAGAAGAACGAGCTTTTCTCCGGTACCATTGCGGAGAATCTGCGCTGGGGCAATGAAAACGCCACCGACGAGGAAATCCGCCATGCCTGCGAACTGGCGCAGGCGGACAGCTTTATTCAGGGCTTCCCGGACAAGTACGAGACCCACATCGAGCAGGGCGGCACCAACGTGTCCGGCGGCCAGAAGCAGCGCCTCTGCATCGCCCGGGCTTTGCTGAAAAAGCCCAAGGTGCTGGTGCTGGACGACTCCACCAGCGCCGTGGACACGGCTACGGACGCGCTGATCCGCAAGGCGCTGAAGGATGAGCTGGGCGACATGACCAAGATCATCATTGCCCAGCGCGTGGGCAGCGTGATGGAGGCCGACCAGATCGTGGTGCTGGATCAGGGCCGGGTAGCGGCGCTGGGCACCCATGACGAGCTGCTCAAGACCAGCGATATTTACCGCGAGGTATACGAATCCCAGATGAAAGGAAGCGATGCAGAATGATGCGAGGACCCCGTGGACCCAAGGGCGGCGCGAAGCCGCAGAACCTGAAAGCCACTGTGGCCCGGCTGATGGGCTATGTGGGCCGCTACCGCCTGCGGCTGGTTTTGGTGCTGTTCTGCATTCTGGGCAACACCATTGCCAGCGTGACGGCTTCCACCTTCATCAAGACTTTGATCGACGACTACATCACCCCCATGATCGGCCAGATCAACCCGGATTTTTCCGGCCTGCTGACCCAGCTGGTATATATGGCCTGCATTTATGGGGTCGGTATGGTCTGCGGCTACCTGTACAACCGGCTGATGGTGGTGGTGGCGCAGGGCGTTTTGAAAAACGTGCGGGACGATATGTTCGCCCATATGCAGACCCTGCCCATCCGCTACTTTGACACCCACAGCCACGGCGAGATCATGAGCCACTACACCAACGACACCGACACCCTGCGTCAGATGATCGCGCAGGCGCTGCCGCAGGTGTTCTCCTCCATGATTTCCATCGTGGCGGTATTCGTGGCCATGCTCAGCCAGAGCCTGTGGCTCACCCTGACGGTGGTGCTGTTCACCGCGCTCATCATGTGGGTCACGGGCCGGGTCTCCGGCAAGAGCGGCAAGTTCTTCGTCAAGCAGCAGCAGTCGCTGGCCTCCGTCAATGGCTACATCGAGGAAATGATGAACGGCCAGAAGGTGGTCAAGGTCTTCTGCCACGAAGGCAAGGCCATGGAGGAATTTGACCGCCGCAACGAGGAGCTTTGCCTCAACGCCACCGAGGCCAACCGCTTCGCCAACATTCTTGGGCCCATCAACAACAACATGGGCCACATTCTCTACGTTATTCTGGCGGTGATCGGCGCGGGCCTGAGCCTGAGCGGCGTGACCAACGTCAGCCTGTCCGGCGCGGGCGGGGCCGTTACGCTGGGCATGATCGCCTCCTTCCTGACCCTGTCCCGCAGCTTCGTCATGCCCATCTCGCAGGTGAGCCAGCAGCTTTCCTCCGTCATCATGGCGCTGGCGGGCGCGGAGCGCATCTTCCGCCTGATGGACGAACCCAGCGAGACCGACGAAGGCTACGTCACGCTGGTGAACGCCAAGCGGGATGAGAACGGCCAGCTTTGCGAAAGCGACCATCGCACCGGCCTGTGGGCGTGGAAGCATCCTCACAGCGACGGTACCACCACCTACACCGAGCTGAAGGGCGACATCGTTCTGGATGACGTGGACTTCGGCTACACGCCGGAGAAGATCGTGCTGCACGACATCAGCATTTACGCTAAGCCGGGCCAGAAGATCGCCTTTGTCGGCGCCACCGGCGCTGGCAAGACCACCATTACCAACCTGCTGACCCGGTTCTACGACATTGCCGACGGCAAAATTCGCTACGACGGCATCAACATCAACAAGATCAAGAAGGACGATTTGCGCCACTCGCTGGGCATGGTTTTACAGGACGTGAACCTCTTCACCGGCACGGTGATGGAGAACCTGCGTTTCGGCAACCCGGACGCCACGGACGAGGAATGCATCGAGGCGGCGAAGTTGGTCAATGCGGACGGCTTCATCCGGATGCTGCCTCAGGGCTACGACACGGTGCTGACCGGCGACGGCAGCGGCCTTTCGCAGGGCCAGCGGCAGCTGATCTCCATTGCCCGGGCCGCCGTGGAGGACCCGCCCGTGATGATTCTGGACGAGGCCACCTCCTCCATCGACACCCGCACCGAGAGCATTGTGCAGAAGGGCATGGACGCGTTGATGAAGGGCCGCACGGTTTTCGTCATCGCCCACCGGCTGTCCACCGTGCGCAACTCCGACGCGATCATGGTGCTGGATCATGGCCGCATCATCGAGCGGGGCAGTCACGCCGACCTGATCGCCCAGAAGGGCACCTACTACCGACTCTACACCGGCGCCTTCGAACTCGAATAAGGCAGTGCCTTAAGCCGGACTGCGCGCCTACGGCGCGCAGGGTGCTCGTGGGACATGCGGCTTGGCCGGGGTTTTACCGCCGCTCGGCGACAGGCCTCGCGGCTCGCGGGTCTGGCAGGGGGTGACCCCCTGCACCCCGGACTGCGCGCCGTAGGCGCGCAGGAGTGCTCGGGGAAAAAGCAGCTTGGGCGGGGTTTTACCGCCGCTTGGCGACAGGCCTCGCGGCTCGCGGGTCTGGCAGGGTTTCCAGCCAGCTGGCGTGTACAGGCCGCCATTCGGCGGAAGGCCTCATGACTTACAAAAAGACCAGCATGGTTTTTGTTCCATGCTGGTCTTTTGTTATGCATTTGGGGTCAGGCGACGGTATGCTTGACGCGGTCATGCTCCTCGGCGCGCTTGGCGTTATTGAAGCGATCCAGCGTACCCACGAGGTAGCCGGTGATGCGGCGGATGCGGTGGAAGGGCTGCACGCCCAGATCGTAATCCAGTTCTACCTCGTCGCCGCAGACCTTGATGTCGATATGGCGGGGTTCATGGCCGAACTTTTTGGTGGCACGGTCGATATATGCCTGGATTTCAGGCTGTTCCAGCGTTCCGTTGCTGACAGTAACAGTACAAGCCATAGTATGACGCTCCTTTATATCACCCAATCGGGCACAAAATATGGTTATTTGGACGATAAATAGTATACCACGTTTTCGGAGGGGTGAAACACAAAAAAGAACTTTATAAATGGGGAATAGGTCATTAGAAAAAGCAATGGAATCTTTCCAAACGCCGCCGCATAGGCTTTTGCAAAACCAATGGGGAGGGGAACGGCGTGAGCGAGGTGCAGAGCATTCAGCTTCCCGCGACGGGGAGCGTCACCAGCCAGACCGCGTCCAACGGCTGGCGCAGCCTGCTGGAAAGCAACATGGGGCGGAGAGTCGTGGCGGAATTTTTGATCGGTCAGGACGGCATGGCGGAAAAAACGGGGGAAATTTACGCGGTGCAGTCAGATTATTTTCTTTTGAAGGATGACAACGGCAATTATGTGGCCAGCGACCTGTTCAGCCTGAAATTCGTTACCTTCTGTCCGGGCTGCGAAACGGCCGCCCAGTCCGGCACGGCAGCACAAAGCGAAACTTCGGCGGATAGCGGCGCGTCCGCCATGGTGGTAACGCCTCTGCGCGGCACGGCCCCCGCGGCGGCGCTGAATTACGCCAAACGGAAGGCCCGCCGGTAAGCCCAAAATCAACAGCCGTTTTTCTCCGACGGATGAAACCGCGCCCGCCGGAGAAAACTGGCCTTGAAATCCTGCTCGAATCGCGTTATACTGGGGGACGATTCAATACATCTTATCCAAAGGAGCAACGATATGGCAAGACTGTTCGGAACCGACGGTGTGCGCGGCATCGCCAATACGGAACTTACCTGCGATCTGGCCTTCCGGCTGGGACAGGCCAGCGCCTATGTGCTGGCCAGCGACGTTCACCGGCCCACGATCCTGGTGGGACGGGACACCCGCATCAGCGGGGAGATGCTGGAAAGCGCGCTGGTGGCGGGCATTTGCAGCGTGGGCGCGCGGGCGGTGCTGGTGGAGGTGCTGCCGACCCCGGCCATCGCCTATCTGACCCGGTTCTACGAGGCGGACGCAGGCGCGGTCATCAGCGCCAGCCACAACACGGTGGAATATAACGGCATCAAGTTCTTTGACAAAAACGGCTACAAGCTGCCCGACGCGGTGGAGGACAAGATCGAGGAGATCGTCCGCAACGGAATGCCGGCGGACTTTGAGGCGCCCACCGGCGAGCGGGTGGGTCGTCCCGTGCGACAGCGCAACGCCACCCGGCGCTATGTGGACTTCGTCAAGGAGACCACGGATGTGCGTCTGGACGGCCTGCACGTGGTGCTGGACTGCGCGCAGGGGGCCAGCTATGAAGTAGCGCCCATGGTTTTTAAGGAGCTGGGCGCGCAGGTCAGCTGCTACTACCACGAGCCTGACGGCACCAACATCAACGATCACTGCGGCTCCACCCATCCCCGCCGCCTGTGCGAGCTGGTGCGGGAGCTGGGCGCGGACGTGGGCTTTGCCTTCGATGGCGACGCGGACCGCCTGATGGCCGTGGACGAGCGGGGCTCTCTTATCAACGGCGATCAGGTCATGGCCATGCTGGCCGTCTATCTGAAAGGGCAGGGACGGCTGCGGCAGAACACCATTGTGGCGACCATCATGAGTAACATGGGCCTGGATATCGCCATGAAGAAGCACGGTATCCGGGTGGAAAAGACCAAGGTGGGCGATCGCTACGTACTGGAGAAGATGCTGGCGGACGGCTTTGTGCTGGGCGGCGAGCAGAGCGGCCATGTGATTATGCTGGATCACAACACCACCGGCGACGGGCTGGTGACGGCGGTGCAGGTCATCAGCGCCATGGTGAAGGCCCAGCGCCCTCTGAGCCGCCTGAGCTCGGTGATGCAGATCATGCCCCAGAGCCAGTACGCGGCCAATGTATCCGACAGCCGGAAGTACGATTTTGACAAAAACGAGAAGATCATGGACATGATCCGTCAGCTGGAGGAGAAATATCGGGAAAAAGGCCGTCTGGTCATTCGGGCCAGCGGCACCGAGCCCCGGGTCCGGGTGATGATCGAAGGCCCCGACCAGCGGGAAATGGATCGGGATGTGTACACCCTCAGCAAGCTGATCGAAAAAGAACTGAACTGATTTTCCGCACGACAGGAGCTTCCCGGAGCAGCGTTCCGGGGGCTCCTTTTTTTGCGCCTTCCAACGTTCACAAACCGTTTATTTCTCTTTTTACGCAAAGTATGGTATAATGCAAAATGTATGATTCTATCATGCGTTCATTATCGCTGTTTGTTTGGAGGGCTCTGGTATGTTCGGGAAGCTGATGAACCGCTATTTCTACGGAAAGAGCGGACAGGGAGATTTTGAAAAGGAAGACCTGCCCCAAAACCGGTGGCAGCTGTTCTGGGAGATGCTGCGGGTGCGGTTTTCCGCGCTTTTGCGGCTGAATCTGATGTATGTGGTCGTGTGGATTCCCGCCATTTTCTTCATCGGCCGTTTTCTGATGTACGGCTATTCCGGGCTGGTGAATCTAAGCGATTTTCAGGCGCAGCTGGAGGCCGGCTCCATCACCGCCGAGGCCTATCAGGAGAATTTCGCCCTGTTTCAGGAAGGAATGCGGTCGCTGCTGTTTTCCACGCTGGTGTTCCTGATCCCCTGCATCGGCATCACCGGCCCCGCCACCGCCGGTCTGTGCTATGTGACCCGCAACTGGGCCCGGGACGAACACGCCTTTATCTGGTCGGACTATAAGGACGCCATCAAGGCCAACTGGAAGCCCGCCCTGCTCAACAGCTTCATCACCGGTCTGGTGCCCGTCATGCTGTATGTGTGCTGCACCTTCTACGGCTCCATGGCGAAAAGCCAGAGTGGGGTGTTTATCCTGCCCGAGGTGATCTGCATCATGATCGGCGTGGTGTGGCTGATGATGCAGATGTACGTCTATCCCCAGATCGTTACCTACGACCTGAAATACAAGGGCGTGCTGCGCAACAGCCTGCTGATGGCCATCGGCCGTCTGCCCATGACGGTGGGCCTGCGGCTGCTGGCGCTGGTGCCTACGCTGATTTTCGCTGTCGTGTCGCTGCTGACTCCCTACTTCCAGTATGCGGTCATGATCTATGCGCTGTACTACATCCTCATCGGCTTTAGTCTGGATCGCTTCATCTGCGCCAGCTACACCAACGGTGTGTTTGACAAGCTCATCAACGTCAAGATCGACGGCGCGCAGGTGGGCCGCGGCCTGTACGTGGAGGAAGACGACGACGAGGATAAGGAAAACGCGGAAGGCACAGAAGCTGCGGACGAACCGGCGGCTCTCCCGGACGAAAACAACGCTCCCTCCGAAAAAGAATGAACCATGCATGGACGGCTCCGCCCTTCGGCAAGCTATGATCGAAGGAGGGAGCGTCTATGAACCATAAACAGGGCTGGGCGTCCGGCGCAATGCGTCGGAACGCCTTTGCCTTCCTTACCCGGCAGGAGCGCCGCAAGTATGAAATCGCCCGGGAACTGGGGCTGCTGGACCGCGTGAAGGCCGTGGGCTGGGCCGGGCTCAGCGCCAAGGAAACGGGCCGCATCGGCGGACTGATGGGCCGGGAAAACCGCGCAGCGCCGTCGGCAGTGCCGAAGCCGTTGGCAGTGCCGGTGCCATTCGCAGTGCCGAAGCCGTTGACAGTGCCGGAACCGCCGGACTCACAGGCGACAAAAGAAGGAGAATGAACGCATGTACACCGCATTTGCATCCGTATACGACCGGCTGATGACCGGCGTGGATTATCAGGGCTGGGCCAACTTCTACCACGCCCTGATGGAACGCTACGGGATCCCCCGGGGAAAGGTGTGTGAATGCGCCTGCGGCACGGGCAGCCTGACCATCCCGCTGGCCGCCATGGGCTACCAGATGACGGGGGTGGATATCAGCCCCGATATGCTCTTCGAGGCCAGCCAGAAGGCCCGCAAGGCCGGGGCCATGATCCCCTTTGTAAAGCAGGACATGCGCCAGCTGCACCTGCATCGGCAGATGGACGCGGTGCTGTGTACGAACGATGGCGTCAACTACCTGCGCAGCGAGGACGAGCTGCGGCAGTTCTTTCAGGCGGCGCATCGGGTGCTCCGGGAGGGCGGCGGTCTGTTTCTGGACTTGAGCACCCCCTACAAGCTGCGCCGGGTGCTGGGCAATCATTTCATCGGCGACGAGGACGAAAATATCGCCTACCTGTGGCAGAACCGCTACCATGAGCAGCAGAACTGTGTGGAGATGAATCTGGCCATTTTCGTCCGGCAGGAGGGCGAGACCTATCTGCGCATCGGCGAACAGCAGCGCCAGTACGCCCATACGGCGGAAACGCTGGGGACGCTCCTGCACGAATGCGGCTTTACCGACGTAGCTGTTTTCGGCGATAAGCACATGGAAGCGCCGGGCGAAAAGGAATGCCGCTGGTTCGTCGCCGCCCGCAAGCCGCTTGGCGGCGCGGAAGTCTGATTTCCGGGAAAGGAACGGAAGAAAAATGAGCGAGATCAAGGAACTCTATAATCGCAAGGATCAAATGATCCACTTTACGCTGGCGGACGGCATGGTGCGCGGTCTGCTCTGCACGGCGGTGAATACCGTTGCAAAGGGCGCGGCCATCCACTGCGCCACGCCGGTGGTGGCCGCCGCGCTGGGCCGCACCCTGATGGGCACGGCCATGATGGGCGCGATGCTCAAGGGGGACGAAGCCTCCGTTACCGTCACCATCGATGGCGGAGGACCCATCGGCAAGATCATCTGCGTAGCCGACCGGGAAAGCGTCCGGGGATGCGTGGACGTGCCCAACGTAGAGCTGCCCCTGCGCAAGGACGGCAAGCTGAACGTGGGCATGGCCGTAGGCCGGGAAGGCCGTATGTCCGTGGTAAAGGACTTGGGCATGAGGAACCCCTATGTGGGTCAGACGGCGCTTCTGTCGGGAGAGATCGCGGAGGACTTTGCCGCATATTATGTGCAGAGTGAGCAGACTCCCACCCTGCAGGCGCTGGGCGTACTGGTCAGCGGTGACACGGTGCTGAGCGCGGGCGGTATGCTGTTGCAGACGTTGCCCGGCTGCCCGGACGATATCGTCAGCCAGCTGGAGCTGCGCAGCCCGCTGTTTTCCGATATCAGCCGGGAATTGTGCTATGACTCCGCCGAGAATCTGCTCAGCCAGTGGTTCGACGGCCTGAAGCCCGTGGTGCTGGAGACCCATCCGCTGGAATACCGCTGCTATTGCTCCCGGGCCCGGATGGAAAAGGCCCTCATCGCGCTGGGCAAGGACGAACTGACCAGCATGATCGAGGACGAGATCGACGGCGCGGAGCTGGTCTGCCACTTCTGCAAGGAAAAATATCATTTTACGCAGGATGACCTGCGCCGTCTGCTGGAACAGGCGACGCGCTGACAGAAAGGAGCGGGCATGGCTTTTCAGAATCACGAGGGGCAGGTGCGTTCCTTCCAGATGCCGGCCTATTTCTGGGTCAGGCGGGCGGAACGGAGCCGGGAAGAGGGCCAGCCCGTCCGGGCGCTGTCGCTGCTTCGTCAGGCGACTCACGAGGAGCCGGAGGAGCGGGACTGGCGGCTGGAATATGCCTGGCAGCTCACCCGGCTTTCCTGCTATGAAGCCAGCAACCGGGAATGTCTGGATCTGCTGGCCCGCTGGCCCGCCGCGTTCTCCGCTTTCGGCCTGCTGACGCTGAATATGATGGCGCTGGGCCGCATGAGCGAGTGCATGGATGCTTACTCCATCTATACCCAGTTCATTCGGATGCACCCCGACGCCATGCCGGAGTGGGACGAGGACGTTTATGAGGTGGAGGATACGATGTTCTCCATGGGCAAGGAGCCGGAGCATTTTCACCGGCTGAACGCCCTGCTGCGCATCGCGGGCAAGTGTATGGCTCGTGGAGATTATCAGCGGGCGGGAGAGCTGCTGGTTCGTTCCCGGCAAACGCCCTTTTATGCGCCGTCCCCGGAACGGGACAGCCTGATCGCAGCCTATTTGTTCCACACCGCGCCGAAGGAAAACGCGCTGGAAGCCATTCGCGTCGCCCTGCACTCCAACGCCCGTTCGTCCTCCGTATTGCTGTCCATGACCCTGCTGCTGCGGCGGCTGAACGACCAGGGCTGGAAACCCGCGCTGCTGGCCGCGGCGCTGTATGCCAAAACGCCGCCGGAGGAAGCGGCGGTGTGCAACGCGGCGGATCGGTTCCAGTGCGCCTATGTGGCCCTGGGAATGCTGCGCCGCAGCCTGAAGCAAACGCCCACCCGCTTCAGCGCCGCCTATAACCTGTGCGTGCTGCAGCTTCGCCGGGGCGATCTGGCGGAGGGAACGCGGCTGGCGCATCTGCTGCGGGAGCTGGACCCGCTGGATCGTCAGGTGGAGCGGCTGTTTGCCACCGTGCGCCAGCTGGAAGAAGCCCAGGCGGACGAAACGGAAGTCCGCCGTGCCGGGAAGCAGCAGTGCTTTTACGGCGTTCCCGACGGCGTGATCGTGGCGGAGGACGTCATGGAGTTTTCCAGCCGCCTGACCGATCATCTGGGCGAGTTTTTCAACGCACTGCGGCAGGACGAACGGCTGCGGGGACAGCTTTTGCGGGTGCTGCATCTGCACCCCGACCTTTATCACATGATCCCCGCCCTGTGCGAGGAAATGCCGGAGCTGGACGCTCAGACCCTGCTGCGTCGTCTGCTTTTAGACGAGCCGGAAAGCATGGAGATCGTCCGGGTGCTCGGTAATCTGCTGGAGCACTACGGCTGCCAGCCGCCTTATCTGGTGCGCCGGGACGGGCATCTGACGCTGTTCGACCCCTATGCCTTGGAGCCGGAGCAGCCCACTTTCCTGCAAAGGATGTGCTTCCGCCGTCTGCGGGAAATCCGCAGCGTACTGGGCGGCTCGGCATTGCCCAGCGCGCTGGCCATTCAGGATCGCCTGACGGAAAGCGAGCGGAACGCATGGGCCGGAGATCGGATGCACGTATGGGCAGCGGCTTTTGTGACAGTCTATTCCCAGAAGCACGGGAATCCCGTGCCCCGGCTGGACGGAACGATGCTTTCATTCCCCGAGCGCTGGAAGGCGTATCGCCGGGCGGTCAAAAGCATTCGCAGAGCATGGAATCAGAAAGGGAGCGCAAACTATGGAAGAGAAGAATGAAAAGATGGAACTGATCGACTTTGACGACAAGTTCACGCAGGTACTCAACGACTGGGTGGAAAAGAACCAGACCAAGTTCGCCAACGCGGACGAGATGGAAGCGGCCATGCCGGACGTGTATCTCCGCTTCCTGAATACCCCCGCCGACTGGCTGGGCGGCAAGACCCCCGGCAACGCCTTTGACGATGTGAGCGATGCGGGGGAATTAGTCGCCCTGATGAAACGTTATATTGAGGAGGAAATCCCCGTGCCCGATCCTTTGCTGGATCGTATCGCGGAGATCGCCGACGACCAGCCTCTGATGGAGCTGGTGAAGGACAAGTCCGCTCCCTGCGAAGCCCGGATGATGGGCATCGAGCTGCTGCGGCAGATGGACTCCACCGCGCCCATGGTAGATTTCCTGCGCTGGCAGGTGGAGCGGGAGGACGAGGACGATATTCTGGACAACGCGCTGGAAAGCCTGCGCCAGATGGGCGAGCAGGTGGTCAAGCCCGCCAAGATCGCTTTCCATGCCGCGGATGAGGCGGGCAAGGAAGCCCTGCTGGATCTGCTGGCGGATTATCCAGGCGATCAGGAGGTCTTTGACTTCGCCCTGAACCAGTTCAAGAACACTAAGGACAAGCGTGCGCTGTACGCCGGTTATCTGGCCAAGCTGGACGACGACCATGCGCTGGAGGCCCTGCTGGACGTGGCCGAAAGCGACGATGTGACCTACATCGACTTCATCGAGATTCGCAGCGCCATCGAGCGGCTGGGCAGCGAGGCCCCGGTGCGGGACTTCTCCAACGACCCCACCTACAAGGCGGTCAAGCGGCTTCAGCTGAAATAACCAACGATACCCGGGGGTGATACACGATTGATTTGTGAACGCTGTGGAAGTTTTCTTCCCGACGACGCGCTGACCTGCGACCATTGCGGCGCGTTTCTGGGGGATAAGGGTTCCTCCGCTATGAAAGACACGGGCGTGCGTGCCATTCGGCAGGGACGCTCCGGCTCCCAGAAGCCGACACTGCCTGTGCGGCAGGGCGGTATGCGGGAATATGGAGACTATGATCTTTCTCCCCTGCCGCTGGAACCGGCTGACAGGGCCCAGCGCCGCAGACCGGTGCAGCCCATGAGCGACAACGTCCGCGGCAGCCGCCCGGACACCCGCAGGGGCGTGCCGGTACAGAGCGGCCATCTGCGGGCGAATCCCACGCCCCGAAAAAGCGTGCGTCTGCACCCCGTGCGGCGGCACAACATCAATTGGATGCTGATCGGTCTGATCGTGGTGGTGCTGGGGCTGGGCGCGTTTATCGGCTACGAGGTCTACATGGCCCGCAGCGACAGCGGCCAGCGTTCCACGGCTCGGAAGAACGTGCTGTCCACCTTTGAACCCCAGCTGGAGCTGGCCGTTTCCAAGGACGCGACCCGTACGACGGAAAAGGAAGACCTGCTTAAGCAGTGGAACAGCGCGACGGCTCAGTCCTACTGGGAAGTGGCGCAGGAGTTTGCCGACGGCGGCGATCTGGAAACAGCCATCACTGCGTACCGCATGGCGGACATTCTCGATCCGGACAACTACGACGGTCTGCTGGACATGGCCTCCACCTACGAGATGATGAATCAGAACGACAAGGCGGAGGAGCTGTACCTGAACCTGATCGAAAATGTCAGTCCCTTCCGCAGCGAGGCCTACACCGCGCTGATCCGACTGTATCAGAATACCGACCGGGGCCCTGAGGCGGCGGAAATGATGAAGCTGGCCTACGAGAACACCGACCGGGAAACCTTCCGCCTGCAGCGCCGGGAATACATTCCCCAAAGTCCGCAGGTCAACCTGAGCGCGGGCCGCTACGACCTGAGCAAGATGGATCGGGAAGTGGATATTTCATCGCCCCAGAGCTTTGATATTTACTACACCTACGACGATAACGCCGTACTGCCTCAGGACGGCATCCTGTACGACGGCGTCAGTCTGCACGCGGAGGAAGGCACTGTGACCCTGCGGGCCGTATGCGTTAACGGAACGCTGGTCAGCGACGAACTCAGCGTGAGCTACACCTTCTATTATCCCACCCCGCCTGCCCCCAAGTGCAATCTGGCCCCCAACACCTACAAGACCGCCAAGACGGTCAGTTTGAGGGCCGGGACCCGGGAGGAATACACCAAAAAAGAGCAGGCGGAGATGGAAAAGAATCTCACCTACTACTACACCATCGACGGCTCCACCCCTACGGAGGAAAGCCCTGTTTACGACGGCACGCCCATTCAACTGCCCTCCGGCAAGGTGACGCTGAAGGCCATGTGCAAAAACCAGTACGGCAAGCTGTCCAGTATTCTGGAGGTGGGCTACAAGTTCAACATCAAGCCCGCGCCGCTGGAAATGTACGCCGAAACGGACACCCTCGCCGACATGGTGCTGCTGACCACCACCCAGCAGGAGTTCGAGGCGGCGTTCGGCAGTCCGCAGCAGGAGATCGACACCACCTACCTGACCTTGGAGGACACCGCCCGGCATCTGGAATATCCTTGGGGATACGCGGTTTTCGCTACGGTCAACAAGCGCTGGGTGCTGGTGCGGGTAGAGATGACTTCCTCTGTGACCAGCACGCCCCGGGGCGTGGGCTTCGGCGCTACCGAGGCCGAAGTGACCGGCGTATACAAGGACTTCGGACAGGTGCAGTCCCCCAATGGAACGCGGGGCCTGTACTACGATTATCCCAACGTAGGCAAGGTGCTGATCGACGACGATGGAGATCGCTACGTTCAGTACACCTGTCAAAACAAGGAAAGCAAGACGCTGGTACTACAATACTGGCTGAAAAATGGCACAGTGAATCGAATCGTGAATTACTACCAGCCGTAAAATCAAACCCCGCCTGCGGAGGTTTTCCCGCAGGCGGGGTTTTTGATATAAAAAGAAGCTGTCGAGATCTTACCCGGCAGCCTCTTTTTTCAGCCCTTGAGGTGCTTGAGTACTTTTTCCTCAAAGAAAGCATCGGTCGTGGCGGGGCTGACGGAGCAGAACTCGCCGTCCACCAGCACGGACACGCCCTCCTGACAACGGCCGATACAGAAGGTGCCGGTCATTTCCACCTGATCCTTCAGTTGATGCTCGGTAATCAGCTGTTCCAGACGGGCCACCACTTCATGAGAGCCTTTCACATGGCAGGAGGATCCAACGCAAACGGTAATTTTCATACTGACTCCTTCGGCGCTGCGGGGGGTTATTTCCCCGGCGCAAAGTGAATTTTTGGGGGATTCTCAGGCGTTCTGGCTGTCGGCCAGCTCGTCCAGCTTCTTATTGCGGAAATACAGGCCCACATCGATGCTGATTTCCACAAAATTGAGCACGTAGAAGAAGAAGCTCAGGAAGAAGATGAAGCCGGAGCTGCCGGCGCTCACCTGAATGATCTTCCGGGCGATGCCGCAGGCATAGCCGATCAGCAGGAACACCTCGAAGAACAGGCTCTTGCCCTTGGCGGTACGGGAAATGATGGACTTCCGAATGGAAATGGGCCAGGACAGGCCGAAGCAGAAGATGGTCAGGGCTTCGAGGATGTCGGTAATCATCGCAATATTCATGGTGAGTTTCTCCTTTGTTTCTTCTTCTGGATGGGGAAGGGAACCCTTGCCGGGCATGACGCGCCGACTGCGGCGCGGGTGGTGGGCTGCCGCCCCGAGGGGGGCAGTACTTTCTTTCGAAGCGAAAGAAAGTACCAA
>ERZ824488.1924-NODE-1924-length-20553-cov-8.263928_pt1 | contig 20553 bp, 25 predicted proteins | sample MGYA00519936_ERZ824488 | MGnify/ENA primary metagenome ERZ824488 (study PRJEB31778, sample SAMEA3449153) | human gut metagenome | biome: human gut; feature: human-associated habitat; material: faeces | place: United Kingdom | collected 2010/2012 ... | reverse complement strand
TCTAAATAGAAAGTTAGTTTTTTCAATATAACTTTTACTTGTTAAACTTCTATTTCTCTTTAATTCTTCTATTATTTTTAGATCAGGGTTTTCAATTGTAAAATACATTACCACAATAACTATTGTTAATGAAAAATTAATCAAAAATAATTCAGGTAAAACTTTTTGAATAACCATAGAAGCAATTACTATTAAAGTTATTAAAAAAATTGGTGTATATTTCTTTATGTTTTTTAAATTATTAAATGCTAAAATTAGTGACAAAATTAAAGAAATAGTTATAACAAAATATGTAAAATTAACACTCATACCTATCGGATATATAACATTTTTCATTGTTTTAAAACTAATTGGCAAAACAACAGCACCAAACGAACATATAATAAATGCAATCACAATAACTATATTACTTATTTGAAATATCTTTTTTTCCGAAACAGAATAGGTATACTTAAAAAATAGTGTTGACCACAATATAAAATAAATTAACATAACACGTGCCAAAGACTTATATATAAATGAATTGACTTCCATTCCTTGCTTATATAAACTAAATCCAACAATATCTAATATCGTTCCAAAAAAAGTTAAAACAAGTAATATACTATACATTTTTGTTTCAATATTTTTAGAATTATCCTTTGAAAAGAATATTATGATAAAAATAAATAAAAAAATTATACTTGATATTGAAAAATATATTCCCATAAATACACCTCTATTATTCTCAATATAATCTTATCATAAATAGAATAAATAGTCTATAATATCACAAAATAAAAGTACAAGTTCATACCTGTACTTTATTAAACAAACTTATTTTACTAATTTCTTTATCTTTATATCTTTTTCTTGTAATGGTTTTGGATCCAATTTTCCACTTGCAGTTCTAGGTAGTGGTTCATCATAAAACTCATAATATCTTGCCATGCTACTTTCACCCAAAGTTGATTTAATCAAATTATCAATTTTTTTCTCCAAACTCTTAACATTACAATTTTTATCTCTTAACACAATATGATATTTTGGTACGTATTGTAATTCATTATCTTCTACCTTTGTTACAATAGCTTCTTCTATTTCTGGTATTTCACTTAACTTATCTTCTATTTGCTGTGGATATATATTTTCTATACCACAAACAAAACATCTTTTTAATCTATCAATGTATTCTATCTCGCCTTTTTCATTTAGCTTAACAATATCACCAGTAACTAACCATTTTTGATTATTCTTAACAATAAAAGCCTTAGAATTTTCTTCTTCGTTGTTATGATAACCTATCATCATTCCAGGACCAGTCACACATAATAACCCAGTTTCACCAATACCTAATTCTTCGCGTGTATTTGGATCAATTACCATTTGATTATTAAAAGGAATTACTGTTCCAACAACATGATCAGAACTTTTCTTACCTTTTTTTACAGCAACAGGAGCCCACATTTCTGTCATACCTAAACCATTCCATAAATTATCAGGAGCACCCAATTCTTCTAATAACATATTCATTACAAGTTCAGTAAACATTTTTAATTGTTCCCCACCGGATACAGCCATTTTCAAGAAATCTAATGATAACTTTTCTTTGTTGCAATTTTCTAGTAATTTTTTTAACTGATTTAAATATTCTATATAACTTTCATTTTGACTAAGTGTAAAATCTATTTTTTTAAAATTAGGCTCAATATCCTTAAATACACCATTTATAAAGTGTTCCCATTGTATTGGACCAGCAAATGCACCTGCTGGTTTAATTTTATATAATTCATCTTTAAAAAACTCAGGTAATCCTTTAAGTGTTAATCCAACTTCTAAATTTTTGCACAACGCATAATGTAATGATAATTTTCCAAACGCAATAAATTGAGGTAAATTACCCATAAAAACATCCCCAGGTTTCAATTCAGTAACAAAGTCAAGTGAACGTGCAACACAATTTATGCCATTACTATCAAGTTCAACACCCTTGTGAATACCACTACTTCCACCAGTAAACATTATGTCACTTATTTGACCACTTTTATATGGCGGATATATTACATCTTTAAAATCTTTTCCATCCTTTAAAACATACTTTAATTTTCTATCAACTTTAAAAACATTATTACCATCTATAAATGATTTTAAATTATATAATACTTTCATTTTCTTATCATTTATTGACATTGTTAAAGGAAAAGTTATTACATCAATACCATCTAATGCTTTTGCCTTCTTTAATTTACCATAAGCATCTTTAATTCCAATAAACATTTTAGGCTTTACCATTTCTAAATCTTTAATCATCATATACTCATTAGAAAAAGGATTAATAGGACAATTGATCGCACCTAATTTATTTAAAGCATATGATATATATATTGCTTCAGGTGTATTTAATGTTGATGTAACAATAACATCATTTTCACGAACCCCTCTTTTATAAAAACTCCTTGCATATTCATCAACAATTGTGTGAAAATCAGCATAAGTAATTTCTTGATTTTCAAACCTTATTGCAACATTTTCCATATAATTTTTATTTCTTTCATATAAAAAATTATAAGATGTGTCATTCGGTAAAGTTATATTTTTAAACTCTGAACCAAATAACTTTTCATTCAAACACATTTCTGATGGCTTCATTATACTCACTCCTCTTTTTATGGCTTTATTATACTCACAATAACAATTTATGTCAAATAAAAGAAGCCCTTAAGCCTCTCCTAGTTCATATAAATAATAATCAAACATTCTTCCCTCAAACCTTTGTCTTTCATGCGCAACTAATTTATAAGTTGTACCAATCGATTCCGTCTTTGGAAAGTCTTCAACACCCTTAGTAACATATATTACAAAATCAACCTCTTTATTATCAATATATTTATTAAGTTCATCAATATTTTCAGGATATTTTTTATATTTAAAATTTAACTTCTCAAAATATCTCGTATTCGGTACAATACCAGTAGTTGTATAAAATCCCATATCTAAGTAACCATAATTTAAAATTGTTGGATTCTTCTTTTTCATTATTATATCTTTAAACTTATATTGAACCAAATCCTTTTGTTTAACCTTCATAAAATGAGTATTTGGACTCACAAAATAAGTCAAAACAAGAATAATAATCATATATGGAATTAACATATACTTATTTAACTTTAATTTAGATAATAAACCACCTAAATAAATTAAAGTAAATATCATAAATATAAGGATTGGAAGTATATAATATATAAAATATATTCCTCCAATATATACAAATAAGATTGAACAAACAATAGATACAGTTATAACCACCTTTTCTCTTCCATTTACCCTCTTACTAAAAAGTGGTAACAAAAGTAAAGCAAATATAATTGTAATATATAATTTATTCGCATATAAATTCTTACTAAAACAAATAAAACAATTAATTAATTTTACAAATATATTAACCTTTGTTTTAGTATAAGAAAATAAATTAGTAAAAATATAAACATTAAAGAAATCCTTAATTGCATTATTCAAACCAAAATATATAAGCCAAGGTATAATAGCTGTAAACATACCGGCTAAATATACAAACGGAGATATAAAAGCTTTTTTATAATTTTTTTCTTTGAGTAAAGATATAAATAAACATACCATAAAAGCAAAATTAATACCTAAAACAGTATATTTAGTCAAAAAAATCAAACCAGCCATTATACCAACTATATATATTTTTTTATAACTTATCTCATTAGATCTTGCATACATAATAAGTTCATACAAACTATACATCATCATCGGAAAACAAAACTCTTCGCAACTTGAACCATGTCTAAATGATATAGCCGTATAAAGTAAAAATGCAAATAAAGGTAATATTATATAACTATATTTTTCTTCCAAATATAAATTAATTATTTTATGAGTCAAATATAAAAATATTGTACTAGATATAACCTCTAAAACAAAAACTCCTAAAAACGATGTATTAGATATTAAATAACCAATTCCATATATCAAATATAAAAACGGTCCCTTTTGTTCAAACAAATCCTTAAATATTATCTTACCATTAAATAACCCCTTTCCCATCGTAAAGAAAGCATTGGCATCACACCAATCATTAAACGGATAAAGCGGTGATGATTTTGATGCCAGTAAAAGAACTAATAATGATACTATAAAACAATAGATTATTATTTTTTTGTTTCTCATTTCACTCACCTATACTAATTCTATCACACTATTTGACAAAATTCTACATATTTAATTTACATATGTAAAGTTTGGCTTTGTTATATCTATAAACAATAATAAATAAGATAAAGATAAAGTAAAACCACCAATAACATCTGTTGGATAATGAACCCCTAAATAGATTCTACTTATACCAATTAAAACAATTAAAACAGAAAGTAAACCAATAATTAAGCCCTTATACTTTATATTACTTTTATATACTAGATATATTAAAAAGCCATAAAAAGCCATACTAACCATCGAATGTCCACTCGGAAAGCTATAACCAGATTCTTCAATAATCGAATCAATTGGCCTTCCCCTTTGAAACACATTTTTTAACAATTGATTTAATAATGTAGTAACTATTACATTTATTAATATTAATATTTTATTTCTTTTACCCTTTACAACAATTATTAACAAAACTGTTAATAAAATTATTGATAAAGCACTACCTAAAAAAGTTATTATTTTCATAATATTTGTTAATATATCACTCTTATATTTAAATAAATTAATTATATAATTATCAAAATATTTATTATCATTTGTTATTAATATTACCGTTACCAAAAACAATATAAAAGATATTATACATACAATTCTTTTCTTCATACTCGCACCTCTACTTTATTGTATCATTTTTATTTAAGAAAAAAAAGGCTTATTGCCTTAATATATGTATACACCATTTATCTTTTCTTCCATAGCCTCAGTCAAATCATCAATTTCCCAAGTACCATTCTGTTTTGTCAAACTAAATGTTAATGTATACTTAACTCTTTCTTTTTCTTTCGCTAATTCATCTAATTGATATGATAGAAACTTACTTTCATTATATACTCCATTATCAGTAAACTCATCTCTATGATCATTTAAGTAACTTTCCGTTTCTGTCAAACTTTTTCCATAATTAGTTACTTCTATTTGAACAGTTACATAAGCTTTATTACCATCAATTGTTTCTTCTTTTATTTCATAAATTAATGATTTATATTGTTTTTTCATTAATTCTTTATACTTTTCCTTTTGCTCGCTTGTATAATTTGTTTTATTTATCATACCATCTAAATCAGAAATTACATCTTTATGTAATATTTGATAATTAGATAAAAACTGTTCTATTTTTTTGGTTGGTGTATTATTTAATTCACATCCTACTAACAAAAAAATACTCAATATTACTAGTAATTTTTTCATACTTTTCCTCCTAGCAATATTATGAGCATTTTAATTTTTTTTATACATTTTTTAAAATTCACAGTTTCCTGGTGTTCTTGGATATGCTATTACATCTCTTATATTATCAACACCAGTTAAATAAATTAATAACCTTTCAAATCCCATTCCAAATCCTGAATGAACACAAGTTCCATATTTTCTTAAATTCAAATACCATCCCAAACCATTTTTATCCATTCCAAGTTCATCCATTCTTTGAACAAGTTTTTCATAAGATTCTTCTCTTTGAGAGCCACCCATTAATTCACCAGCACCTGGAACCTCCAAATCAACAGCAGCAACAGTCTTGCCATCATCATTTTGCTTCATATAAAATGCTTTTATATCTTTTGGCCAATCAGTTACAAATACTGGACCATCAAAATATTCAGTTATATATTTTTCGTGTTCCTTAGCAATATCTTCACCTTGTTTTGGTTCAAATTCCCATTTAACATCAGCATTTCTTAATACTTCAATTAAATCATGATGGGTTATACGAGCAAATTTAGAATTAATTAATTTATTTAATTTGTTTAATAATCCCTTTTCTACAAATGAATCAAAAAACTCCATTTCATCTTTACAATTGTCTAACACATACTTTACAACATACTTAAGCATTTCTTCCATTATTTCCATATCACCATTTAGATCACAAAAAGCTATTTCTGGTTCAATCATCCAAAATTCACTTGCGTGTGTTTTAGTATTTGAGTTTTCAGCTCTGAATGTAGGACCAAATGTATATGTTTTCTTATAAGCAGTTGCAAATGTTTCTGCTTGTAATTGACCAGATACAGTTAAAGAAGCCATTTTACCAAAGAAATCTTTACTATAATCAACTTTACCATCTTTTGCAATTCTATTTAAATCAAGTGTAGTTACTTGGAACATTTCGCCAGCTCCTTCACAATCACTAGCTGTAATTAATGGTGCATTAAAATACACATAATTTCTTTCTTGAAAATATTTATGAATTGCATAAGCAGCAACACTTCTTACTCTAAACACCGCTTGAAATAAGTTAACTCTTGGTCTTAAATATGCTTGTTCTCTTAAAAACTCACGTGTATGTCTCTTTGGCTGCATTGGATAATCTTCTGGACAATCTCCAAGTAATTCAATATTATCAACTTTCATTTCAAAATCTTGTCCACTACCTTCTGATTTAACAATAGTACCAATTGCTTTAATAGCAGAACCTATATGCAATTTAGTTATTGCATCAAAGTTCAAAAGTGAACTACTATATACTAATTGAACATGTTTAAAATATGTTCCATCAGAAAAATCAATAAATCCAAAATCTTTTTGCTTACGATGATTTTTTATCCATCCTTCTAATACTACTTCTTTTCCTAAATATTCTTCGATTTTCAAATATAAATCTTTGACATCCATTTTCTATTCCTCCTTTAACAAAAAAAGTTAATGATTAAAGAGGCGTATTACCGCGGTACCACTCTTCTTATCATTAACTGATATCTCATTTACTATAACGGATTTACCCGCCCTTTCCTACCATTTTCAAAAAGGGGATTCAGTGTTGTTATTCATATTTCACTTAGTGCTAGTTCCCACCATTCCTAGCTCTCTTTAACCAGTAATAAATATTACTCCTCACTTCATAATCGATGATTTAATTATATAACATTTAAAATATTTGTCAAGTATGTTTATTCACTTAATCTTCAAAAAATCAAATATTTCTATTTGATTATTTCATACTAGCAATCAATGTAAAAAACTCGAACATCTTACTTGACCTATCAGTCCATTCCTTCAATTCTTTTTCAAGCCTCATTTTAACATCAACATCTTTAGGTTTCTCATTATATAACTCATAATATAAATACTCAAGTTCTTCCTTAGAACTGCTCTTTAATTTAGATTTCAAATACTCAGTCTTTTTAAGCTCTAACTTTGTCTTAAGCTCACGCCTATTTTTTTTCTTATCTTTAACATAATCAATATCAGTATACGGTATCATCTCTTCATTCTCAATCGTTTCTAACTCCTCAGATATAAGCATCTTTGAATATCTACATATTCTCCCCTTACTATCTAATTTAATCGCAATTACCCTTTCCTCATTACAAAAAATACAAGCATATTCTATAGGTTTAGAAGTTCTATTCAAATATATCTCTGTTTTATTCCTTATTTTTGAAATAAAATCCTGACCAATTATTATATTATAATTATAAATATCATCTATTACACTAGATTTAACCTTAAAAAGAGGTATCTTCTTTATATGATATATATTATCATTCAAATCCCACTCATAATGATCATAAATCACACTATCGTAATTTAAAAGTACATCATATATATAATTCATATGTTCCTCCCATTATCTATATTTTAAGATTTACAATATCTTAATATTTATACTCTATACTTTAATTTTATTTTGTTTATCAATAAATATTTCTATTTTGTACATAATAATTTTGGTGATTTAAATGATTAGACTAGGATATGCCTGTATTTGTAACGGAATTAACGACCATATGCATACTATTACTTATACAAACTACTTAAAAGATAATACACTCTTAGAAGGAATTATTAAAAAAAACTTTGAAGTATTAAAAGAAATACTAATTTATAATAATAAAAACAATATACATTTTTATAGACTATCATCAAACTTTATTCCGTGTGCGACTATTATAGAATATGATTACCCAAATATATTTAAAAATGAATTTAAAGAAACATCTAAACTAATAAAAGGAAGATTTGATATGCACTTAAGTGAATACTGCATCTTAAACAGCACTAATAAAGAAGTCGTAAAAAGAAGTATTGATGAAATAAAATATCATTATAAATTACTAAAAGCATTCAAAGTAAAACCAAATATCGTGATTCATATCGGAAGTAAAAGTTTCGGTAAAGGAAACTCTATAAAAAGATTTATAAATAATTTTAGTAAACTACCAAAGTACCTAAAAGAATCACTAATAATAGAAAATGATGACAAAGTATTTAATGTTGAAGACACACTAAATTTATGTAAACAAATAAGTAGACCAATGGTACTAGATGTCCATCACCACAATTGTAATAAAACAAAAAACGATCTATCATTTTATTTAGAAGACATCTTTAACACTTGGAATGAAACACCCAAAATACACTTTTCATCACCCAAAAACAAAAAAGATTTTCGTGCCCATAACGACTATATTAATAGTGATGATTTCATTAGTTTCATAAAATCAATTAATAGAGATATTGATATAATGTTAGAAGCCAAAGCAAAAGATGATGCCCTATTTAGATTAGTAAGAGAGCTAAAATATAAAACTAACTATACATTTATAGATGAAACAACCATAAAAAAAGATCTATAAAGATCTTATTCTACATTAACGCCTTTTTTAAAAGTAAATACATTAATTAAATTAATACCAATTATAACTAAAATATAAACAACAATAATTATAAATAACAATTCCTTTAATACACCAACACTTAATATTTGATTAGTCTTAAATATCTGCATTATACCCTTATTAGTTAAACCAACTAAATATACTGAACCAAGAACAATTAATTGTGCACATACATAAGTTATAAAACCAAATAAAATAGAATACAACATTTTGTTGTTATTTTTTCTATGTCCAAATAATAATCCTGTAATTCCAGATACCAATAAAGTAAGTAATTCAACAGTAATAACTGTCAAAAACAAAACAATTAAACCAAATAACGAAATATCATATATTCCTGAAATATACGCTAAAGAACTACTTATATATTCATACAAATCCTTAGAATAACAAGCTACAAACAAAGATATAAATATTACTAACATACTAGTAAGCATAGTTATAATTGAAGAAAGTATTTTTGATAAATAAATTGTTTCTTTCTTTACAGGTAAAGTATGAGTTAAATATGATTCATCACCATATACATTACTCTTAAACCTAACCCATGAACGCATAAGTGTATTTACAATTATATTTACAACAAAAGCAATTACAGTTCCACATAAAATTTTATTAATAACCAAAATTGCAAGTGAAGGATTATCTATAGTTGTAATCCTTGTTAATATAGATACAATTATTGATATTACATAAAATATTATTAAAACCTTATATTTGTAAATCAAATCATATTTTAATAATTTCTTTAACATTTAAACATCCTCCTAAATATCTCATCAATTCCGGCATTTTCTTTTTCTCTTAATTTATCAGCCTCACTAGTTAATATAATTTTACCATTGTCAATAAAAATTACATCATCAAGTATTCTCTCTATATCTGATATCAAATGCGTAGAAATTATAATACTAGCATTCTCATTAAAATTAGTTAAAATTGTATCAAGTATATAATCCCTCGTAGCCGGATCAACACCACCAAGTGGTTCATCAAGTATATAAAGCTTAGCCTTTCTACTCATTACTAATACTAATTGAACCTTCTCTTGCATTCCCTTACTCATTTTAGACAACTTTTGTTCTTCATCTAAACCTAAATCCTTTAATAATTTGTGAGCCTTTTTTGAATCAAAATTATCATAAAATTCCTCAAAAAAATGTACAACTTCTCTAACCTTCATTGACTTATCTAAATAAGTTCTCTCTGGAAGATAAGATATATCCTTTTTACTTTCAACACCAATTTTCTTACCATTAACAAGTATCTCTCCACTATCAACAGTTAATAAATCATTTATAAGTTTAATAAGTGTTGATTTTCCCGTTCCATTCTTACCAAGTAAGCCAACTATTCTTCCTTCATTAATAGTAAAACTAATATTTTTCAAAACCTGTTTTTTACCATAACTCTTAGACAAGTTTTCTACTTTTAATAATTCCATTATTATTCCTCACTTTCCCTAATTTTATTTATTATTTCCTCTTCACTATATCCTAAACTCTTCATATTTTTTACATAATTATATGTTAAACTATCAGCATATTTATTTTTAAACTCATTTATTAATTTAATATCATTAGTAATAAACTTACCATTTGTCCTTTCAGTATATATAAGTTTCATACTTTCAAGTTCACTTAAAGCCTTTTGCATCGTATTAGGATTAACTTTATTTATAAGTGCAAGATCACGCACAGAAGCAATTCTTTCATTTGGTTTTAAAGTACCAGATATAATACTCTTTTTAAGTTCTTCAACCAACTGAATATATATCGGAGTATTGTTATCAAAATTCATTGTATCACTTCCTTAATACAATAATACAATACATTGTATGAAATGTCAATATACTTTTATGATTTTTATTGATTTATTTTATATAATCATTTATTATATCTTTGAGGGAAAATTATGAATGAAAAAAATATAATTGATTATTATAATAAATTTAACGAAAATAAAAGACTAACTAGAAGACACGGAATCGTAGAATATACAACATCAATGAAATATATATTAAAATATTTAAAAAAAATAAAAAACCCCAAAATCATTGATATTGGAGCTGGAACTGGAAAATATTCTATTGAACTAGCCAATATGGGCTACGATGTAACAGCAATCGAATTAGTCAAACATAATCTTATGACTTTAAAAGATAATTCATCAAAAGTTAAAGCATATTTAGGAAACGCCCTAGATTTAAGTAAGTTCAAAGATAATACCTTTGACAGTACTCTTCTATTTGGACCTATGTATCATTTAATTTCTAACGAAAACAAAATAAAAGCATTAAAAGAAGCAAAAAGAATAACCAAAAAAGACGGCTATATATTTATAAGTTACTATATGAATGAATATGCCATTATTAAACACGGATTTATGGAAAAAAATATTAAAGAAAGTATTAAAGAAAATCTTATTGACAAAAACTTTCATATTACACCCAAACAAGAAGATCTCTATAGTATGGTTAGACTAGAAGATATAAATTATTATAAAAAAGAAGCAAACCTAAAAAGAATAAAAATCCTTGCACAAGATGGACCAAGTGATTATATCAGAAAATATATCAATGATTTAGACGATGAAGAATTTGACCTATACATAAAATACCACCTAGCAACTTGTGAAAGAAAAGAATTACTAGGAGCATCATCACATATTTTAGACATATTAAAAAAAAGTAAATTCTAATAAAAGCATTATAAAAGCCATATAAAAGTATACAAGTACTTTATGTGGCTTTTCAAATTAAAAATATCTTTTACAATTAATCAATTCTATTTATTTCAATAATACTTAAAATATCATTATATACCCTATCAACTTCAGATTTTACCCCCTCAATGGCAACAACATTCATTTTTGGATTAATATACTCATCAATCTCAAATACGACATTATCTTTAATATATGATCGTCTAATTCTATGTAAAATTTTTTTATTTGTTAAATTTAGAATTTCCAATAGAGAAATTACAAATTCTCTATTATCATCATCAATTATCAAATTTTTTGATTCACGACATATTTTTAAAACTTTATCATCTTGATTATCATCCTTAAAATTTAAAATCTCAGTAATGTGATCATCATATATATTCTTTGTAATTCTTCCCATTACATAACCATTTTCTTTCTTAAAAAGTGTCCTTTGTTGCTCATAGTTCTCACTCAACTTATAATCATTGTTTTCACAATAATCAATAAAATCTGAAACACTTTTAACTTTTATACTATATTCATATTCTTCTTTCATTTTTTTTCCTCCTCAAAACCGGATTTGGATAATCGAATCTTGTAAATGATTGATATTCAGGGTAATTTGCTAACAAATGAACAGAACTTTCTGTAGCATCATCAGCAGAATGAACTAAGTTAGTATATAACTGACTATCCCAAGTAACAAAATCATTATTATACCAAATCACTTTCTTTCCATTATATTCCTGTGTAAAGTTATCACGAATATAATGCTTACGCATATTTAACATTTTTGGATCATCTTTTACAAGAATGACCTTGTTTGGCCCAAACATCTGAGTATTATATTTATATCCATCAGGATGAAAATAATCCATAGGATTTAAATAAAACGAATTTCTTTTTCCCAAATTGCAATCATATGATAAAATTAAATTATTGGCATTTGGAATCATAATTTTAAAAACAGTATCACCAATATCTGCATAAAACGAAGAAGGCTTTAAAATTATGACTGTATATCCTAATTCCCACAATAATCTTGGCGTAATATTATTCAAATTTATTTTTGCACCTGCAAAATTTAAACACGCTTTTCTTTCAATATTGCCTATTACAATTTGTGCATATTCCTGTTTTAACTTTAAACTCGTTTCGGAATAAATTTTATTAATTAACTTATCATTATATAACATTAATCTATCATTATTTTCTCTTTGTATTTTAGTTATATTCTTTATTTTATCATTATATTCTCTGAATGCAATTTCTTTCAGTCTCTCCATTTGACTATTGAAAATAGTCTCATAATAACGCATTAACATTCCAGCACATTGCTCATTGTTTAACATTTTTCTAAAATAATTAAAACTTTCTATTTGTTGCTGCTCACAAATATTATATTTAATACAATATAAACATTTCCTAAACTTATCAATATTATTTTTCATATCACTATCTACAAAAATATATGTTCTATATATATCATTATCACATAAGTCAGTAACTTTACCAATGCCTAATCCAACATCTGGTGTTGCATCAACTAAATATGTTCCATCATCTTCATAAACTAAAATAGCAAAATGATAGCCATAATAATTAGAAACATCAATTTTTCGATTGTTAACCATCACTATTTTTTTTCTAGGAAAAAGATCTAACGAATCCAAATAATTAGATAAAACAACAGCAGCAGTATAATCATCACCAATAAGATCAATAAATTCAGTTGCAGGATTCGGGTATTTGTTATATATCATTGTCTGTTTCACAAGAGAACACATAATTTCTAATTTTTCTTTATTATTTAACAAACTAAACTGTTTGCAAAATATAGTTTCCCCAAAAGTTGATCTCGTACCAACAATTGGTTCTATATCTTTAATCTGAGGTAAATACTTTATCATATGCATCCCCCAACAATTCTCTAATAAAGCCATTAAAGTTTTTATATAAATCATAATTTTCCTTTAAATTAATTTGACCATGTTCATTAAAATAGTTCATTGCATCAAAAGTCAAAAATCTACTGATTTTTTTTGCAGCATCTTCGATATTATCAAGATTAACTAATACGCCATCCACGCAATCAATAATTTGTTCATGTAATCCGCCTCTATCATTTGCTACAATAAGAACGTTTTTTTTATTGAAGCGTCTAATTTCATTAATAATTAATCCAAAAATTTCTCTTTCAGATGGAACAAGCATTATTATTTTGCCTTCAAAATACTTGATTATATATTGAGGAAGTGAAAATGGTTCATCAACATATAATAATGAGTTAGTTTCAAAAGCCAATCTTTTATAATCAGCAATAATTGGTTGATTAGGATAATATTGTTGTGTTATTACAACAGCAATAGTATTCATTTCATTTGCTAAAATCATTGCTTTGTCGAGATTTTTGTAATTTTCTGCTCTTCCAAAAGATAAAATTATTGTGTCATTTTTATTTATCTCTTTCAAAATTTTACTCATTCTTTCATTTTCTTCATACTCATTTTTTCGAAACAATAATTCTCCATTTATAAGATCTATATTTTTCTTCAATCCATAGGCATCAATCAAATGTTTTTTTATATATAAACCAGTAGATGCAACATATCTATTTTTTGCATTATTAATATAGTCTATTACTTCTTGTTCCATTTTAACTCTTTCGTTTATAGTTTCATTTTTCTTCGATAAAGACAAATCTTCATTATACACTTTTCCAGTAGAATGCGGAATCCAAACAACATAAGAGTTATTACTTTCTTTTATAAAAGTACTTAATAAAGCAAATGGGGTATCATTACATAATGTAACCACATAATCGTAATCATCAAATTTAATTGCATTAATTGCATTTGCAGTATTTCTAGAAGCAATTTTCCAGTTATATATATTTCCGAAGCTGGATATTCCATTTGTACCATTGGAGACAATAAATACATTTGTATTTTTTAGAGACTTATGATATTGTAATATTTCTTTATTATATCCCATACTATCATTGTTGAATTCAAGAGTATACAAATTTAATGTATAATCTATATTTTGATCATTCACCATTTTTAAAATAGCCTCTATATATCTTCTGACTATTGTACCAACACCAGCATAATGACTTATTATACCATCATGAGCACATAAATTAATTAACAATTTCATCAATCACACTCTCCACATTATTTTTTTTATATTCTATTATTTTGTAATTTTTAAAATACTTTTTTATATTAAAAACAGTAATCTCATCGGTTAATTTTAAATTTTCAACCGAACCAAAAGGATTTTTATCATCATTAATTGATGGAGTATAAACACCAGGATTTTTTAAATAAATGACCCGTGTATTTTCGTCAGAATAAATACTCTCAAATTGTTTAAACCACTTTTCTACAAAAGATGCATCATAATTATTATCTAAAAGATGCATTACTTGATTATAAACCAATGTACTAACAGGACCCCTATCAATAATTACAAGCCCATCATCATACAACGATAATTTTAATTCATCATTTTTTAAAAAGATATCTTCTTTATCAGTAAAAGGATCTTTAATATCAGGGTTAATTAATTCATCAACAACATTTGTATTTTGAATTTTCATATCGCGAATTTTATTAATTAAATAGGTCTTACCAACACCTGGTAACCCTTCAATAAAACATATTTTCTTCATTTAATCACCTCAATACATTACATTATACAAAATACCTACAATAGCAAGATACGACAAAGTTAATTGAATCATAACAAGCGATTATCATTTTTTAAATACCAATCTATAGTTTTATTCAATCCTTCATCAAAATTATATTGACATTTCCACCCTAATTTATTTTTGATTTTACTTGAATCAATTGCATATCTCTTATCATGACCAGGTCTATCTTTTACAAAAGATATTAAATGTTCAGATTTGTTTAAACATCTCAATATTTTTTTAGCAACATTAATATTGCTTATTTCAAAATTTCCACCGATATTATAAACTTCTCCATTTTCACCATTTCTTACAATAAGATCAATAGCAACAATATGATCATAAACATATATCCAATCACGAATATTCTCGCCCGTGCCATATATAGGAATTTTCTTATTATTTAAAGCGTTTTTTATCATAAGAGGAATAAACTTTTCAGGATATTGATATGGGCCGTAATTATTTGAACACCTAGAAATAGTAATCGGTATATTGTAAGTTTTATGGTATGCGAGAGTAATTAAATCTGCACTAGCTTTAGAAGCAGAATAAGGACTTGAAGGAATAATTTTACTATTCTCATTAAATAATAATTCTGGATGATCCAATGGTAACTCTCCATATACTTCATCTGTCGAAACTTGATGATATCGTATAATTTTATGATCAGATGACTCATTCATAAATTTTACAGAATTCAACAAATTTATTGTTCCCATAATATTTGTTTCAAAGAAAATGTTAGGATTTTTAATCGAATTATCAACATGCGTTTCAGCAGCAAAATTAACAACATAATCAAACTTTTCACGCTTAAAAATATCCAAAAGTTTTTTATCATCACATATATTAAATTTCATAAATTTGAAATTAGTATTTTTTTCAAGTTCTTTAATATTATCATAATTACCTGCATATGTTAAGTCATCTATACACAAGAAAAAATCATCAACATAATTATTTACAACATAATGTAAATAATTAGAACCAATAAAGCCTGCACCTCCTGTTATCAAAAATTTACTCATTTTTTCCCTCCATTATAGTCAAAATATGCCTACCATAATCAGTTTGTTTTAATTCTTCACCCAAATTTCTAAGTCCTTCATCGCTAATAAATCCCTTTTCCCAAGCAAGCTCTTCAATACATGCAACAAATATATTATGTTGCACTCGCATTTTTCTTACAAACAAAATAGCTTCAAACATATTTTGCACATCACCAGCATCAAACCAAATTACATCATTTTCTAATAATTTTACTTTCAATCTATTATTCTTTAAATATAGATTGTTTAAATCAGTAATTTCCAATTCATTGCGCGAAGAAACATTAATTTTTTCAACCATCTGAACAACATCATTTTTATAAAAATATAATCCAGGAACTATATAATTTGATTTTGGTTTCCTAGGCTTTTCTTCCAATGACAACACATTACCAGAACTATCAAACTCAATAACACCAAATTTATTTGGACTATTGCTATGATATCCTAATATAAAAGCACCAATATTTTTAGTAAGTAAGTCACCAAGTGTAGAATACAAATTATTGCCATAAAATATATTATCCCCTAAAATCAAACAAACATCATCATTCCCAATAAAATTCTTTCCAATTATAAAAGAATCAGCAATGCCCCGAGGATATTCTTGAATACAATAAGAAATACTAACTCCCAATTTGCTACCATTTCCAAACAATCTTTTATAACTATTCAAATCTCTTTTAGTTGAAATAATTAAAATCTCTCTTATTCCTATACCTAACAGAACAGATAAAGGATAATAAATTAATGGCTTATCATAAATCGGCAGCAACTGTTTGGAAACCGAAATTGTAGATGGATAAAGTCTTTTCCCCATTCCACCAGCCAAAATAATACCTTTCACATTAAACCTCCATTTATAACCATATTATAACACATAATTAGTTAATAATAGAAGAAAATTAAATTTTTTTATCCAAAAATAAATTTATCATTACATAGTTTAAATTTCACAAAAGTAATCAACAAAATTATAAGATTTTTTTGATAAGTAGCTTGTTAATCACATTGCATTATTAATTATACAACAAAAAGCTAAAATTTACTCATACAAAAGTTAAACCACTCATTTCTTATCAAAACTACCAAACCCTTCCGTAGACCTTATAATCATATATAAACTTATAATAAATACTATTAAAGCAATACCACCACCAGTAGTCATTATCATTACTTCAAAAAATAAATCATTAACATTTCCAAAAGTTGGAATAAGAATTATCTCTAAAGAAATTAAAGATACCAAACTAGTAACAACATTTACAATCTTAGAACTTGCCATCAAAGGACTCTTATACTTTCTATATTTAATTAAATTATAAATAGATATAAAAATCAAATAAAAAGTATAAGTCGCGACTGTAATCGCTATCCAAGAAGGATAAATATTCATTACCTTCTCATTTACAATTATCAAAACAATAAAAGTTAATATTACATTTATAAATAAAAGTATAACACCAAAATTTTTATATTTAATATACTCATACTTTAAAGTTGTACTATCATCCAATTCCTGCATAGCAATATTGTAGCGCACAATAACAAGTAAAATATAATAAAAGGCAAAAGATATAAATCAAATTGTTCTAAAAATAATACCCAATAAAAGTTTAAACAAAGCATATAACAAATTAAATATTAAAGAAACAATTAATGATATTTTATATCTTAATTTATAATCATTATTATATTTCCGCAAATATTTATTTTTATCAATAACCATATTAATTATTTTTTTAAATAATGTATATAATTTTATACAAATAGCAATAAGAAAATAAGTCATTATTAAATACAAAACATAAGATAAAGCATTACCAAATCCATTAAAAAAAATAAGATATATAAGAGAAATTATAATAGTGCAAAAACCTATTACTAAAACAAAACTATTAGGATGTAAAATTTTCTTCATAATTTATCAAAATAGGAACTAATAATATAGTTCCATTACTTATTCACTTTAATATAAGAATAAATAGGATAATTAAGCACACAAACAATTAAACCAATTATTCCCGTAATTAATCCAATTATCATATCAGTTTTACTTGCAGAGTCAATCATTATTTTACTCATACCAAAGCCCATAGTTAAAACACCAATCAAACCAATAATAAATGTCGCAATAATTCCCCAATCAGTTTGTTTTTTCACCTTAGTTTTAGGATGACTCTTTCTATAAACAGGAATAATACAAAGTAAAATAATAAAACCTATTATAGATGCAATAATTTCTCCAACCATCATATTCCATTCAGGAATAAGACAAATACACATACCAAGTGCAAAAATAAGACCGCCAATTGTTCCCAAAACAATTTCTAATAACGTTTCTTTTTTCATATCAATTTCCTCCTTTTCTTTGTTCTTTCCTTATTCTTTCTTTTGCTTCAAAAATAGTTTCTCCATCACGTCTCAAATACTTATCAACAAACTTATCCTCTATTTTAGTATATCCGCTAATAAAAGAATCTTCTACTTTTTTATAACTATTAACAACTATATCCGAGACCTTTTGATTAACATCTACCAATCTTGATTTAACTATAATTACGCCTCCTAAAGACACTTGTCTTTTTAATACAATAATATTATAATATAGACATATGTCTAATTTAAGCAACAAATTAACAAGAAATGTCTAAATAAAGGAGAAATATGAACACACCAAATAATCAAAGAAAAAAAAAATCAAAAAGAAAAATAGAAAAAGCACTTATTGAATTATTGCATACAAAAGAATTAAGCTAAATAAATGTCACAGAACTAGTTAAAAAAGCCCAAATAAATCGCTCAACATTTTATGTAAATCATCTTGATATATATGATTTAGCAGATCAAATAAAACAAAAAATGTTTGAGGACTTATTAGAGCTATATAAAGAAGAATCAATAAAAAGGGAACATTCATATAATTATTTAAAACTATTCATCCACATAAAAGAAAATCAATTATATTATAAAACAATGTTTAAACTAAATTTTGATTTTATGAATTATTATGATAACCATCTAGAAAAATCAGATATGATAAAATATTATGGTTCAACAAAAAATATGGAATATCATATTGAGTTTTTTAAAGCCGTATGTCAGCAATAATAAAAAAATGGCTATTAAATGATTGTAGAGAAAGCCCAGAAGAAATGATAGAAATAATTAATTCTGAATACAAAGGAAAAAGTCTAGAAAAATAATCTAGACTTTTTAAATAAACTCATATAATTAAAAATACATTTTTAACATACTGCTTGCAACTTTTTCATTTCTTCATCATTAAATACCTTCATATTTTTTGTTCTATCAACAATATTCTTAATAAAACTAATATCATTAGTATTTATAATTTTATCAATTAATCTATTTATATTTAAATCTTCCTTTACAGCACTAACAAGTTCAACCAAATAATAAGCATCTCTTTTATCAAGAAAATAATTTTCAATTTCTGTAAAATCCTTACCCCTACGGTTATAATTCATCGCTAAACGCCACAAAGATTCTCTTTCATCTTTTTCTATAGCAAGCCTTACTAAATCATCAAAATATTCTTGCGAAATATTTGGTGGCAAAGGAACTGAAATATATTGTGTTATAAACTCTAAAAGCTCATAATCACTCATACACATACAATACTTACTATATAACGGAAAATCAACTAAAATATCAAAAATTTTCTCATAACGAGGACCACAATCTTTAACTTTTTCTTTTTCTCTCAATAAACTATTATATTTTTTGCTAATAAAATCATAAGCCTTACTATCCTTACAATTATCTAAATTATTACCAAAAGTTTGAATCATCTGATCAAGCATTTCAATTCTTTTCTTTTCAGCCTCATCTAACTCATTAGGTATAGTTTCCACAATGTTTTTAATTTCATTTATAAGATTATCAATCTGCTTATTTTCTTCTTCAGAAAACCTAGAACTATCAATATTTTCTAAAAAATCAATTAGATCTTCACTATTAATAAACCTATTAACATAACGATAAACAATATTTACTAAATCCATAAATTACCTCCTAATTTACAAAAATTATAACAAAAAAACTTGAACTTATACAAGTCCAAGTTAATTCCCATAAATGGTGCCTAAGACCGGACTTGAACCGGTATGAGGTTTAACCCTCGCAGGATTTTAAGTCCTGTGCGTCTACCTATTCCGCCACTCAGGCAATAAAAAATGGTGTCCCGTTGGAGATTCGAACTCCAGACCCTTTGATTAAAAGTCAAATGCTCTACCGA
>ERZ824488.1921-NODE-1921-length-20602-cov-12.613618_pt1 | contig 20602 bp, 16 predicted proteins | sample MGYA00519936_ERZ824488 | MGnify/ENA primary metagenome ERZ824488 (study PRJEB31778, sample SAMEA3449153) | human gut metagenome | biome: human gut; feature: human-associated habitat; material: faeces | place: United Kingdom | collected 2010/2012 ... | reverse complement strand
TCCGTTCATTCCACTTAGCGTAGCGCTGCTACGCTGCGTTTCATTCACGTTAGCCGGAATGAAAAATTCGCGGCGCATCTTGGCGCATTTTCATCTGGAAATAGTATAAAGGGAAAGTGGGCTTTGTGCTCCAGCCTTCCATAGACTGCAAAAAGCTGCTGAGGAGAGCAAATCCTCGGCAGCTTTTTCGTGCGATACAATTTCCAGCTTCGATTGCGCTATTTGCTTGCGTCATTCCCTTGCTGCTGCTTGTTCATTCATAGGAGTCATCAACATCAACGCCTCTGGGAACGTCATGTCATGGAACCGATGCACGCCCTGCAGCATGGTGCTGCGGCTTGTCCAGCCGTAGAAATCAAAGGTGTAGCAGGCAACGCCGCTCATGGCAAGGCTTTTTAGCGTGGTCATATCTGCTTTGTAATCGCTCTCCGCACCGTGGGCGTAGAGGACGGTGGGAAAAGGCCCGTCTCCATCCGGGAGAAACGCCTTTCCGTACAGGCTGATGCCGTTATATTCCAGACAGAGAGTCTTTGTTCGGTAGCCTGCCTTTTTGAAAACGGCAGGATCGGGAAATCCTACATAGTGGCCGACGCAGACGATTGCCGCAATTCCGAGTGTGGGACGGGAAACAGTCAGCCTGCGTCACACAGGGGGAGAGAGACACCAACGCTTCGGCTTGGGAAATCCCTTTTCCTTCGCAGCAACGCTAACGACAACACCAGCGTACCGCCTGCGCTTTCCCCCATGAATACGACATCCTTCGGGGAAGCGCCGGTTTTCAAGCGCGCGGCATAGGCGGTCAGGCAACCCTCCAAAGAGGCAGACCACAGATTTTCCGGTGCAAGGCGGCAGTTGAAAGTCACGCAGTTATAGCCGTAGTTGGCTGTGATATACTGGCAGACTGCCCGCCGCTCCCGCGCGGAAACAACAATAAATCCACCGCCGTGAATGTAGAAAATCGTTCCCTTTTGATTGCGAACTCCGCCGACAGCCCACCCAATTCGCCAAGCCGGACGGTCACGCCCTTAGGCGGTTTTGGAGGTTTTCAGTCATTGCGTTTTCGCTCCGCTGCATAGTCGTGGGGTGCCCCGGCTTGTCCTGCGCCATACAGCGGAACACAAGGTTCATCATGCAGGCGTATAGACTTGGCATTTTCTCCCCCCCGTAAGCATTTTCCAGATGCCACGGAAGAAGTGCCCGTTCGCCATTTCCAGCATACCGGGCAGCACGCCACCCTTCATGCCGCCGGAAATGATCATGCTGCGAATCGGCGCTCCGGCAGAGGAAGCCATCTGCATCCGGAAATTCGGATTATCATAGTCCTTTTTGCCGCCGTACCCCTTGGCAGCGGTGGATTCCACCGCCCGAAACATGATTTTCATCCATATCTGCCAGTACATCCAGTATAAACGGTGTGGAAAGGAAGCCCGTCCCGAGCCGCCAGCGGTAATTCTCCATAGCCTGAACGAGCCGATGCTTTGCAAATGCTTCCTGCTTCTCGTCCAGCAGGCGCAAATACAGCGGACGGACGAGCTTTGCCTACCGGTTGGTATCCAGGGTGTAGCCGGGCAGCGTGACAAGCTCACGGTATGCCTTCGTGCAGCCGTCCCGGTATTTTTCAAACAGCGCCTTATCCTGCTGCTTTCCCAAATACCCGGCGATTTCCATCATATGCTCCATGATAAAAACCGTATAGGGCGTGGATTCCTCCGGATGAGGCAGGACGATATTTTTCCAATCGTCCGGGAATACATCCGCCGGTTCCGCCCACTCTCCGTAGGAATGCCCGTAATTTGACAATGTACTTTTTCGCCTTACCCTTCAGCGGCAGGTGGTGCCGCGCGGTGTGAACTGCGTACAGCGTTTTATCATGAATCTTGCATACCGTACCATGCCGTCATAATGTCGGCGAATTAAGCTGTCATCCCCGTAGAGCTTCCAAAAACGATACGGAATCAGCACGCCCGCATCCGCCCAGCCGACGCTTCCGTCCATAAAGGACATATAGAAATCCACACCGCCGTAGGGGGCGATTTGCGGCAGCTTCCCGTCTTTTTTCTGCCAGTCGTACACATCCCGCATATATTTCTGTGCAAAAGACGCATAGTCAAAAAGATATGCCGCAGTGTTGAAGAAAATCTGCGCGTCGCCCGTCCAGCCGTGGTGTTCGCGGGTCGGGCAATCTGTGGGCAGGTCGGCGTGGTTGTTCTTGGCACTCCAGACGGTGTTTTCAACAAACTTATTGAGAAGTGCGTTGGAGCTTTCAAAAAGCCCGTGCGCTCCATGTCGGAGTATACCGCAATGGCGGCGAAATCCTCCGACTGAAACGCCACATCGGTTTCTACCAGCACATACTGAAAACCGAAGATGGCAAAGGTGGTCTTGTAGTGATTTTTGCCCTCTTTGCAGGTGTAGATGACCTGCTGCGGGGGCGTTGTTATCTTTTTGCTGGAGCACTGAATGTTCTTCTGGGTGAATTCACCGTTTTCGTCCAGCAGCTCGCCGAAGCGCAGCTTGATTTTCTGCCCGATATGGGCGGTTACAGTAAATTCCGCATAACCCGCGATGTTCTGCCCGAAGTCAAGCACGGTCTTGCCGGAGGGTGTGGTAATCCGCTTTGCTTTCAGCCGCTCATGCTCCGTGACCGGGACGTTGTTGGATGCAGCCGGCGTAACAGGATGGTTTGTGACCTTTGCCTTTCCCTGATAGGAGGGGACATTGTTGGCATAAACCACCTCGCCGTCCTTGTTGTCGGCAAAGCGGATAGGGCCGTCGTTCGACCAATCCCAGCCTGCGTCGGTGGCGACGGTCTGCACGCTGCCGTCTGTATGCGTTAGCTCCAGCTGCGCCAGCAGCTTGGTTTCCGTGCCATACTGATTTTTCAGCCCCCACGCGCCGCAGGAGCCGCGATACCAGCCGTCGGCAAGCTGCACTGTCAGGGCGTTTTCGCCGTCTTGCAGCAGGGTGGTCACGTCATAGATCTGGTACTGTATCCGCTTGCGGTAGTCCGTAATGCCAGGGGCGCGAACGAAATCGCCCACGCGCTGCCCGTTGATGGCTGCCTCGTATAATCCGCAGGCGGTCATGTACAGCCGCGCCTTTTTTATACTGGCGGCGCGAAAAACTTTGCGGAAGCAGTCCAAAGGATAGCGCTCTTTCTTATTGACCGTATAATTGCCGGTGATTCACTTGGCGCTCCATGCGCCGATGCCCGTTTCAAAGGACGCTTCGCTCCAATCGCCCACCGCGGCATCCTCATCCCAAAGGCACACTTTCCAAAGAACCTTCGTTTTCGGCGGAACGGGCGCGCCGCTCCATTTTACGCACATGGCGGCGCTTTCCACTTTGCCGCTGTCCCACAGGGTGCTGCCGCTGTCATCGGCAGCAAGGATTTGATAGGCGGCCTGTTTCCTGCCGCCGCTGCAATTCCAATAAAGCCGGGGGGCGACGAAGTCTACGCCAACGGGGTCAAATAAATGCTCCGTTTTCAGTCGAATCGCCTGCATTCTCAGCCCTCCTTTTGCACCTGCGTCAAATCAAATTCGGAAATCAGCGTTTCAATCACGGGCCGGATATAATTCCGCATCCACAAAAGCTGCCCTTCGTGGTTCAGGTGAAAGCCGTCTTTGATAAATAACTCATCTGCATAGCGCTGTCCGTCCCACGTCATCGCCGATGCGTCCACAAACCAGAGGTAGTCCGTTTTTTCGCAGAGCGCCGCCAGCGCCCTGTTGATTTCCTCGGTGAGCTCTCGGTATTCGCTGCGGCAGGGCAGAAGAAGACTGCTCATGACTACCAGCTTTGCGACCGGGAGTTGTTTATGAATCTCGGCAAACATTTGCTTTTTATAGTCCATGCAGGCGGCGACCTTTTCCGCGGCTGTTCCCTTCAGGGAGACATAGTCGTTCGACCCTGTCTGGAAGAACACAATGGCGGGATGTCTCACTTTTCCTCCCTTTCCTTGATTTCCGTCTGCTTTTTCTCAATGCCATTTTCCACATTGAGGAACACCAGAAGCAACGCAAGGAGCACGCCGGTGAATACCTCCAGCCCCACAAAGCCGAAGGTGATGACACCCTTGACCGTGTCGGACTGGGCAGCTGCCATGGTGACGCCGCTCACGATCTCTGGGGCGATATAACCCGCAGACCCCAGCAGACCGTTAAACACGCCGGTGCAGATGCCAACCATGGCAACGGCGATGATGTTATACACGCTCATGGCAACGCCGTCCGGGCGGAAACCGGTTTTCCATTCCAGATGATCCAGCACATCGGCGAACAGCGCCATGAACGCATAGGCGCAGGGCAGTCCACCGATGTTTTTGATGAACTGACCAATCAGCATGATGGTCATATTTGTAGGGAACGCCCAGCAGATTGCGCCGCCGATAGCGTAGAGGATGAAGCCCGCCAGCGTCACATTCCGCTTGCCGAATTTTTTCGCCAGCGGCAGAATATGTTCATTGTTACCGCCACGCTGGTTTCCCGCGCCGCCATTCGGGGCGGCATGGATGTGGACGATGCCTTTTCCCACAGTGATTCCTATATTCAGCAGTGCGAGCTGCTGTCTTTACCGGAGGAGATCATGAACCTGCAATATCGGATGATTCTGGACTACACGGCGCGGGTGGAGCGGCTGCATCTGGGCAAGCATCCCATGAAGCTCACCGTGGATGTGGCGAACTACATCCAGCACCATATGTCAGAACCGATCACGGCAGAGAAAATCGCAGAAGAGTTGTTCCTCAGCCGCCCATATCTCTCCCGAAAATTCAAGGAAGAGACGGGCGAAAGCCAGATGGACTTCATCCTGAAAGAAAAAACGGAGGAAGCCAAACGCCTCCTCCGCTATTCGGATAAATCCCTGACCGCCATCGGTTCTTATCTCGGCTTTTCCTCCGCCAGTCATTTTTCGAGGGTGTTCAAAACCTACGTCGGCAGCACACCCAGCGAATATCGGGAAAAGCACCAGTGACTGTTTCAGCACAACGGTGAGCAATGCAAGAATACCATTTAGTCGAAACTGAACCCGCCGCCCTTGGTCATGATGATAGGAGTGTATTCGATCCGCAAGATGTTGCCCTCACTAACTGTGACGATTCCTTCTGTATTATCCCAATCAAGAATGGTCTCCTTGCCCTTATTGAACGTATTGCTTGCCTCCTGGGAATCTTGGAAGACGCGCACACGCGAGGTGGTGGTTCCGCTGAAATAAATCTTGTATGTTCCGGCAGGTATTTCTTCACCAATGGTATAGTTTCCCTTCGGAATAGTGGTTCCAGCTGGAGCCGTATAACCGTTGCCGCGTTCAGACACATTTCCAACCCGAGCAACTTCTGCGCCGTTATATCGGAGGCTCAGGTATTCACCGGGATAAAGGCTGATCCGCGTTTCACCATCACCCATGAAGTCCCCCTCCACTCTGGGCATGTCACCAAGCCATAGCCGATCAATATCGTATTTGTACATGGATTCACTTTCGTAGACGTAGTAATCGGTTCTCGAAAATCACTGTCTCCATTCTGGACGAACTTGAAGCTGTAGACACCTGCAGGCAGACTTTCGCCAATCTTATACTGACCGGCACCAAGCACAATCTTTTCTCCGCCGGGGCGACTTGCGATTTCGTCTGCTAAATCGGAGCGAATCTCAAGCAGTTCTTCGAGAGAATAACCTGAAAAATCAATCGTGCCAACAGCCATGGCGGTTGTGAAGCCGGCTAATAGAACCAGAATGGAGAGAACCAAAACCATCATTTTTTTCATCGGATATGTCCTCCTTGTTTTAGTTGATTTTCATAGTACGCCAGAAACGGACGGCGGCGGTTTTGCCGCATTCACTGCATACCAGTGCATTGAAGAAGCCTCCTGTGTCGCGCCGTTCATAATCCGGCAGATAAACACTGGAGCTGACCGTGGACTTCCTCATGCAATAGGGGAAAAGATATGTGTACACAAGAATTCCCTGCTGTACATCCTGCTGATGACCTTGTATGTCATACCAGGCGTCTACTTGTGTTTTTCCATGAGCCGGTTACACCACCTCGCCAGCAGCAACGATGTAACCACGCTCCTGCAAGTAATCTATCAGCTTTTCGTAGCCCCATTTTCCAAGCCGAAAAACACCATGGGCCGCGATTACAACGGTCAGCAGCTGACCTGCGCCAACAAGCCATCCTGTACGGTACACAGTGACGATTCCTTCCAGTTCGCTGCCGTTGCCCACCTGCTTCAAAAAATGGGCCATCTGCGCTCCACTCATTTCTGATCCCTCCTGCTTAGTGTTCTGAGTGATGATTTCCATCGCTCGAACATAGCATATCATCCATGCCAGAAAAAATGGATTTATTGGTGCAGATGTGTATAGAAGCAAAAGGAAGGCCCCGTTAAGGAAGCCTTCCAGTTGGTTGTTTTGCTTGTTCAGGCGTTGGTCTATATTGCTCTTCTCATGTGGCCCCCCACAGAAGACGGTCATCAATGACGTCGAAGAATAATACGAGAAACTTCCTGTATCTTGTAACACGCCCCCTTTCTCCTGCGTCATAAGCTCATGCTTCTCAACACCAGTCAATGCTGCTGGTATCTTTCTGCTTCAGCCTTCTCCCGGATGCTCTTCGGGCAGAGCGGCAATTTCCACTTATACGGCGAATCGGATACTCTTTTCTCTGCTTCTCCAAAAGTTTCTTCAGCCTTGATGTATTCCCCGGTCATTGCATAGATTCTACCAAGGAACAGGGTAGCGTCAAATCGGGTTTCTCTGTATCTTTTGACATTTTCAAGTTCATCGCACATAGCGATTGCCTGGGACACCGTGTCGATGGCATCTTGGAATCGTCCAAGTTCAATATAGGTTATCGCTGCCTCATCCAGCATATGGTCTATCAGAGATAGCATAGAATCCTTTGTGGCGGACGCATTATCAGTCGCCCGCCGAAGGTGCGCCAAAGCGGTCTCCTCGTCTCCAACCTTTGCAAAAAACATGGCGGCAACACAGTCGAAATGATAATGCTCATAGCCGTATGGGTATGGATGAAGCAACTGAGCAGATTCCTCAAGCATCTGGCAGCAGAGTTTCATTTTGCTTCCCGTTTCAAGCAAGGTCTGCGTTTTATTCATCAAAACAGCTGCAAGCTGCTTTTTAGCGTCCGGATGCCTGGAAGCACGGGCTTGTTTGATCGCCGCGTCTTCATGTTTCAAGCATTTGCTGTTCTTATCGCGTCCGTACTGATTGTTGAGGATAACCGCGCTCGCTCTGTGATAAAATGACATGTAGTAATGGCTGGGATTTTTTTTGAGGTACGCTTTCATCTCTTTGAGAACAGCGTGCGCATCGTCATAGCATTCCAGTCGGCCCAGTGTGAAAGCGCATGTCTCATATAGGCGCAGCACGCATCGGGGATTAAGGCCGGCAGGGTTTTCAAGAAGCCGGAGCATTTTCCCCGCCACCGTATCATCTGCATCTACCGGAGCATCCATCAGCATTCTAAATGTCAGCAGCTGGCTTGCGGGCGTGACTGGTTTTGCGAAAGCCAGAAGCTGCTCCGCAACGCTGAGAAGCTCGTAAAGCTGACCATAATCAGCTGGAAACTGCTTATCCAAGTCCGGTTGATTCTCCAGTGGATTGATCTTGTGATGTAGCCGTTTCATTGCCTCGTCAAGCGCCCGACGGGTCGCGTCATCCCATGGCCATGCGCTGATATATTTCCGCATCATGGGGTGGAATACAATCCGCTGAGAGGCGACTTTCAGCCAGCCGCAATCTTCCAGCCGGGTGATCATTTCAAGGTTTGGCAAAGCTGTAAGTTCGCGCAGCAAAGAGGCTTTGATACCAGGCTGATCGAAAATGGACAGGATTTTCAGCAGATGCTTTTCGGCATCAGAGAACTGGTCGATCTCAACCAGACGATCAAGGATAATGTGCAAAGGAGCCAGAAATGTATCCTGATCATGAATATAATCAATCCGCTCTCCGGGGAGTCTTTGGAAGCCTGCTTCTTCCACCATCTGAGCGGCTTCATGCAGAGTGAGATAACTTCGGGCAATCTGCCGCGCCAGCAGTTCCATGGTCAGCGTATGTCCATAAACTGTATTTGCAATGGTGATAAAATCCTTCACATCAGTTTTTTCGGTTATTTTCACATGCGCATATCGCTGGAAAAGCAGCGCCAGCGGCTCTGGCGGCAATTCTTCAACGCGCAGAGCCGGGAAAAGCCCATCGGCTAATATGGGACGGGAAATAAGCAGAACATCCCATCCGACACCTTGCAGCATCTGCAGATCTTTCAGATGCTCTTTGCAGACATTATCTATAATCACAAGCACATGCTGACTTGAGGCTATTTCGGTTAGCGCACGCAGCTTTCTTGGCAGGTAGTCTTCCAGCGATTCATCGCTCATCTTCTGGATTGTATTCACATGGACGAGATTATCATCGCAAATCGCCTGCGTTGTGTTTCCGCTCGCATAAAGCCAGAGAACAGCGCCATATTCTACACGATGCTCCGCGAGATAGGCTCTCGTGAGCGTGCTTTTTCCAATGCCACCCATGCCATACAGATTGAAAATGTGATGTTCCGGCGTGTGTAAAAGCTGATTCAGAGATGCCAACGCTTCTTCTCGTCCGGTAAAAAACACAGGGGATGATATAGAAGATGACAAAAGCCATGGCTTTGTTTCGTCTGACAACTGCAAAATGATCTGCAGCTGCTCGATTGCCTGATCTGCGTTCTGATACCGGTCGGCATAATAGCTGGCCAGCGTTTTATGGAAGAACGTTGTGAGTGCGGAAAACACACGATCCTGGAACTTCTTTGCGGCATAAGTCATCTGCGCATAATCGTAAACAGCCGCAGAATCGCAATCGAAGGCAGAGGGCGTCTTGTGCCACAAGGCATAGAACAACACGGCACCCAAGCTGTAAATATCAGAGTGTTTTCCAAGCTGCCGAAGTTTTTCGGTCTGCTGCTCCAGTGAGGCATAGCCTTTGGTATAGGAGATGCGCAGCTCGCTGGGGTTATTATTCTGGATGGCTTTCTCAAATTCTTCTGTGGAGATTATGGAATCGAAATCAAAAAGCTGCACCAGATCCAGAGAACCCTCCAGCGTCAGGATGTTATCCGGCTTCAGATCCAGGTACAGGTACCCGGCGTTATGAATGTGCCGCAGCGCTTTTGCTGCCCCGATAAGCAGGGATACGCAGTCGTGCAGCGTATCGCCCTGATGCTCCGTGAATGTACGCCCATTCATGTAGACTGAAACGATATAGACCGTACCGTTTGCCTCATAAATGTCGGACGTGTTTGCAATGACATTTGCCAGTCCATCCAGAGAGAAAAGCGCGTTATTCTTCTGATAAGCGGCAATCAGACGTTTTTTCGCGGCATCAAAAGCTTTGCCATCACCGGCAGAGGGATGCAATGTGCCATCCTCATCCCGGGTCATTTTCAGCGCATACGGATAGCATTCCTTGATACGCACCAGTTTATAATTTCCCAGATTGTCGGTATAGGAAGCGTCATACACAATGCATGAGCAGCCCCGTGCAAGTTCACGACGAATGGTGTATTCGGTATAGCCTGTTTTCGTACTGAGTTTCAGCACAGTGCCTGGGGTCAGCACAATTCTGCCGTTCACGATTCTTCCTCTTTTTCAGTTGCTCACATTCATCATATCTCAGACGCTTACAAGGTTGGATTTACTGGTGCTTTTCCAGCACGCCGGTAAGCAGTTCATTCCAGATGTAACGAAAAACGTACAAAGGCTCTTCGCACTTTGCGGCATAAAAGAAAATCCAATCATAGGGATTGCCAACGTAGAGTTCCGGGTAACCAGAATTGATCAGGTGCTGATTCATGCTGGTAATGCAGCGGTCAGCATCGCCGGAGTCGGCTTCATAATTGCCTTTGCGGAGGGCTTTTCTGACCCAGTAGGTGTAAAAGGTCAGCAGTACCAGCCATTTCCGTACCCGCTCATAAGAAACGATCTCGCCGCGAAGGATAAGTTCAATGCCCTGCCTGTCAGGGAAGGAGTCCTGTGCATTGTCATGAAGCCTTTCCAGAATCGGCTTGATTGAACGGTCTGTGGCAAGCCGTTTGACTTCCTTCTTGTCCAACTGGAGAATGGCCAAGTAGGCGTCATACGATCTGACGCCGGAGGCATTCGAGCGAAGTTTACTCTTTTCACCAGTAGCGGCATCATCATGGATGGACGGCAGCGATTTTCGTTCTTGTATCAACAAACCGTCTGGGCCGGAAACCTCTTCCCACAGGCGGCGAATAGTCTCATAGGCTGTCACGTTGCTGCCTGCGAATTTGTCGATGTTGTCGTTAAGCCAATGGATGAGATCGTCTTTGTCTTGCAGATTGTTCAGTTCTGCGATGATGGAGCCGGTATAAACGATATCTCCGTTAGTTTTTTCTTTCCCAGCTAGAGAAACGCTGCTCTGAATATCCATCGCGTCAGTCCAGGTCAGGCCATTGTTCAGGCAAAAGTAATATATGGCTTCCGGCATCTGATGGCAATTGAAACTGCGCTCGCGGGTAAAAATGCGGCGGAAGAACTCATCCGTTTCACCACCGTCCAAGCCGAAGGCAAAGCAGATTTGAAAAACTGTGTCCCGCTTGATGGGCTGCTGCAGAGTAAACCATTCCCGTACTTCCCTCGGCGCATCCATGTCGGCCTTCGCAAACGCGGCGCGGATGAAGGCAACCTTGGCATCAATGTCAGAAGTATCCCCCTGATAGCCGTGTTCCGAAATGAACTCAGTTATAGCGGCAGAGAAAGGCCGAAAGAGCCGCACCACTTGGAGCAGCTCTTCCATGAAGTTATCATCTTCCCAGAAAATTGTCTCCAGAGGTTTCTGAAGAACAGAGGTATATGCAGGCATGGTTTATCTCCTCAATCTTCTGACCATCCGTATTGGCTTTTTTCAATGCCCGCTGGACAACGCCAAGGTCAGACAATCATTTTCCAATTCGGTCATCCATTTGTCACTGCCCAATCTGGAGGACAACATCATATACTGGCTGAACCTGTTCGGGAGTTGCCAGCGTAATCAGGATAACCACAAGCATAATCCTCAAACAGAAGCTCAGTTCCAGTCAAAGGGATGCCCGTTGATAAATTCGATCACTTTATCAATCGCGCAGGTGTTCCCGTGAGCCAGCGAGTTTCGCAAATCATGAAGAAGTTCAATGCGGGAACGGGACTGCTCATTTGGGATGTAAAGCAAGTATTGATAGGCGTCAGCATCTCGCCTAAGCTTTGTCATGCGGTATATCGTCCCAAGCTCTGCGTTATCCGGATCAGAGACGGTTTCGCCGAACTGGTAAATATACTGTGATCGTCCAGTCCGAAAATCATGGTACTTTTCGCCCAAGGCCTCCTGCACCTGTTTTCTATACCTCTTAATAAAGGAAACTCTCTCGATTTCAAGCAACGGGAAGAGCACTTGCAGCTGCGCCTTCCAGATTTGTGCATCAATAGCAGATATGCTTTCTTTGCGAATCAGGCTGAGGATATGCAGGTTGCTGCTTTCAGCACGGCGCAGATAGGCTCCGTCTGCGGCAATTTTCCGCATGCCGATAATCGGCTCTTCGGCTGTGAAATCGCATGTATCCATGAATGCCTGAGAAGTTTCAGCATCCGTGTTGCACAGCAATGCGCACATAACAGCGGCGTACTGCTGCCAAATTGCCGAATAAGTGCCTTTCTCTCGATTGAGATAAATGCTGTTAAACAGGGTCAGGTCATAACGCTTGATGGTATCGCCATAACGAATTACAGCGAGATTGCGGCGCTCGTTTTCTTTGTCTGTCCACCGGGCCTCCAGAACAAACCTGCCGTCTGAATCTTTCACCGGAACATAGTCCCTGCAAAACTGGAGCCAGCGCTTTTCCTGAGAGGCATTCATTCCCTTAATCCAGAGAACCCTGTTATCAAGCACCTGCTTGTCGAGGATGTACTTCTGTAGCTTTTCTCGTCCACGATAACCGGCGGCGATCTCAGGAAGCGCATACCTTTCCATAAGGTAGCGTCCGATATCGGCAATATCCGGACATTCATCTTCTACATCGATGAACTCTACATAGAAGGACTCCATGTTCGGCATCTGATGCATGCCCGTCTCAATGCTGGCGCGCATCTCATCACGCCAGGGGAGATCATCCGGCACGACGAGGCAGACGCTGCTTTTATTGTGCAAGGCGCGGGAGACAGCGTCACAAAGGTTCCGTGGCCCGGTGATAGATGTCCACCAGAATTCAGACCACTCAGGCATTGTTCGCAGCCTCCTCATTGTAAGTTTCAATGTCATGTTCCAAGATCTCAAGGCTTGTCCCGATAACATCGATGAAAGAGCGCCGGCGGAGCAAATAACGGTTTTCTTCAGCTGTGGGACGGCTAAGGATTCCCATTTCCTCCATTTCATCAAGTAGAGCCACAATCTCCCGCTCCGAAAGTGATTCAAGGCAATGGATATCGTACATGTCCTTTACTTCACAGATCGAAGCAACATCAAAGCCACTGCTGATTACGGAGTAGTTGTTGCTGTACAGATGATAGAGAACGGTAATGCAACGAGCCAGCATATAATACCGGTCGTCCATCTCAAGCGTCCACCGGAGGCGATCCTTGATATTCCGATTTAGGTCTCTGGAATTCATGATGGACGCAAGCTGATCATCATGAAGATCAAACGGCGGGTTCCCTCTCACAGCGTCATAATACTGGGTATAATGCGTAACGAGGGTCTGAACCAGCGTGTATCCGAAGAACTGGATGATGCCAGGATAGTAGTTGGTGTTTGTCAGGATTGTATCCACATGGGACTCATTAGAAACGCGGAAACCAAGGTAGCGCAGCGGCCTCACCAGAAGCCTCTGGGCATCTGCCGCAGTAAGCGGTTTCACGCAAAGCGGTTCGCCGAGCTGACCGAAGAGACCGTTATTACGGGTCGCATTCTTTGCGCGGCATACATTATGAAGGCCAGCAAGCACAAACTTAAACCGACGATTGCTTCCACGTTGAAGCTCAATGAGAGGAAGAATTTCATTATAGCTTGAGGCACTGATGGAATCGAGGAAATCATCTGTTTCGTCGAGCAGGAGCCGCAGGATTGCAATCCGATCATTATCGAGCAGACGGCGAATCTGGGAACAGAAGTCTCGGATGGTAGCGCAACGATTCAGCTTGAAACCATTTTTCTCGAAGACGTCGTTACAAGCCGAAACGAGGATATACAGAAAATCTTGCTCACCACGATGCCCTTTGAAGTCTGCTTTGATGGCGAACTCTCTGCGGGCAGGGTTATGATCAAGGTGCATTGCGCGTTCCAGCAAAGCCGTTTTACCAAGCTGACGACCGCCGTATACGATGGATGCGCCTGCCATATCCCGGATGGAAGCGAGTTCACTTACGCGGCCAAAGAACATTTCATCAGCCGTAGATCCGGAGCCGTTGGTAAAAGGCTGATAAATTGTATACGGCAGTGTGCATTGCAGCATTGCCGGGAGACGTTCGTTACTGGATTGCATGGCAAGGTACAACGCCAGCACCCGGTCGATAACGAGGAAGGACGCCTGACCGACATTTTTCTGGGTAAAGACGTATTTTGCCATTGCCCGGCGATCCGCGGTAGAAAGGTCAGCGTCAAGAAGCACAATGAACGTACTTGTGATGCCCAGCTTGCAAGCATCATCAATAAGTTGGGTCGCTGTCCTTTTTCCAAACAGACATACGACTTCAATCTGTGATTTCATCTGTGTGCCGAAGATGGAAATGGGGTGGCGATAATCTGCCAGATTCTGTTCTGTTTTGTGCACTGTAAGCGTGCAGCAGACCTCGTTGCCTCGCGTCGACTTGACGCAGCACTCGACATGAAAGCCGAGAAGCTTAAAGTACTCCTGAATGTTCTGAGCATTGACGGACTGCTTGCCAACCGGCCACTTTTCAATGAATCGCCGGGCGTCTTCGATATGACGGGTTGTCCACCCCTCCGGCGTATTTTTTTTCATATACTGCACGGCCCATCGAGGCATCGGGTCTTGCTTATTCCTCTCGCAGAAGCCATACAGGCGGGGAAATTCATCATCAGATATAAATCTCAGAAAATGTTCTATGGCGTCATTACTTGTTTCAAAAGGCAAGTCCCTTTCCCCATTGCGGAATCGATGAATGTAATCTTCCGCAACCGCATAGTTTTGCTCCTGAGAAATCAGACGCTCGGCTTCGGCGATGAGTGGGCTTTCTTCATCGGCACGGAGCATTGCTTTTGCCTGATCAAGCTGGGCTCGGACGTCATGCATGCTCTGCTGTGCAGTTTCACGGATCTGCGCCCTCAGAGCATTCAAAAAACCTCTCCAACAGCCAAATGCTCTGTGGTCGTAGAAAAATTTCTGGAAATCAGACGCTTCTGGGTTGGCGAGCATGGCAAGCCGCTCACGATCATTCTCACTGATGCGATTATAGGCGTAAGAAATCTCCAGCTTTTCCCGGAAGTTTCTCGCCTGCAGGTCTGCGCTGTTAATCGCATCGCGCAGACCGTCACTGGTGAGCACATACTCTTTGGGATCGGCACCAATGAGGCGACCGATTGCTTCCATCTGACCAAAGTTATCATACAAAACGGAATCCGGGCTGGCCTCAAGGATTCGGTCGTATACGATTTTCAGGTCATACTCCGTGCAGGCGATATGCTGTAGCATCATTCTCCAGGGTTCTGCAAACTCAATCGCATTCAGATCATCGTTGAGGATAAGTTCACCGTGATCAATAACCAGCATCCCGCTTCTGAGCAAAGTGGTAAAGTCAACACCGCTGCCTTGGTTTTGAAGCTTTGCCCGAATCAGTTCGAGGGAGGCTTTCATAATTCCATAAGCGGCAGAATAAGGTGCAATATTGATTTCGGAAAGAGAATCCTCGATAATATACAGAACTTCACTCCGAATGGCGCGAAGCTTTTCTATATCCGGCTCTGATTCTGTGTTGGTTTCATCAAGCCAATCCCGGAGAAGATTCAGGCGTTCTTCGAAAGCGTGGAGAAGGTGCTTTCGCGCATCGTACTTGATTCCCATGCGGCGGCTGGAATACTTCTGCGCAGCCACACTCCACTGGCTGTCCAGCAGTCTCTCCAGCGTTGAGATATCAATATCATCATCTTTGCAGTATTTGTCCAGTTCGGCTTTGACCAGTTCCCTCATGCTGATGTCATTGTCTGTAACAATCTGCAGAGCAGTGTGCAGATCGGTCTGTGATCCAAAACATAAATCAATCAGTTCAGGAACACCGTGAATCATGACTTTGACCGTTGGCGGCTTCAAAAGTTCTATGGCCTGTGAACGGATGGAATTCATGTGTTCCTGCCGTATCTTTGAGTCGCCCAATGCGGCAAGATTGGCAGGCGAAAATGCTGTGGGAACAAGTTTTACCCCTTCCATCGCCTTGTGATAAAGCGGCTTCAAGACATCGAGACCGGGAAACTGGGATTCATATTCTGTGAATGCGTTGTTGTACAGTGCGGCGAATGTATGGTCATGCGCATGCGCAGGGAACAGCATGCCGTAAATGTACGCGCACAGCTTTGTGACGGGGGTGAATTCCGTTCCGTCGGCAAATATGCCTGACAGCGCGACCCCTGTGCTGGCGCCTGCCTCACGAAAAAACGGAATAGCAGCATGAAGTTGAAGGTAAATGTTCCGGCACAGCGGGAAGGCATCATTTGATGAAAGCACTTTTGCAAAAACAACTGCTTCCACAAGCTGGTCATGGCAATTACGGACATCATGAGACCGGACGCCCTCGTTCAAAAGCTGATGAATCAGAATTGCCATATTCTCATCGCTCGGTATGTTTCCGTTGGAAGCTGCGCTTAAAAGCCGTCCCGCAATTTCCGCGGAAGACAGATTTGCAAATTCATCAATGGTGACTTCAGGCTCAACTCCCGTTTCTTCAGACAGGTCGTCAAGCCATAGGCCCTCGACAGGTTCAGCCGCGGGGATGGCAAGTTGCTTGACAGGAGCTATTGGTTCTATAGGGGCAGCAGCGGTTTCAGAATCAGTTGCTTCTGCCTGCGATACTTCTGGATGGGAAAACGACTCGCTTGCAGCATTTACATTGGAATCGACTGTTTCAGGAAGGTCATGATTTTCTTCTTCAACGTGTGTGATGGCAATCCAATTTCCTTCTGACCAATGGAACAGACCGTTTGCGGTCAGGCAATAGTGAGGCTGATCTCCCACTTCATCCATGCCGGGCAGGTCGCCCGCGCAACAGAAAACGCCTTCATTTTCAGCGGGAACAGATGATCCAAAATCGTCAGAATCGACAATTTGAAGCGGAAGGAGGCTGCCATCATCCATTGTCAGATTCATAAGGAAATAGCACTTTTCACGATTCCAGGCGCTTGTCTCGAGTTTCTTGGCAGACTCCTCATCGGCATCCAACATTTCAATGACTTTGGAATACTGATCCACCATTGCCATATGATGTGCAAACAGCTCCAACGGCATATCCTGTTTGCCAGTGAAATAGATTTGCCCGATACTTTTCAGGTGATAAATCCGTTTAAGGGTGGAGGATAAGCCGGATTTTTGCAGGCAATTGCCCATCAGTTCTGTGAAGCAAAGGATGTTCCTGCCGGCATATTCATATGTGCAAAGCAGACCTTTCCTCTCTAAGAAAGCAAACGATTCGATGCACTGCTCCCTTGTCACCGGTCTCGGAAGTTGAGCAAGCGCTTCAAAGGCGCATTTTTCATCCATAAGCCCGGTAAAAACCAGCTTATTGAGCAGAAAATGGAAAACATCACCCGTCCGGCTGATCATCTCTCGAAGCTTTTGCTCTGAGGGCAGTTTTGTTTGCTTGATGGGATTAATCGGATGGATATATTCTTCATCCTCTGCGGTTTCATCTGACGCTTCTGACATCTCCGACAGAGCGGATTCTTCAGATTCTTGTGCGTCGGAAGCATACCTTGCTGCAAACTCTTCGTGGGTCAGCGTTTCAATCTCAATATCTTCCGGAGTCTCCGAAGCGGGACTTTCGACCTGTGGTTCTTGGGCTGCTGCCGTAGTATCAGGGAATTCAGAAATCTCGGAGGCGCTTACGGGTTCGGCTTCAGCAACGGACTCATTGCAGGGGGTATCAGATACAGGTGCCTTGTCTACATTCACTTCACGAATATAGTATTTTTTCTCGTGCAGTCCTTTGACAATTCGGGGGCTGAAAGCAGAACTATCCAAAAGCTGATCATACAGTTCTTCGTCGGAACTGAGATCCGCCTTTACGCCAGCCAGGAACAGCTGGAATGCCGAAACATCCGGAGACGGAGCATGCATTTCCGCTGAATCCATGCAGGCAAGAATATCCTTGGCATCCCGAATGTACACTTCAATGGCATCCATGTACTTTTTCTCATCTGAATACACACGGATGAATTCATCAAGCACAGCACGCACTGCCTTTTTCCGGCTGACAACGCTATTCTTCCATACTTCCTCATATTCACATACAGGGAGCTCGCCTTCGGGCAACTCCTCTGTAAGAACATGATCTGGTAACGTCCTGCGAATATCGTCGTATGCTGTGCGCAAAGACGACAGCGTGGACGTTATCTTCTGGCACAGTGAAGGGGCAGGCGCGAATCCATCCCGCATCTGGCTTATACCTTTTTCCAGTAATGCCTGTGCCTCTGTACTCAGTTGTTCGAACTGATCAAACAGCTTTCTCATGGGTGTTCCTCCGATCTTGTGTTCATAGTTGCTATTACGGGTGGCATCTCAGCTGTTGTTCACTGAAGTTTGAACTTGCAAGCTTGAATTCCATCTGTAGTCACGATTACCAAAGCATCGATATTCCATTCAGTCACTGGTTTATAGTTCGCTCCAAGCGCTCCTAACTGAATGTTGAAGGATCAATTCCCTTTACTCCCTCTACTACAGGCTCATCCAATCCGATAAAAGGCAGCCCCAAAGGATAAGGAAATTTCCTCGTGGTGGTAGAATGAAGATGAGAAAACCACTCAATGTCCCGCCGCGAGAGGAGATGTTTCCTGAGTACATTGTAAAACAATCAGAAGAAATTTGCAAGAGCCTGAAGCAGTTACGGTTCAGAAAAATTGCGCTGCTCCAAGCGGTCGGTGAACAAAACCGTTGTGCGTTGAGCGTTTGCAACAACATCCTGATATTGGTTGTCCAGTTCAGACAGCTTGGCAATATAGTTTGCTGCGTTTTCCTGATAGACAGGCGCGTTGGCAGCATCCGCTTACACAGCGCATCGGCGATGGTCTGCGTCAGCGTTTCCGCGTTGCGCAGAGAAAGCCAGACATGCTCGTCATATTCGGCTTCCTCCTCGTCCTCATGCTCCGTCAGATGCTCGCAGATTTCCTCACCCGTCAGATCGGCAGGGAAGAACGTGGGCCAGGAATTTTCCGGGTCGATAATCGCATAAAGCTCTCGTTGCTCATTTTCAGATGGAAATGCGCTGCGGCAGCCGGTTCAATCATATGGTCATTGAACACGATATACGCCGGTGCGCCGGAATCCTTGTCCACAGCTTCGAAGCGGTACATGACGGCTTTGGTGCCGGTAGACCAGTTCTGAATGTAAAGGCCGACGTAATTGTAATCGGAATCAACCTTTTTGCCGTCTGTATACACAAACCGCAAATTACAAGTGCAAGTTGGACACCTTCAGGTAGAAAGAGGTTCTAAAATCAACCAAATTGGGGTTTACGCAGCCGTTCAGGCTGCGTAAACGGTATCCAGGAAAGCCTCAAACAGTTCCTCCGGCGTGCAGTATCCCAGATTCCTGCGAGGGAGACCGTTGAGCGCATCTGCGGCCCAGAGAATCTCCTCATCTGAGAAGTTCTCAATGGAGACTCCTTTGGGGACATATCGACGGAGCATACCGTTTTGCCGCTCGTTCTGCGCCCGTTCCCAGGATGTGTAAGGGTGGGCAAGTAAACCTTCGTCCCGAACTGTTCTGTTTGGGCAAAATCCGCAAACTCTGGTCCGTTGTCCACAGTAATTGTCTTGAATATTTGGCTGAAGAACGACTCTCCGAAGTCCTCACGGAGCTTTTGCATCGCTGCATTGACCGCCTCGCTGGTCTTTCCGGGAATGCGAATTGCAAGGTAGTGCTGTGTTTCCTTTTCCAGCAATGTCAGAATAACCGCCTCCTTGCCTTTGCGTTTTCCCACCACTGTATCACCTTCCCAGTGGCCAACCTCCAGCCGGGAAGATGTAATTTCGGGTCGCTCATCTACGGTTGCTCCGTATGCTTTTTTGCGCTTAGCGGTGCTTTTGCAACACTTTTTCCGTTTCAAAGCCTCGGGAAGCTCCAGCGGCTGCAATACCAGATTGCTTGCCCATATTTCATTGTACAAGGTCTTGGTGCCGACCATTTCCGTAGGCAGAAACAGCTCATGCTTGCGTGCATAGCCCACACAGGCATCCAACGACCATTTCTCCTGACGCACCTTGTTTACGGCCCACTGAACAAAGGCGCTGCATTTACATATGCGGTGTGGCTTGTGGCTGTTTGCTCTGTGCGTTTGATATACAAGCATTCCGCGTTTTGCGGAGTAGCCGGGAGAACGGCCTCTCCGGCCGGTTCTGGGCCGCATGCCGCGCTTCAATTCGTTAGAAACGGTGGTGGGTGAACAGTTCAAATATCTGGCAATGGCTCGATTAGACTATACCAGCTTCTTCATCGCCTCAATTGTGCCCCGATCTTCTCTGGTCAAATGTTTTCCGGGCTTGCGTTCCGCTTTATTTGTGCTATACTGGGTGTGATCCATAGTGATTGCCTCCGGTGAATGGTGTTGGGGAACTTCATTCTACCATACGGGAAGTCACTATGGATTTCTTTTTTTCAGGTGTCCAACTTCATTTTACGACTGACCGTCTAAAAACGCGGATGCACATGCTGCAAAAGTGTGATAGAATCATACCATCGAAAGATGCAGAGAAGCTCCCGCGCACGGCGCGAGGGGCTTTTTTCGTACCGTTCGATAGAAAAAACGTGCGCAAGGAGCGCACAGAAAAGAAAGGAAACATATGAGTAACCAAGAAAACAATCAGAAACAGATTCAGTTCCCGGCTCAGCAGGAACTGAAACACCTCCGCACCCGATGCGGCAAGGTGTACGCGCTGGGCAACAACCGATTCCGCGCAGTGGTACAGACCACGCCGGTTCATGAGTACGACGCGGCGACGCGCCAGTGGGTGGAACTGTCCGCCGAAAAGCGCCAGCAGATGGCGGCGCAGGCTCAAAGTCCGATTGCGACGTTCGCGGACAGCGCAAATAGCGCGGAAAACGCCGCGGGCATCCTCGATACCTACGTCAAGGAGGGTTCGACGCAGAACTTCTCGCACGACGAACGGCTGTGGATCAGCAACACGAATTACTACGGCAACCGTTTGACCTACTTGAAGGTGGTGGATTTGCCGCGTCTGGGTGCGAATCACTTCATCACGTCCGCGAAGCTGTGCGTTCGCAACGTCTATGCACCGACGGCGGACACTGCCATCATGTGCAAGGAAGTGATGGAGGACTGGGATCCGGAGACCATCACCTATGACCACCAGCCGGATGTCAGCGGCGT
>ERZ824488.1920-NODE-1920-length-20607-cov-21.892322_pt1 | contig 20607 bp, 20 predicted proteins | sample MGYA00519936_ERZ824488 | MGnify/ENA primary metagenome ERZ824488 (study PRJEB31778, sample SAMEA3449153) | human gut metagenome | biome: human gut; feature: human-associated habitat; material: faeces | place: United Kingdom | collected 2010/2012 ... | reverse complement strand
ACGACCTATCGGTTAACAGCCGAGCGCTCTACCAACTGAGCTAACGGGGAATATAAGTTTGGCGACTATCTATCTTCCCAGCAAGGTAACTCGCAAGTATTTTCGACATTAACACGCTTAACTTCTGTGTTCGGAATGGGAACAGGTGTATCCGTGTTGTTATCATCACCACGAATAGAATTATACAATATATTTTTAAAAAATTCAATACTTTTTATGCATTTTTTTGAATTTTTTTGAAAATTTTTCTTTTTTATTGAAATTTGTTTTATATTATAGTATAATACACTTTAAGTGTTGCTTTCGTAGCTCAGTCGGTAGAGCACTTCCTTGGTAAGGAAGAGGTCACGGGTTCGATTCCCGTCGTAAGCTCCATTTTTTATCTTTCTAAAATTATTGTAACTGGTCCATCATTTAAAAGACTTACTTTCATATCTGCTCCAAAAATTCCGCTTCCAACATGCTTAACTTCTCCCTTGCACTTTTCTTTAAAATATTCGTATAACCTTTTTGCCATGTCAGGTGAAGCAGCATTTACGAAGCTTGGTCTGTTTCCCTTTTGGCAGTCTGCATATAAAGTAAACTGAGAAACCACGAGAATCTCTCCATCTATATCTTTAACAGATAAATTCATTTTATCTTGAGAATCACGAAAAATTCTTAAATTACAGATTTTTTTCACAAGTTCATCTGCATTGCTTTCAGAATCATCAGGCCCAACTCCTAAAAGTATTAATAGCCCTTGACCGATTTGTCCTGTAATTTTATCATCTACTTTAACTTCCGCATTTCTTACTCTTTGTATTACTGCTCTCATTATTATATCCTTTCAAATCAAAAATTATATTATCGTTTTTAATAACTCTTCCCCTGTTTTTGTACTTAGCATTGCTGGAGGAATATCAAGTACTGTTCTTGCACCAGTTTCTCCTTTTTCATGCAATCTATATGCTGCTCTTGCATACGCAATTAAAACACTTGCAGTAAATTCTGGGTTTGATTCTAGCTTTAATGAATATTCGATAATTTGTTTGGTGTTTTCAGAAATGCCTGTATTTCCGCTTCTTATAACAAATCCACCATGAGGCATTCCACTGTGATTTGCTTTTAATTCTTCTTCAGATATAAAGTGAACAGTTGTATCATATTCATCAAAATAATTTGGCATTGTTTTTATTTGCTCCTCAATTTTTGCCTTATCTGCTCCATCTTCTGCTACAACAAAACATTCTCTTAAATGTTTTTCTCTTGTTGAAAGATTAGGATTTTCACCATTTCTTACACTTTCTATTGCTTTTTCTACAGGAATTGTATATTGTACTGCATTTTTCACACCTGGTATCCTTCTTATGGCATCTGAATGCCCTTGGCTCACTCCTGTTCCCCAAAATGTATATGTATTTCCATTTCTTAGTATTGATTCAGCATACAATCTATTTACTGAGAATAAACCTGGGTCCCATCCTACTGATATTATTGATAGCTTATTGCCTTTCTTTGCTTGTGCATCTACATTCTTAAAATATTCTGGTACTTTAGCATGTGTATCAAAACTATCTATTGTATTGAAAAGTTCAGCATATTTAGGGCCTTGAACTGGTAAATCAGTTGCAGATCCACCACATAAAATTGCTACATCTATTTTATCTTTCCAATTTTCTATTTCAGAAATATTTACGACTTTTGCTCCTGTAATAGTTTTTAAATCTTCTGGATTTCTTCTTGTAAATATTGCTACAAGCTCCATGTCTGGATTTTGCTTTATTGCAAGTTCTGTTCCTTTACCTAAATTTCCATACCCTATAATTCCTATTCTAATCATTACTTATACCTCCTAATTAATTTTATACTCAATATCCTCCATAAATTCAAAAAGTTCCTTAACAGCCTTTAGCGTTACTATTTGATTCTTAGGATGAGGGCTCTTTTCATTTCTGTTTAATAGTTCTCTTGAATAGCAATTTTTGTCTAACTTAGATAGTAAATATCGTTTTCCCATGTAAGTATAATATATTTGATACCCCTCATTTAATTCCTTCCATAATCGTTCAAAAGTATAATCTTCCATAGTAAATTCCTTTCTTTTATTTTATCATTTCTTCAAATTCTTTCTCTGTGATGATTTTTACTCCTAAGCTTTGTGCTTTTACAAGTTTACTTCCTGCATCTTCACCAGCAAGCACATAAGAAGTTTTTTTAGAGACAGAGGCTGATGTTTTTCCTCCAAAACTTTCAATAATATTACTTGCTTCCTCTCTTGTATAATTTTCTAATGTTCCTGTTAGCACAAATGTTTGTTCGTTGAATCTCTTATCTTTTCCTGTATCTTCTATTAAAGACATATTAACTCCAGCTAGCTTTAATTTTTTAAGCAAATCTTTTGTTTGGTCTTGCATGAAAAACTCTCTTACGCTGTTTGCTGTTATTTGGCCTACTTCTTCTACAAATGTTAATGTGCCAAAGTTTGCTTTTGCTAAAGCATCCATTGTTTTGAATTTTTTGGCTAATATCTTAGCGGATTTTGCACCTACTTGTTCTATTCCTAGTGCTGTTATTAATCTATCTAAATTGTTTTGTTTACTTTTATTTATACCATTTATTAAGTTTTCAGCAAACTTTTTGCCATTTTTCTTAAGACCTGCTATGTCTTCAAGCTTTAATGAATATATATCTGCGATATTATGGATAAGGCCTGCATCATATAACTGTTTTATTACTTTTTCGCCTAAACCTTCTATATTCATTGCTTCTTTTGATGCAAAATGTTCTATATTTCTTAAATTTCTAGCAGGACATTCAATTCCTATACATTTGGTTACTGCTTGGCCTGGAATTCTAACTACTTGTCCGCCACACACTGGGCAAACTGTAGGCATTTGAAATTCTTTTTCTTCACCAGTTCGCTTTTCTGTAACAGCTCGAACTACTTCTGGTATAACATCTCCTGCTTTTTGTATTACTACTGTATCTCCAATTCTTAAGTCTTTTTCTTTTACAAAATCTTCATTGTGAAGAGTTGTTTTAGAAATTTTAGAACCTGCAACCACAACTGGCTCTAAAATTGCCATTGGAGTTACTGCACCTGTTCTTCCTACTTGGCAGATTATGTCTTTTAATATAGTTTCCTTTTGCTCTGGTGGATATTTATATGCTACAGCCCACTTTGGTGTTTTAAATGTTGTTCCTATTTTTTCTCTTAAGGCTAAATTATCTACTTTTACAACAGCACCATCTATTCCAAAATTTAAAGTTGGTCTTTCATTTCCTATTTTTTCTATGGCATTTTTTACTTTCCTTACTGTGTCACATGGAATTAGTACTGGATTTATATTAAATCCTATTTTTTGTAGATATTTTAATGATTCATAATGTGATGTGAAAGTTATAGTATCACATTTTTGAACATTAAAGATGAAAATATCAAGTGGTCTGGAAGCGGCTATTTTGCTATCCATTTGGCGAAGTGAGCCAGCAGCTAAGTTTCTAGCATTTGCAAATTTTTCATTTTCATCTAATGTGTCGTTTAATGCTTCAAAATCTTCTTTTCCTATAAAAACTTCACCGCGTACAATAATGTCTATTGGTTCTTTTAACTTTTTAGGAATATGTTTAATGGTTTTTAAGTTATCTGTAACATCTTCACCAACTAATCCATTTCCCCTTGTTGCTCCTCTTACAAATTCCCCATTTTTATATTCCAAAGCTACAGAAAGGCCATCTATTTTAGTTTCTACAACATAAGAAACATTAGGGTCTTCTTTTTGCATTTTTAAGCAAAATTCTTGTACTTCCTCAAGTGAAAATACATCTTGTAAACTTTGAAGTGGAACGCTATGTTCCACTTTTTCAAATCCTTCTTTAACAGTCCCACCAACTTTTTGTGTAAGTGAGTTTTTTGAAACAAACTCTGGAAATTCCTTTTCTAAGTTTTTAAGCTCATTCATAAGCATATCATACTCAAAGTCGCTGATTTCAGGTTTATCATCATCATAGTATTTTGTAGCATAATATGCTGTTAATTTGTTTAATTCATCTATTCTTTTTTTAGCTTGTGTTTTATCCATAAAAATCCTTCCTCTTTATTTAAATAGTTCTTTACCGCCCTTTAAGTAATCTATTCCTGATACAATTGTTGCAATAACAGAAATTGTCATAAATACACTTGCAAGAATGTTGATTACAAAATCTCCTGTTGTCATATACACAAGGGTACTACTTGCTAATGCTTCTTGCTCAGTCTTTGCTCTTAGAATAAAGGCAAAATATGGCTTTGTGGTTAAAAACATTAATATGATTGCTATCATTTGAGTGCAAGTTTTAATCTTTCCCCAAATACTTGCAGCAATTACCTTGCCACCTTTTTCAACAGCAATTAACCTGTATCCAGAAACCACAAATTCTCTTGTTAAAACTATAATAGGTATCCAAGCTGGTAAATAATCCATTTCAACTAACATAAGCATTGCAGATAGAACCAAAATTTTGTCTGCTAAAGGATCAGCAAATTTTCCAAAAGTAGTAACTAAATTATTTTTCCTTGCAATTTTCCCATCTAAATGGTCAGTGTATGATGCAATGGCAAATATTGCTATTATAATAAGGTTTTGAATTGGTATATTACATACAGTCCCCTGTATTCCTAAGAAAGGTATAATCACCATAATTGGTACAAGTGCTATTCTAAATATAGTTAATTTGTTTGGCAAATTCATATAAATCACTCCTGTTTATTTTATGGGTATATTATATAAAATTTTTTTGAATAAAACAACTGTTATGGGAAATTATTTTTAAAATTTGAACAAGAAAATAAGAGATTATCACTAATCTCTTTCATATTTGTTTTGTTTCAACAATAATTCATTTAAATTTTTAAATTCATTAGATTCTATAATATTTTCTTCTATATATCTATTATTGATCCAATATGTTTTTAAACCATAAGGCTTGTCGAATTTGTATGTTGTTGGCTTACTTGTGATTAATCTATATTTATCATCAAGTATTTCGATTGCAGCACAATTAGATAATAAAATTCCTGTTAAGTTGTTCTGCCTTAGTTGTTCTTTTGTTATTTCATATCTATCTTTCTCATCTCCATGTGGAGTAAAATATGCATTAAACCAATTTAGACACTCAATATCATCTAAATATTGTTTTGATTCTTCTACTGTTAAAGATTCTGAACTACATGCTCTAAACCAACAAACTGCACCTGCTGAAATCCCACATATAACTTTTCCAGAATTCCCAGCATCCCATAGAACCTTGTCAAATCCAGTCTTTCTCCATAGGTTTAGCATTGTTATGGTATCTCCACCACCTTCATAAATAATATCAGCCCATTTAATTTTTTCTTTTACAATTTCTATATTTTGTAGTTCTGTACTTTTTAAATCTTGACAATTGCATCCGAACTTTTCTCCGTAAATTTTTTTCATTGTTTGATAATATGCCTCTTCAATTTCCATTGATTGAGCTTGAGAATGTGCTATAAAAAGAAAATTTGGCTTTTGTTTTTCAGTTAATCTAATTATTTCCTTATCGATTGGTTCTGTTTCGTACTCGGTAAAATGACCGTTTTCCAATAGTCTGCCATTTTCGCCACCACCAATTGCAACAATTTTTTTCATCATAAATAGTTCTCCTTTTATTAATTTGCATAAGATTAAAAAAGGGCTGAAAACTCAGCCCTTTGACAGGTATAACTATGTATTTTAATCTTCTACTAATGTATATTGACTTATATCTGGCTCTACAAATATTGCATCATCAACATTATCAAATTCATATTCTCTTGTGTTTTCTACATCTCCTAAGATTGTTTTAGCTAGCAAACCTGTTTCTTTATCAATAATAAATTCTTTTTCAGGATCGCTTAATGAACAATTTGGAGATAAATAATGTTTTACCTTATAGCATCTTGTGTCATTAAGTTTTACGCTTTTTATTACAGCTACACTACTACATAGAATCATTTGATATAGATTGTCTGTTTCTAATATGTCTAAAACTTCACTGGCATGTAATGAACCAGTATGATTTATTTTAATTGTTTTAGAATCATTAGTTTCAGTAAAAGTATCTATTCTTTCGCCAGTATCATATATTGATATTTTCATAATTTCTCCTGCAGTATTTTTTCTCTCTATAAATACTGCTTGCCTTTTTCCTTTTTTGTAATAATCAAGTACACTTATATCTTCTGGTTTCGTTATAGTTGTTTTAACATGAAAATTTTCACTATCAATATATTTTGCAACCCTCTTTCTTAAATCTCTTACAATTAGAAAGTTTCGAAGTGAATAAATTAAAAATAATAAAATAATAGCAACTAAGATTATGCCTACTATTTTAAACACCTTTTTCTGATTCATATTCATCTCCCCTTTCATCTATAGTATAATTATACCATTTTGAGTGAAAAAATGCAAATATAAAAAAGATGGCACTATTTTGTACCATCTTCTCCCTGAAATATACATCAAAACATTTTACTACTTAGTTATTTGTTTTTGGTTTTGATTTGTTTTTAGTTTTGGTAAGCTAAAAGCGAATAGGTTGCATAAAGGTCCGTTGCATAGACCTCAATTTTATATGCTTTTCCATTACAATTATCTGTAATAAGCACATCCCTTTCGCCAGTAGCAAAAGTGTTAGTATAAATTTTTGACCAGTTTCCTAACCAATTTGTCTGATATACAACAACTTTCATTGGCCCATCACTATTTTTTAACCAAACCCGTAAATTGGCACCCTGTTCCGGATATACTACTCCAGTAGGAGGGGTTCCTTCGGGCAGATTAATGATTGTTTGATTTTCAACATAATACAATCCTTTTGAGGTTGCTCTAGCACTTAGGGTCTCAAGTTCTGTAGGAGCCATTGCATTAATGGTTACAAAATTCAATGAACAGATAATGCAAAGGCAAAATATCATTGCTAAAAATTTTTTCAATTCAAATACTCCTCTCAAAAGATGTATATTCAAGGAAATAATGCAAGGCAAAAACCTTACATTAAAATCAATTATACTATATTTTGTACATAGTTGTCAACTATTTATTAGTTTTCGATGGTGTAGGTTTGTAGGTTAGTCAATCATTTGTCACAAATTATTTAAAATAAATACTTTGAGCACCTATATTGCAAATAACGATTCTTCTTGACTTCTATATTTTTCTATGAATTCCCTGGGACTCAACCACTCTAACGGTCTCATTGGAAAATTATTATATTCTTTTCTCCATTCTTTTCCTTGATTTCTTAAATCTTCTAAATTATAAAATACTCTTTTATAGTAAAATCTTTCTTGATCTTTTCTATGACTTCTTTCTACTCTTCCATTTTGTTTTGGTGTATGTGGCTTTATTACTTTATATTCTAATCCTAATTCTTCTAAGGTATTTTCAAACATTATTTTTTTATCTTTCAAAAATGCTTGCCAGCTTAATCTATTTGTAAATTCAAATCCATTATCTGTTTGTATTGTCTTTATTTTAAACGGAAAATATTTTACTAATCTTCTTGCAAATTTGCTTGAAGCATATGTATCATGTGCATTTGTAAACCATGTATATCTTAATCTTGAATATTCATCTATTGCTGTATATTGATAAAATTTTTCTCCATCTATATATTGTTCTTTTACATTCTCCAAATTTATATGCTGCTTTTGCCACTCCATATTTAAACCTATAACAATATAGACCATATAAAAATTTTTTTATATTGGGTATAAATACATTTTATTGCAGAAAACCGATATAATTTACAATAAAATAGGAGCTAACTCATTTCTAAATTAACTCCATATATGTTAGATATTATTTCAATAATTACATCTCTTTCTTTGCTTTCTTTAAATCATTTGAATAGTAATACATATCAACACATTGTAAATCTCCATCAAATATTTCCTCATCATAGTTATCTACAAAGTAATTTTTTATTGTCTTTTCGTATTTATCAAAACCTTGTTTTACATAGAATGGGATATTATTTTCTGTTGTTCCAACTAGCATTTTATTATATTTTTGTTTATAGTTATCACACAAATATTTTAGCATTTTTTTAGCATAACCTTTATTCCTATATTCTTCTTTTGTGGCAATATTTTTTAATTCACATGTATTATCATCTACTTTAGTTACAACAGCAACACATACAATTTCATTTTCATAAGTCAATACAAACAAATCTCCATCTTTCAAATATTCATTTATCATATTTTCACTCGGATCCGCTTCAAGTAATAAGTCCATATACTGCTCTTTATTATCTTTTTCCTTTTTTATATTTACATTTCTTTTTGCAGGAAGAAATTCAAATCCTTTTGGCAATTTTGGTTTCTTATTTGTTGTGTTAGTTGAAATTATTTTTTCCTCACTACTAAATATGCAACCACAATACTTTTGCATATATAAGCCTAAGTCATATGCTTTTTGGTGGCCTTTCCAAAAACCTATTCTAAAGTCTCTATATAAGAAGTCTATTTTATATTCTTTACTATATTGCTCCATTAACTGTTTTATATAATCGTGTTGTTGATATATGCTATATAGTAGTGTTGTTGTTACTGTATCATATCCATGTTTTTTTGCATATTCAAATGTTTTTTTTAATCTTACGGGATAACAATAATTTACGCACCTACTATTTAAATTTGAAATTACATTTTTGCAAAACGAATCCAAGCCATATTCTTCTTCAAATATGGCTTTTACATTTATAATATTGGCATATTCTTTTAAACAGTCTCTTCTAGCTTTATATTCCATATATGGATGTATATTGGGATTATACCAATATAATGTTGGTTCTATTCCCTCATTCCTTAATTCTTCTATACAGTACACACTACATGGTGCACAACATACATGCATTAATAACTTCATATTCTTATCTACCTATTCTATTTTTATTATTCATTATATTCTACCCCTATGTGTTCATATGCTGGTTTAAGTGGTATCCTTCCCCTTGGTGTTCTTGTAATAAACCCTATCTGAATTAAATAAGGCTCATACACATCTTCTATTGTGTCAGCTTCTTCCCCTACAGTAACTGCCATTGTTTCTAAACCTACTGGTCTTCCACCATATTTAATAATCATTGCTTCTAACAATCTTCTATCGATTTCGTCTAATCCATACTCATCTATTTCTAATTTATTTAAAGCTGTTTTTGTTATTTTTAATGTAATATTTCCATCCCCCAGAACTGCCGCATAATCTCTTACCCTTTTTAATAATCTATTTGCAATTCTTGGTGTTCCTCTAGAACGTCTTGCAATCTCTATTGCTGAGTTCTCATCAATTTCAACATTTAATATCTTCGCCGACCTTTTTACTATTGTTGTTAAGTCTTGCGTATTATATAATTCTAATCTATGAACAATACCAAATCTATCTCTTAGAGGAGTGGTTAAAGACCCCGCTTTTGTAGTTGCTCCTATTAAAGTAAATTTAGGCAAATCTAATCTTATTGATCTTGCACTTGGTCCTTTTCCTATTATTATATCAAGTGTATAATCCTCTAACGCAGGATACAAAATTTCTTCTACACTTTTGTTTAATCTGTGTATTTCATCTATAAATAAAACATCAAATTCAGATAAGTTAGTAAGTAAAGCTGCTAAATCCCCCGGTTTTTCTATTGCAGGACCTGATGTTATTTTTATATTTGATTTCATTTCATTTGATATAATATTAGCAAGTGTGGTTTTACCCAAACCAGGAGGTCCATATAGTAAAACATGGTCTAAAGGCTCCCCTCTTTTTTGGGCAGCCTCTATATATATTTTCATATTTTCCTTTACCTTATCTTGTCCTATATATTCATCTAAAAGTTTTGGTCTTAAAGAATTTTCTAATCTTTCTTCGTTGCTACTTTCAAGTTCTGGATTAATTAACCTTTCTTCTTCCATTACTTTCTTAGTCTCCTTCTAACTAATTATTAAAAAATTGTATCCTATAAATAATCCGCTTTCTATTACTCCTGTAATTTCTTTTATATCTTTTTCTAAAGTTTCGTATATTTCTTCAAATTTAGTATCTAATATAAAATTGTTATTTTCTGTAATTAATGGACCATCTTTTTTTACTGCTGTTCTTAACTTTATTTCTGTTGCTCCTAAATCCAGTAACTCTTCTTTTACGCTGTTAATAGCTTCTGGATAACATTCAATTGGAATATATGCTTCTTCTCCTAGGTTTCTTACAAATTTTGTTTTATCTGCCAATATATATGTTACTGGAGAATTTGCAATATTTAATTTTTCCCTAAACATTGCAGCTCCTCTACCTTTTATTAGCCAATTTGTATCATTTACTTCATCTGCACCGTCAAAACACCAGTCAGGTTTGTTTTCCATTATTGTAGTAGTTGGTATTTCTAATTCTGAACATAGCATTTTAATCTCGTGTGATGTTGGAATAGCCAAAATATCTATGTTTTCTTTTTTTATTCTCTTAGAAATTTCTTTTACCGCTAAATAAGAAGTAGACCCTGAACCAAACCCTATAGTTTCCCCATTTTTAACTTTTTGCGCTATCTGTATTGCTATTTTTTCTTTTTCTTCTCTATTAGTTATATTTTCAAAATTAATATTCTCTAATACTTCTTTAGACCATTTCATACATTTTCCTCCAAAAACTTATTTTTAGTAATTTCTTCGAAGTGCGGGCGATTAAAATCGCCCCTACATTTTTCATAGATTACTTTACACTATCAACTTATTAAACTACTTTTATAAATTTATTTTTTCCAAATTGAAGTACTATTGGTTCTTCTAAAACAATGTTTTCCCCTAAATTATCAACTATATTGCTATTAATTTTAACACCTTTTCCCTGTATCATTCTCTTAGCTTCACTTTTAGATGGAGCAAATCCTGTTTTTACAAGTAAGTCACATATATTAATTTCTCTAGTTTCATTACTTATATTAATTTCTTTAATATTATCTGGTATTTTTCCTTTAGCAACTTGTTTATATCTTTCTTCTGCTTCTTTTATTCTATTCTCCCCATGATACATTTTTATAATCTCTTCTGCATATTTTCTATGTGCTAGTACTATGTCGTCTGTAATCCACTGTTTAGCATCTTCCAATTCTACATCTGTTGTTAGTTTAAAGTATTCTAATAGGCAATCATCTGGAATTTTCATTGCTTTTTCATACATAATTTCTGGTGACTCATCTATTCCAATGTAATTATCTAAAGATTTGCTCATTTTTTCTTTTCCATCTAGCCCAACTAACAAAGGAAATGTTAAAACTACTTGTCTTTCTTGTCCATAATCTTTTTGTAATTCTCTTCCCACTAGTAAGTTAAATGTTTGGTCTGTACCGCCAATTTCTATATCTGCTTTTAACGCTACAGAGTCATATCCTTGCATTAGTGGATACATTAGTTCATGCATTGACAATGGTAATTTATTTTCATATCTATTTTTAAAGTCATCTCTTTCCAAAATTCTTGCCACTGTATATTTACTTGTTAAGTTTATAATATCTCTAAAATTCATTTTTTCTAGCCATTCAGAGTTATATGTAATTTTAGTTTTTGCTGGATCAAGTATCTTTGTTACTTGTCTAAAATATGTTTCCCCAGACTTTCTAGTCTCTTCAAATGTTAGAGCAGGTCTTGTTTTATTCTTCCCAGATGGGTCACCTATCATAGCTGTAAAATCTCCTATTACGAATACTACATCATGTCCCATATCTTGAAAATGCTTTAAGACACGCAAAACAACTGTATGTCCCAAATGTAGATCTGGTCTACTTGGATCTGCTCCTAATTTAATTATTAATTTTTTCCCACTTTTTATTTTTTCATCTAATTCTTCTTCTGAAAATATTTGAACCGCTTTTCTTTTTATTAATTCTAACTCTTTCATTCATAATCCCCCTCTATTAGTTATTTTTAATATTTATAATTTTTTCCCACTCTAACTCTTCTTTTCCAAAATGACCATAATTAGTAGTTTTTGAATATATAGGTTCCCTTAAGTTCAAATAATTAATTATTCCATTTGGAGTAAGGTCAAATTTTTCTTTTATAATTTTTATTATTTCTTCATCTGATATTTTTCCTGTTTCAAATGTGTTTATATATATTGACAATGGTTCTTTTACTCCTATTGCATATGAAATTTGGATTTCACATTTATCAGCTAATTTATTTGCCACAATATTTTTTGCAATATGTCGTAACATATATGTTGCTGATCTGTCTACTTTTGTTGGATCCTTTCCGGAAAAAGCCCCTCCTCCATGTCTACTATAGCCTCCATATGTGTCAACTATTATCTTTCTTCCAGTTAACCCGCTATCTCCTAAAGGTCCTCCTATTACAAATCTTCCTGTTGGATTTATATATATTTTTGTGTTTTCATCTATCATATTAGAATCTATAACAGCATCAATCACTTCTTTTTTTACATCTTCTCTTAGTTTTTCGATATTTATTTCTGCCAAATGTTGTGTTGATATTAATACTGTTTCTATTCTTTTAGGTTTACCTTCTACATATTCAACTGTTACTTGTGTTTTTCCATCTGGTCTTATATATGGGATAATTTTTTCTTTTCTTACAATAGCCAATCGATTTGCAAGTTTATGTGCTAAGTTTATAGCATATGGCATATAGTTGTCTGTTTCATTACATGCATATCCAAACATTATGCCTTGATCTCCTGCTCCGCCTACGTCTACCCCTAATGCTATGTCTGGGCTTTGCTTTGTAATATTTATATTTATTTCGCAATTTTTATAATTCATTCCTGTATATTCATCATCATATCCTATTTCTTTTACTTTTTCTCTTACTATTTTTTCAATTTCTATTTGCGCATTTGAAGTAACTTGTCCCACAACTTCTATAGTATTATTATATGCAAAGACTTCTATTGCTGTTCTTGAGAATTTGTCTTGTTTTAGGCATTCATCTAATATGCTATCTGCAATATAATCGCATAATTTGTCTGGATGTCCTTCTGTTACACTTTCTGATGTAAAATAATATTTATTCACTTTTATATCCTTCCTTTCAAATTTATAAACCATTATATCATACATAATTAATCTAATCCATAATATTGTCTTTTGTATTTCTTACTGTTCTTGCCATCTCGTCTACTAAGCTTTTTATTTCTTGTATACTTTCTTCATTTTGTTCTTTTTCCGTTACCACTCCAGTAATATTACAAGGAATTTTATCTATTATAAATGTATATCCTACAACATAAGCACTTGCCTTCACTGTTCTGCCACATATTAATTTTCCCTCATACCTATACATTTCTATTTCATTAATTTTTTCTGTTTTCTCTTGTTCAATCTCTAAATTATTAATATATGTAAAGTCTTTTACATTTTCTTTTATCTTTGAAAATACTATGTCCTGAGCTTTTGTTAATTCCGTTGCTTCCATGCTCTTTTCTGCAGTTATTGCAATGTATTTTTTATTTTTCACAAAATATATTTTAGAATATCCATTTTGTGTTTCTTCATATGTACTTGGAGCATTTATATATATGAGTTTTTGTGGTACTTTATATATTTTTGAAAGTTGACCTTCTTGATTTTTTTTAGTGCAGCCACAAAGGCACATAGCTAAACTTATTATTATCATTGTTAAATAAATTATTTTTTTCATTTTTTTATTATTCTCCTTTGCAAATATTTTAATATAATAACTGTACTTTTTCAACTGTTTTGTTTATTTTATGTATAAAAAACAAATATTCAGGTAAAATAATATTAATATAGGAGGTGTTTTTTATGTCAGAAAATCAAAATAACAATAAGAATAATAATAAAAACAAGAACAAAAATAGTAAAAATAATGAAAAGTCTAATAATAGCAATAATTGCAAATAGAAAAAAAAGTGTACTTTTAACTCTTGTATAAAGTACACTTTCAAAATTTTACTTTTCTTTTACACCGTATTCCTTTTATTTGGTAATTTGAGTGATACATTTCTTTGGTCTCTACTTCTTGAAATTTTCCAGTTTGCAAGTTTAATATATACTCAAATGCGACATTATTTTCGTCAACAAATGTCATGTTATATTCTACCAACCCTGGTTTAGTACCAAACTTACTTTTAGGTTGACTTGAATGGTTTTTTCCTTTTCTCATAGTTGCAGTAAATGACGGAATTTTTTCTTCCTGAATACATGTTTTTATAAATTTCTGATACATGCTATATAATTCATGTTCTCCCATTTTTTCAGGTTTTACGTATAAGTGAAATACTTCTAATATATATTCTAATTGTGCTTTTCCCTTTAGTCCTTTTTTTATTATAAAATCTTTCACTTGTTCAAAATAATCATCTGTATAACCTTTCTTTTCACTTATATACCCTATTCTTTTATCTATATCTCGCAATTTTTCAGAATCAATTTGAAGAAAATGAGATGTTTGGCACCCTGATTGTACGTTTTTTAGATCATTTGTTAAATCAGCTGTATGCCATGTAATACCATCTTCTTCATAAAATCTAAGATATCTATGTCCTCCGTCAGTTATGACCTTACTTTCAATTCCTATTATTTTTAATAGTTTTTCATATTGGTCTGTTAAAGAAGCACAAGTAATTATATTAGGATTCTTATAATCTTTATGGTCATACATTAATTCTTGTTCTTCATCTTCGTTCAAAAATTCATAAGAGACATCATAAAAGCTCTTTTTCCCCAATTCTATATACAGCCATCTGGCTTTTTCAGTATTTGTTGATACTGATTTTGGCATATTTGCTATAAAATCTTCCAGTCTTTCAATTTGCATGTATTGCTCACTCCTAAATTAAATATTTTCCTAAAAATTGTCCTGTATAGCTTTGCTCATTTCTTGCAATTTGTTCTGGTGTTCCAACTGCAACAATTTTTCCTCCTTTGTCTCCACCTTCTGGTCCCAAGTCAATTATATAGTCACTTGTCTTTATTAAATCCAAATTGTGTTCTATTACTATAATACTATTGCCTGTGTCTACAAGTCTTTGTAGTATTTCTACTAATTTGTGAACATCTGCAATATGCAATCCTGTTGTTGGCTCGTCTAGTATATATAGTGTCTTACCTGTTGGTTTTTTAGACAATTCTGTTGCTAACTTGACTCTTTGAGCCTCTCCTCCTGATAATGTAGTAGAAGGTTGTCCCAATTTTATATAACCTAATCCCACATCATGTAGTGTCTGTATTTTTTGTTTTATCCTTGGTATATTTTTAAAGAACTCTAGTGCCTCTTCTACTGTCATATCAAGTACATCTGCAATTGTTTTTCCTTTGTATTTAACCTCTAATGTTTCTTTATTATATCTTTTACCCTTACACACTTCACATGGCACATAAATATCTGGTAAAAAATGCATTTCTATTCTTAATATTCCATCCCCTGAACAAGCCTCACATCTTCCGCCTTCCACATTGAAGCTAAATCTTCCCTTTTCATAGCCTCTCATCTTTGCTTCATTTGTTCCTGCAAATATATCTCTTATATTGTCAAATACTCCTGTATAAGTTGCTGGATTGGAGCGTGGTGTTCTTCCTATTGGAGATTGGTCAATATTTATTATTTTATCTATATTCTCTATTCCAATTATTTCTTTATGTGCTCCTGGTTTTTCATTTGAACCATTTATTTGCTTTGCCAATGCCTTATATAAAATATCATTTACCAATGTACTTTTTCCAGACCCTGAAACACCTGTAACACATATAAATTGTCCTAGCGGAAATTTAACATTTATGTTTTTTAAATTATTTTGAGTAGCTCCTTTTACTTCTATTGCTCTTCCATTTGACTTTCTTCTTTTTTCCGGAATTGGTATTTGTTTTTTTCCGCTCAAATATTGCCCTGTTATAGATTCTGGTATCTGTTTTATTTGTTCTGCTGTTCCTTGCGCAATTACTTTTCCACCATGAACTCCTGGTCCTGGTCCAATATCTATTATTTGATCAGCCGCATACATTGTATCTTCATCATGTTCTACAACAATAACTGCATTTCCTAAATCTCTTAACTTTTTTAATGTTGCTATTAATTTTTCATTATCTCTTTGATGAAGTCCTATACTTGGCTCATCTAATATATATAATACACCAGTTAATCCAGAGCCTATTTGAGTTGCCAAACGTATTCTTTGTGCCTCTCCTCCTGATAGTGTTCCTGCGCTTCTTGATAATGTTAAATATTCCAATCCAACATCAATTAAAAATTGTAATCTTTTATTTAATTCCTTTAAAATCTGTTCTGATATCATCTTATCTTTGTTATTCAATTTCAATGAATTCAAATAATTTTTTATTTTATCGATTGACATTTCTGTTAGTTCATTTATATTTTTATCTCCTACTTTAACTGCTAAACTTTCTTTTCTTAGTCTTGCTCCATTACATGTTGGGCAATGACTATTACTCATATACAATTCATAAAAGTCCTTCATTCCCTGTGATTTTGTTTCTCTATATCTTCTATCCAAAGTTGGAATAACTCCTTCAAATGGAGAACTAAACTTTCTTGTACCTGCTGATGATGAATATTCAAAATCAATTTTTTCGTCGCCTGTTCCATATAATATCTTATTTAAAAAGTCTTTTGGTAGTTTTTTTATTGGTACATCTTTAATTTCAACTCCATAATGTTTCGCAATACTCTCAAAATACATCTTTGCCATTGTATCGCCTTTTTTCATACTACTTGCGCCAAATGCTTTTATACCATCATAAAGGGTTTTGCTTTTATCGGGAATTATAAGGTCTTCATCCATTTTCATTAAATATCCAATACCTGTACAAGTTGGACATGCACCAAATGGATTATTGAATGAAAACATCCTTGGCGATAATTCTTCAAAACTAATACCACAATCTGGACAAGCATAATTTTGACTAAATAGCATTTCTTCGGAGTCATCTTTAGAAGTTCCTACAACTATAAGCACTAGATTATTGGCGTGTTTTAATGCTATTTCCACAGATTCTGTTAATCTACTTCTTATATCTTCTTTTATTATTAACCTATCAACTATTATTTCTACTGTATGTTTTCTCTTTCTATCTATATCTATGTCATCTGTCAGTTCTACGGTTTCTCCATCTATTCTTGCTCTTACAAACCCTTCTTTTGAAAAGTTTTCTAGTAATTTTTTAAACTCACCTTTTCTTCCACGAACTACAGGTGCTAAAACTTGAATTTTTGAACCTTGTTCCAAATTCATTACTGAATCAACTATTTGGTCTATTGTTTGTTTTTCTATTCTTTTGCCACAATTTGGACAATATGGTACCCCGATTCTTGCATATAATAAACGTATATAATCATAAATTTCTGTAACAGTTCCTACTGTTGAGCGTGGATTTTTAGATGTAGTTTTTTGGTCTATTGATATTGCTGGCGAAAGTCCCTCTATTAGCTCTACATCTGGCTTTTCCATCAGTCCTAGAAACTGTCTTGCATATGAAGATAAGCTCTCTACATATCTTCTTTGTCCTTCTGCATACAGAGTATCAAATGCCAAAGAAGATTTTCCAGACCCAGAAAGTCCTGTAATTACTACAAGCTTATCTCTTGGAATTTCTAAATTAATGTTTTTTAAATTATGCTCTTTTGCGCCTTTTATTATTATATTATTATTCATGTTGAATCTCCATTTTTTAATACTTTTAAAAAAGAGTCTTTTTTATCAGACTCTTTTCGAAATGATTAGATGATTAGATTGTCATCCTCTCAAGACTAACCATTTCTTTTTCCTCCAATGCTGCTATCCACCTTTCTGCGTAAAGGTTATTGGAGGAATAGACTGCCACCCATTGCGAAATGGGTGACCACTCATTTCCAATTTTCACCGCATTGCAGCGAAAAATCAGAAAATCGAGTGGATTTAGGTAATCTTGCTCATACCGTGAGCGGAATTGTTCATTCCGTACCAGCTCTTCAGCAAGAGCATCATGATTTTCGCACCTTCTAAATGTGCCAAAAAGTATTATCCCTTTGGTTATCATGGTGCACCTCCTGTCTTCATTATAGGTTATATACTATCACGTTATTTTTCCTAAATCAAGTGCTATTATTTTAAATTATCACATCATTTTTTCCATTTCTTTTATTTTATCTCTTATTTCTGCTGCCTTTTCAAATTCCATGTCAGCTGCATATTTAAGCATTTCATCTGTCATTTTAGATATAATATCTTTTATTTCTACATCTTTGTCTAATTTATATTCTTCTTGAACTTCTGCGACATAACTTGCTTTGATAGTATCTCTTACTGATTTTTGAATTGTTTTTGGTGTAATATTATGTTCCTTATTGTATTGTTCTTGTATTTTTCTTCTCCTATTTGTTTCACTTATGGCTTTCTCCATGCTTTCTGTTAGTTCATCTGCATACATTATTACCTTTCCATTTGTATTCCTTGCTGCACGCCCTATTGTTTGTATTAATGAACGCTCTGAACGTAAAAATCCTTCCTTGTCAGCATCTAATATTGCAACTAATGATACCTCTGGAATATCCAAACCCTCTCTTAAAAGATTTATACCTACTAATACATCAAATTGCCCTAATCGTAAATCTCTAATTATTTCCATTCTTTCAAGTGCTTTAGTATCAGAATGCATATATTTAACTTTTATATCTATCCCTGCTAAATATGTGCTTAAATCTTCTGCCATTTTTTTTGTTAAAGTAGTTACTAGCACTCTTTCCCTTTTTTCTGTTCTTATTCTTATTTGTTCTATTAAGTCATCCACTTGGTTTGTAACAGGTTTTACTTCTATTTTAGGGTCTAACAGTCCTGTAGGTCTTATTATTTGCTCTACAACATTTTCTTTGGAATGTTCTTTTTCATAGTCAGCTGGAGTTGCACTTACAAAAATACATTGATTTATTCTTTGCTCAAATTCTTCAAATTTAAGTGGTCTATTGTCAAAAGCCGAAGGTAATCTGAATCCATATTTTACCAATGCTTCTTTTCTAGCTCTATCTCCGTTGTACATTGCTTTTACTTGTGGTATGGTTGCATGTGATTCGTCTATTAATAAAAGAAAATCTTTTGGAAAGTAGTCAAATAAAGTATATGGTGCACTTCCTGGCTCTCTGCCACTTATATGTCTTGAATAGTTTTCGATCCCTTGACAAAAACCAGTTTCTCTCATCATTTCTATGTCAAAATTTGTTCTTTCTTCTATTCTTTGTGCTTCTATTAATTTACCCTGTGATTTAAAATACTCTACTTGTGCCTTCATTTCTTCTTCTATTGTTACAATTGCCTTTTCAAGTTTATCTTTATTAGTTACATATTGAGATGCTGGTGGAATTAATATATGGTTTCTAAAGCCTATAACTTTGCCTGTCAATGGATTGATTTCATTTATCTTTTCTATTTCATCTCCCCAAAACTCTACTCTTACAGCTGATTCGCTTTCTGAGGAAGGATATATTTCTAAAACATCTCCTTTTGCTCTAAAGGTTCCTCTTTTAAAATCTAATTCATTTCTTGAATATTGCATATTTATTAGTTTTTTCATAATATTATTTCTTGATTTTGTCATTTGTGGTCGTAATGAAAGCATCATTTCATTGTAGTCTACAGGATCTCCTAATCCATATATGCAAGACACAGATGCTATTATAATAACATCTCTTGTTTCAAACAATGACAATGTAGCTGAATGTCTTAATTTGTCTATTTCATCATTTATAGAAGCATCTTTTTCAATGTATGTATCAGACTGCGGTATATATGCTTCTGGTTGATAGTAATCGTAATATGAAACAAAATACTCCACTGCGTTCTCTGGGAAGAACTCTTTGAACTCCGAATATAATTGTCCAGCAAGTGTTTTATTATGTGCTAAAACAAGTGTTGGTTTTTGTGTTTTTTCTATTATGTTCGCCATTGTAAAAGTTTTTCCTGAACCCGTAACACCTAGAAGTGTCTGGAATTTCTTACCTTCTTTTATTCCTTTTGATAAGTATTCTATTGCTTGTGGTTGGTCGCCTGTTGGCTTATATTCTGAGTGTAATTTGAACATTTTTCCTCCTTTCTTGTGACTTTTTTATGTTAAAAAAAGATAACTGCCAGTCAAGCATTCGTCCCAAAACTCGTCCTCATAGGACTAATTTTTACTGGTTAATATAAATCTTTTTGTTTAGGACGAATAAAGGTCACAAACTTCCTACGCATTATTAAACGATATTGAATGATACTAAGTATCATTTTTCACTATACTATAATATCATTTTTTGCCTTAAAAAACAAGGTTTTTAAAGCACCTTGTTTTTTCATCTATATTTTAAATTACTCCTAATTCTTCTATAATTGATTCGGGAATTTGACAGTTAATTGAATATAAAATCGATATAAGCATTGATGGTGCTTAATTTTTTTGTCAAATTTCTCTCTTTTCTCTTGCACAATGTCTCACAATGTGTTGGAATTACATCAAGGAGAAATTTAATTATGAGATTACAAATAATAAAATCAAAAAATGCTCAATCTCTTTATGTTGTTAAATCTGTATACCGCAATAAGAAAAGGACAAATAAAGTTGTTGAGAAATTAGGTACTTATGAAAAATTAAAACAAA
>ERZ824488.1917-NODE-1917-length-20628-cov-6.082341_pt1 | contig 20628 bp, 23 predicted proteins | sample MGYA00519936_ERZ824488 | MGnify/ENA primary metagenome ERZ824488 (study PRJEB31778, sample SAMEA3449153) | human gut metagenome | biome: human gut; feature: human-associated habitat; material: faeces | place: United Kingdom | collected 2010/2012 ... | reverse complement strand
AATTTATTAAAACATAACTTTTTTAATTATTTACCCCAAAACTCTTTACACTAACAGCCTATTTTTTAGGTTCTATTTTTTCCATTTTTCCCATATATGGTCTTAATACCTCTGGAATACTAATACTTCCGTCTTCATTATAATTATTTTCTAAAAAAGCAATTAAAGCACGTGTACTAGCAAGTACTGTGTTATTTAAAGTATGAGCGAAATAATTACCTTTTTCACCCTTAATTCTAATTCCTAATCTTCTTGCTTGAGCATCTCCTAAAGTAGAACAACTACCTACTTCAAAATATTTCTTTTGTCTAGGGCTCCAAGCCTCAACATCACAAGATTTTACTTTTAAATCTGCTAAATCACCAGAACAACATTCAAGTGTCCTAACTGGAATATTTAAATTTCTAAATATTTCCACTGTATAACTCCACATCTTATTGTACCATTCCATGCTATCTTCAGGTTCACAAATAACAATCATTTCTTGTTTTTCAAATTGATGTACTCTATAAATACCACGTTCCTCAATACCATGAGCCCCAACTTCTTTTCTAAAACATGGAGAATAAGAAGTCATAGTAATAGGAAGTTCACTTTTCTTTACAATTTGATCTTTAAATTTTCCAATCATAGAATGCTCACTAGTCCCAATAAGATAAAGATCTTCCCCTTCTATTTTATACATCATAGCATCCATTTCCTGAAAAGACATAACTCCCGTAACAACATCACTTCTAATCATAAAAGGTGGTATTACATAGATAAAACCTTTATCTATCATATAATCCCTAGCATAATTAAGCATAGCGGTACTAAGCCTAGCAGCATCACCCATCAAATAATAAAAACCATTACCACTAGTCCTACCACTAGCATCTTTATCAAGACCTCCAATACTAGTTAAAATATCAGCATGATAAGGAATTTCATAATCAAAAACTTTAGGTTCTCCAAATTTTTCCAGTTCAACATTAAAATTATCATCTTTTCCAATAGGGACACTATCATCAATAATATTAGGTATCTTCATCATAATATCTTTAATTTTAATATTTAAAGATTCCTCTTCAGTTTCTAAAGTCTTAATTCTTTCATTTATTTTTACAACTTCTTCTTTAAGTAAATTAGCTTCCTCTATCTTTTTATTACGCATTAAAGATCCTATTTCTTCACTCTTATCCTTACGCTTTTTTCTAAGCAAATCTCCTTCTTGTTTTAATTTTCTAACCTCTTCATCATAAGAATACACAGTATCCACTAAAGGAAGTTTTTCATCTTGAAATTTCTTCTTAATATTCTCTTTTACTAAATCCCTATTTTCTCTTATTAATTTAATATCTATCATATTCAAATCCTCCTATAAAAAAGAGTGGTAAGGAGTCAAAAAGACGGTACCACCCTTTGTTTATCTTATACTAATAACGGTCTAAACCGGGAATTATTAATTCCTCTCCAGAGTAGATTTCATAAAATGTTTATATTAGTTTCCACCAACCACTAATTCTCTTAAATAAACTAATTTTATTACTTATCTCCTTCATCAATTTATATCTATATTTTAACAACATTTATTAAAATTGTAAACATTTTTTTAAGATTTATACATTTATTTAAAACAGTATATTTGTCATATTTTTTTCCTATTTACGAGTAAGTACATATCTAGAATACTCTTCATAATAATTTTCTATTCCAATTAACTTATCATTTAATCTAGCAGTTTCCTTTTTTAAATAATTCTCAAAACGTTCTCTATTTTTATCATCCAAATTATTAAAATAAAAATTATCAATACATTGATTAGCTAATATATCTGCATATCTTCTATTCGGAGAAGTTAAATGAGCATAATACCCTAATCCTAAAGCATCATGATTTTTACTTTCTGTCGAATAAAAAGCATTATTAGAAATCTTTCCAATCTCATCTAAATAACGAGAATAAATTTTTCTTTTTTCCAAAGATATACTATCTAAAATACTTTTATCTACTCCCGTAGTATCATCATTATAATGTCTATAAACAAAAGGCAAATTATTTTTAGAGCAATATTCTGCTACTTTATGATTAGTATATATCATAAAAATCATTACTAATTTTTGAGCAGAACTAATTTCATCACCAGACTTTATTAAATCAGCATCTACTCCTTTTCCATTTAAAATGTTTTTTAAAATATTAAGATTTTCTATAAACTCTTCTTCTTTACTACTATGACAAATATTTAAAAGATCATTAAACTCATCATAAGAATAGTTTTTAGCAACTTGTATATTACTTTTATTTATATCAAAATCTACAAGTTCTCCATATTTATCTATTAAAAATCTATATATTCTAACATTTCTAAGTTTTCCTTCATCTAAAGATAAATAATTATTAACAATATCAGGATGAAACATTTCTTCCTTACTATCTTCATAATATATAGTTTCAGCACTTTCTCTAGCCCCTCTAATTGGAGCAGAATTCATACTAAATAAACTATTAGGATCCGCAATATAAGTTTTAAGTTCAAAAAGTCCAGAATCTAATTTTCTTATTCCTAAAGCATCATCCTTATTAACTAAACTACTTTCATCAATTGTAACAATAAAATCATCATTTTCTATATTCTTCTTATTACTATAATTTTTATCTGGCTCACTATATAAAGCTTTTTTAACCCCATACATCTTATCAAGTTCATCCTTAGTAGGAACACTTTCTACATCTTTAAGTTTAGAAACTAAATTCCTATACCAACTACTAATCTGTTCATTACTTTTACCTTCTTTTAAAATACTCTTATAAAAAGAAGTTGCTTTTTTCATACAATTATTAATAACTTCATTATCTATTCTAATAAATTTATTAGTAAGAATAGCCTCTAATGTTTTATCATAATAACATAATTTCTTATAAAAATCTTCACCTTTATTAGAAATAGCTTCCAAATATTTATCTACTACTAAATACATAATATTCATAGATTTTAAATTAAAAGCATTGATAATATAAGGGTTTTGATTTAACAATTTTTCCGTACAACTAATATTTTCTAAATCAAACAATATATATTTAACAATATTATAATTATTAACAACCTCTGATGATTTTATTTTATAAGCCATATTTATTTCTATATTTTCTAATCTATTAGCAATATCTTTTAAATAAAAATACTTCTGATGACTCTTTCTCTCTAATTTCTTAGTACTTTTTATTCTTTGTACTATAGCTTGTCTAATCTTTAAGATTTTTTCACTTTCTTCTAAAAAATCTAATTGTTCTCCCTTTATAAGTTCATTTTCTAAAGCCTCTAAAACCTTATATACAGAACTAGCATGATTCTCATTAAAATCTACCATAAGTTTTGTTAAATAACTAAGCAAATAATCAAATTTATTAGAACTTATCTCCTCTTTACTTTTAAGATTACTAGCTACATCTATTTCAATTCTATCTAATTTATGATAAATATAGTCAAACAAATGTCTTTCCTTTGAATTAATTTTATTTTGTCCATATTTCACAATATTTTTAAGTTCATTTAACTTGCTACACCTATCTATAACTATATCCTGTTCACTAACTACAGTATTATCTAAATAATTAAGCAATTTATCAATAATATCAAAATTATTCAAATCATTATTAATTTTACTTTTCTTTATACTATCATCAAATTGCTTATTTATATAATCTATATACTCTATAAAACCATTAAACTCATTATAAACACTATTACCACGTCTTAATTTCTTTTCAAGTACTTCTACAATATTAGAACTTTTTTGTCTAAATTTACTTATCTTATTACATCTTTCTAAATAATTATCAGTAGTTAATACATCTCTTAAAATAACCTCTAATAATTTATAAATAACTTCATCATATCTATTATTATAATTATAAACTAATCTTTCTAATTTATATATTATACCAGGAAAATAATTTTCATTTTTTATTTTCAAAGCCTTCTTCATACCATCAATATCATGCGCTCTTAGAATTTTTTCTATTTCTCTTTCTTTTAATAACTTCATTTTTATCTTCTAGATTTTCCTACTAATTCTATATCATTAGTTAAACATTTTATTCTTTCAATAATTCTACGCGCTTTTACTTTTTCTTCTCGTTTATTTGAAACAGATAAATGGCTTTCTAACTCATCAATATTTAAATTTGAAGTAAAAAAGGTTGGTAAATTCTCATTCATTCTATATTGAAGAAGTGTTCCTAAAATTTCATCACGTCCCCAGGCTGTAACATTCTCTGCTCCAATATCATCAATAAGTAAAAGCGGAACTCTTTTTATATATTCATATTTTTCACTAAAACTTGCTTCTAAATCATCACTTTTTTGAAAAGAAGCTTTTAATGTTCTTAAAAATTCTGGAAAATAAACTATTGCACTCTTTACTCCCTTTTTAGCAAGTTCATTAAATAAAGCTGAAATAAGATATGTCTTACCACTTCCAAAATTACCATGTAAGTATAATCCTTTTAAATCTTTACTTGGATATTCTTTATAATACTTATCAATATACTTAATAACCTCTATTCTTGATTTATCATCAACATAAATATCTTTCATTTTAGCATTTTTTAAATTCTCTGGCATTTCATATAAATCTAAATTTTTTTTATATTCATTTTTCTTAAGCTCTTTATTTTTATACTTACAAGCTTCATAAGTAAAAGAAATATCCTCATTATCTACTACTGGTATATTTAGGTAACCTTTAAGTTCATTTTTACAATCACTAAGTCCTTTACAATTTAAACAATTATTAATCTCATCTTTAGAATTTTCTAAAAGCGATGTATGTTTATAAAGTTTATCATAACTTACCTTTAAATTGTCTACTAATTTTTTAAAATCTGAATCCTTAATCTTTTCGTAAAAATTGCTTTTTAAATTATCCATAATTTCAAACATATCTTTTGTATTCTTCACAACTACCACCTAATTAAAGTATAACATGTATCATATAAAACATAAAGAAATAAATAAAAAAAATAACACTAAATAAGTGCTATCTCTCCGTTTAAACTTTGTTTACTATTATTATTATCATTTACAAAAAATCTAACTTCATATATAGCATAAGAATTACTATCTATCTCTAAAGATAACAAAATATTATTATCTTCTAAATTACCAATTTTTAAAACTTTACCTTCCTCTAAAACTTGATAATTAATAGAAATAGTATCATCACTTCTAAATACTAACAAAGCTTCCTTATTTAAAGACGAATTATTAGAAATCTTAAATTTATAAGACCAATAATCATCATTATTCATAACCAAATCATTAGAAGACACCTCTTCCATAACTAATGGATTAATAAAACTATTTTCTATTTCTCTAGCTTCTACATAGCTTTCTTGTACCCCAGTTCTTAAAAAACTTAAAACTGCTAAAATAAAAAGTACTAAAACTATTCTAAATAAACGATAACGAACTTCTCTATCCATCAAAACCACCCACTTTTGCTTTCTTATTATAACAAAAAAATGCAAAATGTAAAGCTTTTTTTAATGCTCACTCCAATTTTGTGGTATACTTTAAATGAGGTGACTAAAAATGAAAATACTAAGTATTTTAACTTGCAAACTAGCAGCATTTCTATTATCTTTTATTGGCAGAGGAAGTGCCTTACCAGGTACTATTGCTTTAAAATTCGATAAAAATATTTTAAAAAAGCTAACTCTTCCTTCCAAAGTAATAGTAGTTACAGGCTCAAGTGGTAAAGGTTCCACTACTAAAATAATTGCTCACGTTTTAAAAGATTTTGGTTATAAAGTAAGCCATAACTTCCAAGGTGGCAACGAAACAAGTGGTATAATTACTACTTTAATAAAAGACTCTAATTTAAAAGGAAAAGTGAAAAGTGATTTTGTCGTTTTAGAAATGGATGAAAGATATTTAAAATACATTATGCCTGATCTTAAACCTACAGATGTTGTAATCACTAACATCACTAGAGACCAACCACCTAGACAACGCCATACCAATTTTATCTATAGTGAAATTAAAAAAGGACTTACTAATAAAATGCATCTATATTTAAACGCTAATGATCCTACTTTAGTAAAATTTGCTTTAGAAACAGATGCCAAAGTAACTTACTATGCGATAAATAAACTAAAAAGCTCTTACCAAGAAAATATTTTTAACAGTTTAAACAGTCCCAGATGTCCTAAATGTCATCACAAACTAAACTATAAATATTATCATTTCGAAGATATTGGAAATTATTCTTGCTCTAAATGTGGTTACAAAATGCCAACTCCTGCTTATCGAATAACTTCCTTTAATGACAAAGACAATATAATAACAATAGATAATAACTACAATATAAATTTAAACAATGACATGTTATATAATTTATACAACACCCTAGCAGCCTATTCAGTTTTAAAAAACTATGACTTAAACGAAGAAAAGATTGCTAAAAGTATTTCAAATTTAAATAAAGATAAAAAAATATTTAATCATTACTCATATAAAAATAATAAAGTATTTGTGCTTAACAACAAATGTGAAAATAGTACAACCTATAATCAATCTTTATTATATACTTTAAAAAATAAAAATCCTAAAACTATAGTATTAGGATGGCAAGAAATATCTAGACGTTACATATGGGATGAACTATCTTGGTTATATGATGTTGAATTTGAACTTTTAAAAAAGCAAAAAATTGAAAAGATTATTGTCGCCGGCCCTCAACGTTATGATATTGCTGTAAGACTTAAATATGCTGGAATAGATGAAAATATAATCAAAATTCATCACGATTTATATGAAGCTAAAAACGATTTAAAAACTACTAATAGTGATATCTATGCTATTCTTAATTTTGACTATATACATGATTTCAATACTGTAATGGAGGAATTAAAATGAAATTAAATATTTTATGTTTGTACTATGATATTATGAATTTATATGGCGACACCGGTAATTTAAAAGTTTTAAAATATCATTTAGAAGAACTAAATATTCCCTATCAAATAGATAAATTAACCCTAGAGGATAAACTAAATTTTTCCAAATATGATTTAATTTTAATCGGAGCAGGAACTGAAGAAAATAGATCACTTGCTCTAAAACATTTAAAAAAATATCAAAAATCTTTAAAAACTGCTATTGAAAAAGGTAAATTTTTCCTAATAACCGGAAATGCTTTACCAATGTTTGGTAAAAAACTATATAATGAAGAAGCTTTAAATATTTTTGATTTTTCTACCAAAGAAACCAAAGAAAGAATCTCAAAAGAAGTAATAATTAATAATGATATAGGACATCCTATTTACGGATTTGTAAATAATCAAGATGATATTTCTAATCACCAAAATTATCTTTTTGAAAATGAAGGAATAAAATATAAAAATTTCTATGGAACCCAAGTTATAGGACCAATTCTTTCTAGAAACCCAGACTTTTTAAAATATTTTCTAAAAGAATTACTTCAAAATACTAAATACCAAGATAAAATAGACAAAATAGATAATCTAAATACCACTTTAAATGATAAAGCTTATCAAGAATTTATTGAATTTAAAAAGACTAAGAAGTTTAATGCTAACTGGGCTTAGTCTTTTTTTATTTTATCTTTTATTTTGGCAGATATTTTAGGTAATGCTTGAATCTTAGGGAATGCTTTAATAAGTCTTCTATGAAAAATAGATCTTTCCAAAAGCATTTTCTTTACATACTTATTAAAATCATCAGTACGATCAATAGTTAAACTAGCAGCACTCTTAACCGTAGTTTTAAAGTTATTAACAATATTAAATGATAATATAACATCTGCTACAAAAATTATCGCTAAAATTATAGCTATACTATTAAGTACTGTATCTGGTAAGTTATTAAGACCATCTACAATCATTGGATTTAAAAACGATACCACAAAACAAGCAATAAGTCCAAATGGAATCATAGTTTCTAAACAAATTCTACCATTAATATTAAACTTATTATTAGAATAATCCCACCATCTAGCTTTAAATATCTTTTCCATAAAATAACTAGTAAAATATTCTAGTAAACTACAAACCACTATTGCTAATATAAATAAAATAGCAATATCATCTTTAAATCTAGAAAGAAGTGCTAAAATAAGAACAACTCCAACTCCATATATCGGACAATAAGGTCCAATCAAAAAACCTCTATTAGAAAGTTTCTTCTCTGTAAACAATGTATAAACTACTTCCATAATCCATCCTATTATCGAATAAATCATAAAAAGTAAAAAATATTCTCTTAAAATTTCCATTACTACCACCATACTTTAAAATAATTATACAAAAAAAATAAAGAATAGCCAAGACCTTTCTTTATTTTTATCAAAATCTAAAACTCACAATTACCTGGAGTTCTAGGAAATGGTATAACATCTCTAATATTATCTACTCCAGTTAAATAAATAAGTAATCTCTCAAATCCCATACCAAATCCTGAATGTACGCAGCTGCCATACTTTCTTAAATTTAGATACCATTCTAAACCATTTTGCGAAATTCCCATCTCTTTCATTCTATTTACTAACTTATCATAGTCTTCTTCTCTTTGTGAACCACCCATAAGTTCTCCTGCCCCTGGAACTTCTAAATCAACTGCTGCTACTGTTTTTCCATCTTCATTCTGTTTCATATAAAACGCTTTTATATCACGAGGCCAATCAGTAATAAATACTGGTCCATCAAAATATTCTGTAATATATTTTTCATGTTCCTTAGCTATATCTTCACCATATTCAGGTTCAAATTCAAACTTTTTCTTAGAATCTTTTAAAATCTTAATAACCTCTTCATGAGTAACCCTAGTAAATTTACTATTAACAAGTTTAGTTAATTTCTGTATTAATCCCTTTTCCACAAATTTATCTAAAAATTCCATTTCTACTTTACCTTTATCAAGTACATACTTAACTATATGTTTTAACATATCTTCCTCAATATTCATTAATTCTTCTAAATCACAAAAAGCAATTTCCGGTTCAATCATCCAAAACTCACTAGCATGTGTTTTAGTATTAGAATTTTCTGCTCTAAAAGTAGGACCAAAAGTATATGTTTTTTTAAATGCCATAGCAAAAGCTTCAGCTTCTAATTGTCCTGTTACAGTAAGTCCAACTTTTTTACCATAAAAATCTTTACTGTAATCAACTACTCCACCTTTTAATTTTTCTAAATCAAGTGTAGTAACCTGAAACATTTCACCTGCTCCTTCCCCATCATTAGCAGTAATAAGTGGAGAATTTACATAAATATAACCTCTTTCTTGAAAATAATTATGTATTGCATAAGCTGCTAAACTTCTAATTCTAAATACAGCCTGAAATAAATTAGTTCTAGGTCTTAAATAAGCCTGCTCTCTTAAAAATTCTCTACTATGTCTTTTAGGTTGCATTGGATAATCTTCCGGACAATCACCTAATAAAGTTGCCTCTTCTACCTTAATTTCAAAAGCTTGTTCTTTTCCAGATGACTCAACTACTTTTCCTTTAACTAGCAAAGCCGAACCAATATGAAACTTTTGAATAGTTTCAAAATCCTTTAAATCCTTATCATATACCAATTGTACTGTTTTAAAACAAGTCCCATCAGACAAATCAATAAAACCAAATTCTTTTTGCTTACGATGGTTTCTAATCCAGCCCTCAAGTGTAACTTCCTTATCCATATATTTACTTAAATCTTCATATATTTCTTTTATATCCATATTATTCCTCCTTATTAAATAAAAAAACATGATAACAAAGAGGCAAGCGACTCGCGGTACCACTCTTTTTATCATGTCTGATATCTCTTTTTGATAACGGTATTAACCGGTTTTTCCTACTATTATTTCAAAAAAACTCTCCGTGGTGTTATTCATACAAACCTTACTATTTTTCTCCCACCATATGAAAAACTCTCTTTAAGCAGATATTTGTACTACTTCTCCACATCATCGAATTACTAATTATTCTATTACACACTAATCATATTGTCAAGTATATATAATTATTACCACTATTATTCCAATTAAAGCAATACTAACTAATATTATTTCTCTTGTTGATAAAGGAAACTTTTTCTTTTTAGGTTTATCAACATTCATATCAGTAGTAGCTTGTTGACTAACTTCTGTTTGTCCCACCAAAGATAATCCATCTTGATTAGCTCCAGTAGGTTTAATTCCAACAGAATTACTAATTCCAGGTTGAACATTATTTTGTTTATTATTATTTTGATTACCCATCATACCAACTTGATTTTGAGTAACATTATTATTAAAATTATTCTTATTATTAGAATTTAAATTATTACTGTTGTTATTATTATTTATATTGTTATTATTCATATTATTGTTAGCTTGGAAATTATTTTGATTTTGGTTATTTTGTCCTAAATTATTATTCACATTTCCAACTGCTGAACCACCAACTGAATTAACATTTGAAGATTGAGGACCAACAATATTAGAATTCATCCCTTGATTAAAATTATTATTAACACTATTTGGAACATTTGATTGTAAATTTCCTACTCCATTATTATTTGGTACATTTACTTGAGAATTAGCTCCACCAATACTATTTGGAACATTAACTCCATTTCGCCCAAGATTCATATTATTCACATTTTGACTATTAGGAATATTAACTTGAGAATTCACATTACCATTATTACCTTGAACGCTAACTCCAGCAGGGCTATTATTCCCAGTATTTGCTTGATTTTCATATTGCATAGTATAAGCATTAATTCCTGAATTTACTTGTCCTGGTACAACAGTTTGATTTTGAGGTTGATTAACACTATTGTTTTGTCCTTGCATTACCCCTTTTTGTTCTGTCACATTAGGTTGTCCCCGCATCACACCTGGATTATTTCCTATAACATTTTGTCCTTGAATAGCATTAGGAACATTATTGACAGTTCCACCTTGCCCTGACATCATTTGCTTATTAGCATTATCTACCACTGGATTAGGAATATTATTGTTAGGAGCACCATTTACTCCTCCACCGTTATTAAAATTATTTGGTATATTATTATTCATATCCATTCCTACTTTCTTTACCTATTTTCTACTATACACTATTATTATATATAATTTTTCTTTATTTTACAATATTTCTTTTTAAATACTTGACACTTTTATAAAAAATTCTCTATATAACACAAAAAATATGGTCTAAACCATATTAAATTTCATAAAAATCACTCTTTTTAGCTCCACAAATTGGACATTTATAATCATCAGGTAAATCTTCAAATTTTACCTTTTCTTTTTCTTCATCATAAACATAACCACAGATCTTACATTTATATTTCTTACTTTTACTATTATTACTATTTTCTTCTTGATAAGTCGGAGCTTTCAAAGGACTTACTCCTTTTAATACTTCTCTATAATACTTATATGTCATAGGTTTATTTAAATCTAGTTTTTTCATTTTAGTTACTTTTGCTATTACAATATCATGAGTATCACAATTAACAATATTAAGTACTTCACAAATCAAATAACCACACATACCTTTAGTTACTACAGGTATATCATCTTCTAAAATAAAATTAATATCTTTAAATTTATCATTATCCTTTGAAGAACTATATCCAAAAACTCCTATTAAATCTTGACTAACATCAGAACTTAAAATAGAAACTGCAAATTTTTTGGTATTTTTAATAGCTAAATTTGTGTAATTATCAACATTCAAATTAATCGAAACTATCATACTACTAGAAGTTACTTGTGATAAAGTATTAATAATACATCCTATTCTTTTATCATTATAACTAGTAGTAACTAAATACATACCATAAGAAATATCATTTAAAATCTCAATATCTTTCATTAATCTACTTCCTTTTTCCATAATCCATGTTTATTACAATATGAATAAATCAACATGCCCCTTTTATAAGGTACAACCATTTCTGGAGTATCCCCTGGCTTTAATACTACTTCTCTATCTTCTTTTTCAGTTTGAACTAAAATCCATTCAATATAATGTTCTTCTTCCATAACATGATTAACAGTAATATAAACCTTATCATCTCTAATCTCAAACTCTGGTACATGTTTTTCTACTGCAGCATCAGTACTATTTGCCTTAACTAATTCCATAGGCTCATTACAGCAAACAATCCCACATCCTTCACAAGTACAATCTTCAAGTACTTTTACTAAAGCCCCACATTTCATACATTTTTTTAATTTTAATTCTTTCATTTTTTCATTCCTCCTCTTATTTTAATTCAAAATCTATTAAAGCTTTACCTCGAGATACTTTTATCTTACCAATTGCACCATTAATAATAGTAACTCTAGGAGCTACATGTCCAATATCAGCATTAATAACTATTGGAACATTTAAATCTTTTAAAACTTCTAAAACTGTATCTTTAAAAGATACTTTAAAATAACTTTCTTCTGTTAAACTTCTACCAAAAATAATTCCTTTAGTATATTTAAAATATCCATTATCTTTAAGTCTCCATAAAACTCTTATCATATCTTCCATTGTAAGCATACAGTTTTCTAAATACCATATAATGCCATCATCTTTATATTTATTAATAAACTCTTTTGTCTTATCAAATCTAGTACCAAATAGTTCATTTATTACATCCAAGCATCCTCCCAGCATTCTCCCCTTTAAGAATAGTTCATCCTCTCCAGTAATTATATCATAATAAACATCATTTAATTCATTACTTTCCCTATCCTCACATTTAGCAAAACTTTCTTGAGTAATTAAATTTCCCTTTAAAATTTCCAAATTATTAGAAACTGCTAAAGGAAACTTTTCCATACTAAATGCTTTAAAATTATTACTATAAATAGTAGCTATATCTAAATTAGTAGTAATTGTATAAATAAGCCATGTTGGATCAGAATATCCTTGAAACCATTTAGGATTATTTCTAATTACTTCATAATCTAAATAAGGTAACATTTCAAGTAAGAAATTGCCTCCAGTCCCACAAATAACAGTGGAAACTTCTTTATTTTTAAACATATCTTCTAACTCTTTAGCTCTAACTCTAGGAGAAGCACTTCTACCCATAATACTTTTTCTAACACTTGGAGCCTCTACAACTGAAAAACCTAATTTAGATAAATTATCCACTGCTTTATCTAACTTTTCAATATCAGAAGTTTTAACAATTCCATCAGAAGGTGCTACTACTCCTATCATGCTACCATCTTTAATAAACTTAGGATAAATCATAATAAAATCCTTTCTAAAACTATTATCTTACAAACCAATCATAACATAAATATTATTTAAAAACAATAATACAACAATCTCTAAAACTTATTTTTTCTTATGTTTTCTAACCAAAGAACAAGTAAAATATATAACTGCCATCAAGAATATAGAAATAGCTAAATACTCACTATAAAAAACAAGAGGATGCTCATCATAATCAAAAAACTTAAATTCTGTTATCAAAAACATATCTTCCCACAATCTATTGGTAATAAAAGAATAAAGACCATATAACATAACAAGTATTAATAATAAATAAACAACATATTCAAAACTACTAGTTTTAAGTTTTTTCTTAAGTTTATAAACTAAAACATTTAAATGAAGTCCTAAATGAATAGCTATTAAAACAAAAGCCCAAGCAGTAGCTACTAAATGTAATTTTCTTCCAAAAGTAGAAGTTTTTAAATTTAAAAAATCAAATACTGTAGAAGAAATCATAACAGAACTAATCATTATTCCGATCATTGCCAAAAACAATAACCCATCAACAATTAAAGAAAAAGTTCTTTGAAAATTATACTTTCCTTTAAATAAATTCTTATACCATCTTATATTTAAAATATGATGAATTATAAATAAAACAAAAGTAATAATTCCAAGTATTTCATGAATCTTATTATTTGTTATATGATATCCCATCAAAATAATAAGTAAAACAAACATCACAATATCAATAATTATTCTGATATGCTTTTTCATCTTACCACTTCATATATATATTTAACATTTTCAAACTTATAATTTGCAATTACTTAATATAATTAATAAATTTATATTTTATAATTTTTCTAAATCAGTCTAAGTCTCATAATTCATTTATAATCATATTCACTAATTACCATTATACTACATATACAAAAAAACGAACTATAAAAGTTCGAACAGATTTCCCAATGGTGCCATAGTGGTACACGTTTGGAAATTTTTATCAAGGTTAATTTCTGAAAATATATTATAATTTATCATAATGAGTCCACATTCTTAAAATAAATATTTCTTTTTTACTTTCATCTATCTCATACACTAATCTATGTTGATAACTTATTCTTCTAGAACAAAGGCCATTTAAGTTTCCTTTTAATTTTTCATATGTTGGCGGTGTTTGATAGGGGTTTATTGCTATTAAATCTAGTAATTCCTTTGCTTTATTTTCAAGGCCAGCTTGTTTTAGTAATTTTTTATCTTTATCAGCTAATTTAGAAAATATTATTTTATATTCTACCATTCTTCACCTTTTTTATAAACACTGCAATTATTTTTATCTTCTTTTCTAGCCTCATTAATAGATTCCACAAAGCCAGGTATAGAATTTAAATAAATAGTTTCTTCTATATCTCGCCAATCACTTTCCGACAATAATATTGCATTTTCACCTTTATTGTTGATTATGTTGATGGGATTAAATCCTTTGTTTACATCAGAAACTAATTGAAATAAATTTTGTCTAGCATTAGTTATGTTTATAGTATTCATATATATCACCTCACTTACATTATAACGTACTTTTTTACGTACGTCAAGCTTTTTATATTATTATATGCCAAAATAAAAAATAAATGCAATTAAAAACTCGAAATTTAAAAAGTTCGAGCATCAATCAATCTGGTGCCGTTGAGGAAGTTATCTACAACTTTTACCAAAGGTAATTGATATATGAATCAATCACTACATACATTATAATACTTTTGTTACTATTTGGGAATAGTTTTTATGCAAGAAAAATGATATAATTATCTAAACAACAAATAGTAATTTTTAGAGAGGTGATAACATGAGAATATTAATGATATGAGTCAGGCATAAACTTTGATTATGCCGAACAAAAAGGAGGCATAATATGTTAGAAATAAAAGATTTAAGTATATCTATTAATGGTAGATATTTAATTAAAAATTTAAACTTAGTATTAAATAATAATGATAAATTGGCAATTATAGGTGAAGAAGGAAATGGAAAATCAACTTTATTAAAATCTATTCTAGGAATATGTAAATATGTAGAATTAAGTGGAAATATTAATTTTAAAGGCAGTAGGATAGGTTATTTAGAGCAATCTATAAATGAAGAAGATTTAAATAAAAAAGTTTATAATTTTTTATTTATAGATGAAAGAGACTATTATAATAAAATTAATAATTTTTATAAATATTTAGATTCAATTAATTTAAGTGATGAAATATTAGAGCAAACAATAAATACATTATCTGGTGGTGAAAAAGTAAAAATTAGTATCTTAAAATTATTATTAAATGAATATGATATTTTATTTTTAGATGAACCTACTAACGATTTAGATATCGAAACATTAGAGTGGTTAGAAAAATTTATTAATAGTACAAGTAAACCAATTATGTATGTTTCTCATGATGAAACACTATTATCTAATACAGCTAATATGATTCTTCATTTAGAGCAAATAAAAAAGAAAACTGAATGTAGACACACATTATTAAAAATTGATTACGATACATATGTTGAGCAAAGAATTAGAAAAATAGAAAAGCAAACACAAGTCGCAAGAACTGAAAAAAGAGAATTTACCAAGCAACATGAAAAACTGCAAAGAATAATGCAAAAAGTTGAATATCAGCAAAATACAATTTCAAGAAGTGACCCACATGGTGCTAAACTTTTAAAAAAGAAAATGCATTCTTTAAAGTCGCAAGAAAGAAAAATGGATAATACTGAATTGACTAAATTTCCTGATGTGGAAGAAAGCATTAATTTTTTCTTTGAAAATATTGAGGTCCCAAAAACCAAAAAAATAATTACTCTAAATATAGATGAGTTAAAAGTACATGATAAAACTTTATCTAAAAATATAAAATTGGAAGTAATAGGAAATGTACATCTATGTATTATTGGAAAAAATGGTGTAGGAAAATCGACATTAATAAAAATAATTTATAATGAATTAGAAAATAGGACTGATATTAAAGTAGGATATATGCCCCAAACATATGATGATATTCTAAATAGTTATGAATATGTATTAGATTTTCTTTCACCATATGGGAATAAAGAGGAAATTACAAAAGCAAGAATCCTTTTAGGTAATATGAAATTTACGAAAGAAGAAATGGTTAGTAAAATAAAAGATTTAAGTAACGGAACAAAAGCAAAGTTATTTCTTGTTAAGTTAGTATTAGAAAAATGCAACGTTTTAATACTTGATGAACCTACAAGAAATGTTAGTCCCTTATCTAATCCAATTATTAGAAAAGTATTAAGTGAATATAATGGAACAATTATAAGTGTATCTCATGATCGAAAATACATTAATGAAGTAATAGACAATTTATATGAACTAACACGAAATGGTTTAACAAAAAAATAAATATTGATATAATTAGTGTAATAAATTACAATTTGAAAGTGAGAAAAAATCATGAAAAACAAAAAAGTCAACAAACAAGATATTAAAGATGAAACAAAAACATATATGTTAGAAGGAATGTCAATTGGAATGTGCATTGGAACATCATTAGGAGTGATTATAGGAGTGTTCGCCGATAATATCCCTATATGTATATGTTTTGGAATAAGTATAGGTTTATGTGTTGGTTTAGGAATAGGATCTTTAATTAAAAAAGATAAACAGTAATTTGTAGAGAGGATTAGAAAATGAATTTAGAACAATTAAAAAAAGATTGCATAAAAAAACAAAAGAAAGGTATCCATTTTATTCTTGCGTCAATAGTAATATGGACTATGGTTTTAATGGTACAATTAACAAGTTTTCCTATATTAACAAAAAATCTATTAACATTTTGTTGTATAGCACCATTATTGCCAATATCGTTTTTAATATCCAAAATATTGAAAATACAATTTCAAGATAAAAGTAATCCATTAAATAATTTAGGTATATTATTTTCTGCAAATCAAATGATATATCTTTTAATAGCAATGTGGGTTTATCCTACATTGCCAGATAAAATGTTAATGGTTATTGCTATGATTTTTGGAGCTCATTTATTACCTTATGGTTGGTTATATAATTCAAAATCATATATGGCATTGTCAATAATTATTCCAATATTATCTCTAATAGTTGGTTTGAATTTTGCAAGTTATATTCTTGCAATGATGATGATAGTAATAGAAATAATATTTAGTGTACTTTTATTATTTGAAAATAAGAAAATAGGAAATAATAGTTAGATAAATAGTAATTTATATGAAAGAGTGATTATATGGGATTTTGTGAAAAAATAAAAAAAATAAGAACAGATAATAATTTAACTCAAGAACAATTTGCAGAAAAATTATTTGTATCAAGAACAGCAGTTTCTAAATGGGAAAGTGGAAAAGGATATCCCAGTATTGATTCGTTAAAGTATATGTCAAAATTATTTAGTATTTCTATTGATAATTTATTATCAAGTGAAGAAATATTAGATATTGCTGAACAGGATAAACAACAAAGATTAAAAAAGAATAATGGTTTTATATTTAGTGCATTTGATATATTATCGTTATTTATGATTATTCTTCCATTATATGAATCTACGGTTAATAATTATATATATTCGGTTTCTTTATTTGCTAAAAATGATTTATTTAATTACATAAAAATTACATATCTAGTTAGTTATATAATATTGTTTATAATAGGTATTGTTGAAATAATATTGAATTTATTAGGAAAAGAAAAAATACAAAAAAATCTTAATATTATTTCACTATTAATTCATTTAGCATTAATACTTTTTTTTATAATGACAAAAGAACCTTATGCTTGTAGTTTGATTTTTATATTATTTGTATTTAAATCATTTCTGTTATTTACTAATGAAAAAAAGTAAAAAATCAATGTGAAAAAAAGTGTCGAAAAAAACCGAATGTGTGAAAGCAAGTTTCTTGAATATTTCTTATAGTCATAATAAACTGAAAATGTAAAATTTATATGAAAGGAGTTTATTATGGAAAAAAGAAGAAAAGAAATTTTGTTATGTGGAGGATTATTTGCTGTTGCTATTATTTATACATTATTAGTAAAATATATAGATGTACAAGAAATTGGTCCAAATGATTCTTTAGTTGGTTTTGCTACAATTAATAATTTTATGTTTAATTTAACTGGAGTAAATATGCTATGGTACGATATAACAGATTGGTGGGGATTTGTACCATTATTTATTGCTTTTATATATGCAATGATTGGTTTTATTCAAATGATTAAACGAAGAAACATATTAAAAGTTGACAAAGAAATATTAGGATTAGGCGTATATTATATTATAGTAATTGGATTATATATCTTTTTTGAAACATGTATAATTAATTATAGACCAACATTAATGGATGGAATTTTAGAAGCTTCTTATCCATCTTCACACACATTGTTATCAGTATGTATTTGTGGTAGTTCTTTAATTATTAATAAATATTTATTTAAAAATAGGAACTTTTTTAAAGCCGAAAATATTATTTCTATATTATCAATATTAGTAATTGTTATAGGAAGATTTATTTCTGGGGTACATTGGTTTACTGATATTGTTGGGGCAATTTTAATTTCTATAGCTTTATTAAAAGCTTTTAATATATATATTAAAAGTATTAATAAGTAATACAAATTACAATTTATCGAGCAGATCAACTTTAGTTAGTTGGTCTTTTTTGTTTTTAAATGAAAAATGAGTAACTGTATTTAACTACATTTACCCATTAAATAATCTAGAGAAACATTATATAATTTAGATAATTTTATTAATCGTGTTATTGGTATAGTATTGTGTCCGTTTTCGTATGTAGCATAATGAGATTGTGTAATACCAATAGATTTAGATACGTTTTGTTGTGAGAGATAATTTTTATCTCTTTCTTCCTTTAGTCTTTGACACATTACATCAAAATTCATTTCTTTTATATTTTTATCATTTTTTTCATTAGAAAGACCTACAAGATAATCAATACTTACTTGATATTTTAATGACAATTTATCAAGTAAATGTAATGGTATGATATTAGAGCCACATTCATACATAGAATAAGTTCCACGAGTAACTTTTAAATAGTTTGCAATATCTTGTTGTGTTAAATCATTATCTTCTCTTAAATCTTTCATTCTCCTATAATAGTTCATTGAGTATCACCTAAACAAATTCTCTCATTTAATAGTGAAAATCTTGCTTTTTGCAATTTTAATCACTAATATTTTAAAGAATGTGTTATAATGATAAATGATTATAGATAAGCATAATAAAAAGCAACATGACGTTACTTCATATCAACTCTACTAGGTAATTTTTTGTGGGTGTTTTTTGTTTCTTGAAATAATATATATGGTGTAACATTAAGTGCCTTTGCAATTTCTTCTACTTTTTCAAAGGTTGGTCCATATTTTCCATTTTCAAGTTCACTAACATACGACGCATTCAAATCAACACGTTCAGCAAATTTCTCTTGTGTCATGTTTTTTTCAAAACGATAGTACCTGACATTTTTACCAAATATTTGTTTTAAATTCACCGTATCATCACCACACATTCACTATTAATATGGTACGGTTTTTTAAAACAATACTCCATTGAGTTAAACCCAAAGAAATAATCCTTATCTATAATTTTTTAGAAAGGAGTGGCTATGTTAAGAGAACGCATAATAAAAACTGTTTCCATTATTGGTGGACTATTAGTTTTTATTTTTTCGGTAAAAGTTCTTTATATTGACTCTAATTTTGGCTTTAGTACAGAAATATTAGAACTTAATTATAGTGCTTTTCCGAAATGTGTAGATGCCATAATTTTTGTGATTTTTTGGCCTTTAATTGTTTATGCTTTGCTAGAGCAATTTCTTGAATTTATTACTACCAAAATAAGCAATTTTAAAAGTATAAAGGCCAAAAAAATTAGTTAGTAGTACCATAAAGGTTGTCAATTATGATAACTTTTTTTCATATAAAAAGATTTAGAAACATTATATTTCTAAATCAAAGTCATCATGATCTTTGTTTTTATCATATTCTTTGCTCCAGTTATAATCTTCTTTTATGTCGGTAATGGTTTTTTCACTAAATATTCCATGCTCGTATAAGTCTTTTGAAAATTCCCAGTAATCTTCACGTTCTCTGTCTTTTCCAAGTATTTTATGTTTGATAAAGTTGATTAATCTATCAAATAAATCTTTAAAATGATTTACTAGTTCTTCAAGATGTTTATTATCTTTTTTCAATTCTTTAATCTCTTTATTTTTATTATCAATGTTTTTAGATAGAGTATCTACTTTAAGAGATAATGCCTCATTGTTTTCAGTTAGTATTTTAATTTTTTCTCTGTTTTCTTCTAATTCAGTATCAACATTATTCAATGTTACTGATAGTTTTTCAGTTCGTTTGAAATCA
>ERZ824488.1911-NODE-1911-length-20680-cov-4.521745_pt1 | contig 20680 bp, 15 predicted proteins | sample MGYA00519936_ERZ824488 | MGnify/ENA primary metagenome ERZ824488 (study PRJEB31778, sample SAMEA3449153) | human gut metagenome | biome: human gut; feature: human-associated habitat; material: faeces | place: United Kingdom | collected 2010/2012 ... | reverse complement strand
CGATGTGGGCGCGCAGGTTCTCGCCCATCTTGCCCTTGACCTCGTCCGCGTGGGCTATGACCTCGTCGAGGTTGCCGTACTGCACGATGAGGGCGGCCGCCTTCTTGGGGCCAATGCCGGGTACGCCGGGGATGTTGTCGGAGGTGTCTCCCTTGAGGCCGTAGAAGTCCGGCACCAGCTCGGGCGTGATGCCGTGGTAGAGGTCGTCCACGCTCTCCGGCGTCATGATGACCACGTCCGAGACGCCCTTCTTTGTGGAGACGATCTTTACGTTGGCGGTGGCCAGCTGGTACATGTCGCGGTCGCCGGTGAAGAGCAGCATCTCGTAGCCGGCAGCCTCGCCGCGGTGGGCCAGGGTGCCCAGGATGTCGTCTCCCTCCCAGCCCTCGAGCTCGCAGACGGGCACGTCAAGGGCGCCGAGAAGCTCCTTCACCATGGGGAACTGCTCGTGCAGGGCCGGGTCCATGGGCGGGCGCTGCGCCTTGTACTGGGGCAGCATCTCCATGCGGACGCGCGGCTTGCCGCGGTCGAAGGCGCAGATGACGCCGTCGGGGCGGAAGGTGTCCACGAGCTTGATGAACATGTTGAAGAAGCCGAAGAGCGCGTTGGTGGAGCGTCCGTCCGGCGCGCTCATGGGCTGGCGGATGGCGTGGAACGCGCGGTGCATGAGCGAGTTGCCGTCGATGACGGCGATGGTCCTTCTGTCTGGCATGTTGCTCCTCTCGGGGTGTTCTTCTCCATTGTAGGCGGCAAGGCGCGCCGGCGGCCGTGGGACAATAGCCCCCCGTCCCCTTTGCCTTCTCTTTGTCTCACGGTGGCCGCTGCCGACACCCGTGGCAAACCTCCCGGTTTTGCCGCCTCGGCGCTCGGCTGTGCTACGCTGCCCCAGAGACGCTGGGCATTCGAAGGGAGGGCGACCGTGAGAAGACTGCTTGTGGTGGAGGACGACGCCGCCATCAGGGACGGCATCGTGGAGCTGCTGCGCCGCAATGGGTATGCCGCCGCGGCCGTGACGGACTTTGCCGACGTGGCTGCCCAGGTCCTGGACGCAGCTCCTGACCTGCTGCTCTTAGACCTCAACCTACCCGGCGTGGACGGCGGCTTCGTTTGCCGGGAGGTCCGCGCAAAGAGCCAGGTGCCCATCATCGCCGTGACCAGCCGCGACACTGACATGGACGAGCTGGTGACGCTGTCTGCCGGCGCGGACGACTTCGTGACCAAGCCCTACAACGATCAGGTTCTTCTCGCCCGCATAGCCTCGCTGCTCAAGCGCAGCTACGGTGAGGGGGCGGCCGCCTCGGCGCGCATCAGCGTGCGCGGGGTGACGCTGGACGCCGCCCGCTGCGAGGTCACCCACGACGGGCGCACGGCCGAGCTCACCAAGAACGAGCTGCGGATCCTCGCGCTGCTCATGCGCTCGGCGGGCCAGGTGGTGAGCCGCCAGCGCATCCAGGAGGAGCTCTGGGAGTCCGACGACTTCGTGGACGACAACACACTCACCGTCAACGTGAGCCACCTGCGTCAGACGCTCGCCCGCATTAGCGTGGAGGGCTTCATTGGCACCAGGCGCGGCCTGGGCTACATCGTGGAGTAGGGGAGGCGAGAAGCCCGTGACGCTCGCATCCTACCTGCGGGACCGGCTGCCGTCCGCCTGCGTGCGCGCGGCGTCGCTGGCACTGGTCGCGCTGGCGCTTGCCGCCTATGGGGTGGAGGTCGGCGTGGTGACGCTCGTGACCGCGGTCCTGGCTGCGGGCGAGGCCGTGGCGCTGCTCGTTGACTTCTGGCGGCGTTGGGGCTTCTACCAGCGGCTGGACCGCACTACGGATGGCCTGGCCAAGCATGGGGTGGCCTACCTGGCCTCCGAGCTCACCCGCGAGCCCGCAACCCTGGAGGAGGCGGCCTTCCTGGACGCGTCGCGCCGCGCCTCCAAGTCCATGGCCGACCAGGTGGCCATCATGCGTGCCGAGCAGCGCGACTATCGCGACTACGTGGAGACCTGGGTCCACGAGGTCAAGACGCCCATAGCCGCCGGGCGCCTGGTGGCGGCGAACAACCCCGGGCCGGTGGCCGACGCCATGGACGCAGAGCTCGGCCGCATCGAGGGCTACGTCGAGCAGGCGCTCTACTATGCGCGGTCCACGACGCTTGACCGCGACTTCCAGGTCCGCGAGGTCGTGCTTGCAGACGTGGTGCGCGCGACGCTGCGGAGAAACGCGCGGACGCTCATCGACGCGCGCGTGACGCCCGAGCTGGGCGAGCTTGGCCTCACGGTGAGCGCGGACCCCAAGTGGGTGGAGTTCATGCTGGGGCAGCTCATGGGCAATGCCGCCAAGTACCGGCGGGAGGATGCGGAGGCGGGACGGCTGCGCGTCTGGGCCTCTTGCCGGCAGACGGGCATGGATGCCTGGGAGACGCTGCTCTTTGTGGAGGACGACGGCGTGGGCATCCCGCCCGAGGACCTGGGACGTGTGTTTGACCGCGGCTTCACCGGCGCCAACGGCCGCCGCTACGCCCGCTCCACCGGCATGGGCCTCTACCTGGTGCGCGAGCTTGCCGGCAAGATGGGCTTGACCGTGTCCATAGACTCCGAGCAGGGCCGCTGGACCCGCGTGACCCTGGCCTTCCCCGCCAGCGCGCGCCGCTAGCCCGCAAGAACCAACGGCGTCCCCACTGGCAGGTGAGAAAACCGTAAGGTAGCGCTCACCTGGGCGCATGGCGGGCGGGGAGGCGCTGCGGGAGTATCTTCTCGCCAGACAACCCGCTACGAGAGGAGTCACCTTGCAACCCTCACCCTCAGCTACGCCCTCGCCAACAAGCGTCCCGGCCCTGCGCGTCCAGGCCGTGGAGAAGTACTACGGGAGTCGCGACAACGTCACCCGTGCCCTGGACGGCATCTCGCTCGACGTGGCCCGTGGGGAGTTCGTGGCCGTCATGGGCCCCTCGGGCTCGGGCAAGACCACGCTGCTCAACTGCGTCTCCACCATCGACCGCCCCTCGGCTGGCCGCATCCTGGTGGACGGTCAGGACGTCTGCGAGCTGCGCCGCGGCGAGCTGGCGCGCTTTCGCCGCGAGCGCCTGGGCTTCATCTTCCAGGACTCCAACCTGCTGGACACCCTGACCGCGCGCGAGAACATCGCCCTGGCGCTCACGATCAACCACGTGGCCCCGCGCGAGGTCAACGCCCGCGTGGAGGCCGTGGCCGCACGCCTGCAGATTGCGGAGGTCCTGGACAAGATGCCTCACGAGATGAGCGGCGGCCAGCGCCAGCGCGTGGCCTGCGCCCGCGCCATCGTGTGCGACCCGGCACTGGTCCTGGCCGACGAGCCCACCGGCGCCCTGGACTCGCGCAACTCCCGCAAGCTCCTGGAGTGCCTCACCCAGATGAACGAGGCCGGTGCCACCATCATCATGGTCACGCACGACTCTTTTGCCGCCAGCTACGCCCACCGGGCGCTCTTCATCAAGGATGGCCGCCTCTTCAACGAGCTCGTCCGCGGCGCCGCGCCGCGCGCCCGCTTCTTCGACCAGATCATGGACGTCGTGAGCTTCCTCGGAGGGGAGGACTGAGATGCTGCCTAAGATCGCGCTCGGAAACGCCCGCAAGTCCCTGCGGGACTTCTCCGTCTTCTTCATCACCCTGGTCTTTGGCGTCTGCGCGTTCTACGCCTTTGCCTCCATCAACGACCAGACCGCCGTCATCAACCTCACGGAGCTGCAGTCGGAGGCGGTGAGCGCCGTCATGCGCATGCTCTCGAGTGTCTCCGTCTTCGTCGCCGTCATCCTCGGGTTTCTCGTCGTGTACGCCAACCGGTTCCTCGTGCGGCGGCGCAAGCGGGAGTTTGGTATCTACCTCACGCTGGGCATGGGTCGCGCCCAGGTGGCGGCCATCATGGTCATGGAGACGCTTGCCGTGGGCGTGGCGGCCCTGGTGGTGGGCCTGGTGCTGGGCGTGCTCCTCTCGCAGGTCATGATGTACGTCACGGCCAACCTCTTTGAGGCAACCATCCCGGGCTTTGCCTTCGTCTTCTCGCCGGGGGCGGCCCTCTCCACGCTGGCCTGCTATGCGGCCATCTTTGCCCTGTCGCTTCTGCTAAACGTGCGCGAGGTCTCCCGCTACCGGCTCATCGACCTCATCAACGCGGACAAGGTCAGCGAGAAGGTCAAGGCGAGGAGCCTGCCCGTCTCCGTGGTGCTCTTCCTGGTCTCGCTCGTCCTCATGGGCGTGGCTTACCGCACGCTGCTCGAGAACGGCGTCATGTCCGACAAGTTCGGCCAGGCCACGGCCCTGGTCTCGGTGGGCACGGCCCTGTTCTTCTTCAGCGTCTCCGGCTTCCTGCTTCGCTTCTTGCAGGGCCGCCCCGGCGTTTACCTGCGCGGTCTCAACGCCTTCACGCTGCGCCAGCTCAACAGCCGCGTGAACACGGCCTGGGTCTCCATCACGCTGGTCTGCGCCATGCTCTTTGTGGCCATCTGCGGCGTGTGCACGGGCTTCTCGGTGAGTCGCGGCATTTCCGACGCGCTGGAGAAGGGAAGCCCCTACGACGCGTCGATCAACGCGTACCCCAGGGGCCCGGTGATCGCGGGCATGGACGACGCCGACTACGACCTGCCCGAGGTAAACGAGGAGGCGGCGTCTGACGGCTTTGACATGGTGGCCGCCATGCGCCGCAAGGTCTCCGACTGGGATGACATCGTCTCCGCGACCGCGCAGGTCAACCAGTACATGCCGTCTGGGGCCCAGGGCGGGATCTCCCAGCGGTGGGCCTACGAGACCACGAGCTACGCCACCGACGCCACGCTTGACGAGGTCCTGGGGCAGAATGACTCCCGCTTTGCCTTCGTCAGGGTCTCCCAGTTCAACGCCCTGCGCGCCCTTCTCGGCGAGAAGCCCGTGGAGCTGGGACGGGACGAGTGCCTGGTCTGGAGTGACTTTGCGCCGCTCGACGGCTTTTGGGAGGCGTTCATCGACCAGCACCCCGGCTTCGAGGCGCTGGGGACCACGCTTCACCCGAGGGGCATGGCCCACGAGACGCTCTGCAACACCTCCGCCGCATCGGTGACCGGCGTCCTCGTGGTGCCTGACGAGGTCCTTCCCGATGACCTGGTGCCTGCGATGACCAGCCTGGACGTCACGTATTCCGGCTCCGTTGACGAGTGCGAGCAGCGCTTCCAGGACGCCTGCGAGGCGGCCTGCGGACCCGCCGATTCGCGCGGCGTGGAGGCTTGGCCAGTGTGCTTCATGGAGACGCGCCAGGCCATGGCCGACAGTACCGTGGGCCTCACGGTGGTGACCACCTACCTGGCCATCTACATTGGCCTGATCCTCCTCATCAGCTGCGCCTCCGTGCTGTCCATCCAGCAGCTCTCCGCCGTGGCCGACGACGTGAGCCGCTACCGCGTTTTGGCCGAGCTCGGCGCCGAGCCCACCCAGATCCGAGGCGCGCTCATGGTGCAGGTGGGCGTGTACTTCGTCTTTCCGCTGGTGGTGGCCGTCTGCCACGCTGCGTGCGCCCTCACCAGCATCAACGGCCTGATCTCACTCGCCACGGGCTTTGACGTCAGCAACGCTCTGGTGGCAACCGTCTGCTTTGTGGTTGCCCTCTATGGCGGCTACTTCCTGCTGACCTACCAGACCTCCAAGGCCATGGTCCTGCGGCCGGCACTGCGATAGGGCGCCCCTGGTCCGAATGGGGCAAAGGGGACGGGCGGGGGGTCGGCGTCTCTTTTGTCTCACGGCATGCAATGTTCTTCTCGCCACTGTCTTGTCACCTGTAATGTCAAGTGTCATACTGCTGCCCGTTTACGTTGAGACGGAGAAGGGGATGGCATGGTATCTGACGAGATGCGCGCGGAGGTCGAGCGGCTCAAGCGCGAGAAGGACGCCGTGGTCCTGGCTCACTACTACGTGACGCCCGACGCCCAGGAGCTCGCCGACTACGTGGGAGACTCGTTCTTCCTCTCCAAGAAGGCGGCCACGCTTGACTGCAAGACGCTGGTCTTTGCCGGCGTCCGTTTCATGGCCGAGAGCGCAAAGCTCCTCTCGCCGAAGAAGACCGTGCTCATGCCGGAGCCCAGCGCGGACTGCCCCATGGCCCACATGGTGCAGAAGGCCACTGTGGACGCCGCGCGCGCCAAGTACGGAGACGACCTTGCCGTGGCGTGCTACGTCAACTCCACCAGCGAGATGAAGGCCTGGTCGGACGTCTGCGTGACCAGCTCCAACGCCGTCAAGATCGTGCGCGCGCTGCCCCAGAAGAACGTGCTGTTCATCCCCGACATGAACCTCGGTCACTACGTGGCGCTGCGGGTCCCCGAGAAGAACGTCATCCTGAACGACGGCTTCTGCCCGACGCACGAGGCCATCGAGCTCGCCGAGGTGGAGGCCGCCCGCCGCGAGCATCCCGAGGCCCTGGTGCTGGCCCACCCCGAGTGCGGCGACTGGGTGCTCAGGGAGGCCGACGTCGTGGGCTCCACCTCGCAGATCATCGAGGCGGCCGTGGCCTCCGACGCACGCGAGTTCATCGTCTGCACCGTCCACGGCGTCATCCACGAGCTGGAGGCCCGCACGGCCGGCACCGGCAAGCGCTTCTACTTCCCGGCCACCACGCCCGTCTGCCCCAACATGGCCCGCGTCACTGCCGAGAAGGTCCTGGCGTGCCTGCGCGACGGCACCGGCGAGATCGGTCTTCCCGACGAGTTCGTCATCGCCGGCTCCACCCGCGCCCTGGACCTCATGCTCGACTACGCCAAGAGTTGACAAAGGGACAGTCCCTTTGTCAACCCTCTCGCCCGGCACGACTGCCAACACTAAGGAAGCGACCATCAACATGGCAACAAAGACCATCGACTGCGATGTCGTCATCGCCGGGTGCGGCGTGGCGGGCCTGTACTGCGCTCTCAACCTGCCCAGGGCCCTCAACGTGGTCCTTCTCTCCAAGGAGGACGTGGCCAGCTGCGACTCCATGCTGGCACAGGGCGGCATCTGCGTGCTGCACGACCCGGACGACTACGAGTCGTTCTTCGAGGACACGCTGCGCGCTGGCCACTACGAGAACCGCCTGGAGAGCGTGGACATGATGATCCGCGCGAGCCGCCCCATCATCGACGACCTCATCAAGCGCGGCGTCCGCTTTGCGCGCACGGCCACGGGCGAGCTGGACTACACCCGCGAGGGCGCCCACTCTCGCCCGCGCATCGTCTACCACGAGGACATCACCGGCGAGGAGATCACCACGCACCTCCTGGCCTGCGTGCGCGAGCTGCCTAACGCGCGCGTCATGGAGAACACCTGCATGACCGACGTCATCGAGGGCTTTGACGGGGCGGGGCGGCGCGTCTGCCGCGGCATAGTCGCCGAGGACGCGGCCGGCGACCGCCTGGTCATCAACGCGGACGCCACCGTCATGGCCACGGGCGGCGTGGGCGGCCTTTACAAGCACTCCACCAACTTCCCGTGCCTCACGGGCGACGGCTGCCGCATTGCCGCCGAGCACGGCGTGCTGCTGGAGCACATGGACTACGTGCAGATTCACCCCACGACGCTGTGGACCAACAAGCCCGGCCGCAGCTTCCTCATCAGCGAGTCCGCCCGCGGCGAGGGCGCCATCCTGCTCAACGATGCCGGCGAGCGCTTCTGCGACGAACTCCAGCCGCGCGACGTGGTCTCGGCCAACATCCTGGCCGAGATGCGCCGCCAGGGCTCCGAGCACGTGTGGCTCTCCTTCGAGCGCGTGGACCGCGACGAGGTGGTCAACCACTTCACGCACATCCGCGAGCAGTGCGCCGAGGAGGGCTACGACATCCTCTCACAGCCCATTCCCGTCGTTCCCGCGCAGCACTACTTCATGGGTGGCATCCACGTGGACTCGGACTCCGAGACCACGCTGCCGCACCTCTTTGCCGCGGGCGAGACGTGCTGCAATGGCGTCCACGGGCGCAACCGCCTGGCCTCCAACAGTCTGCTGGAGAGCCTCGTCTTTGCCCAGCGGGCCGCCGACAAGATCATGCGGGACCGCTTTGCCGACGACTCCGCCGCCCAGCTTGCCGTGGCTGCCTCGGCCCGCAGCCGCTTCATCGCCGGCTCGCGCGACGTGACCGACGTGAGCCTGCTCTGCGGCGCCGACTGCTAGCGGACGCGGGCGCTGCCCGCTCTTCTCGCCCCGATTGCCCCATTTCCGACCTTGGAGGACTTACCATGACCACCGACCCCATGATCTTGGCAAAGATGGACGCCGTCATTCGCGCGGCGCTCGAGGAGGACATGCCCTTTGGCGACGTCAGCACCATGGCGGTCATGCCGCAGCCCCGTCCCGGCCGCGTGCAGCTCATCTGCAAGCAGGACGGCGTGGTGGCGGGCCTCTCCGTCTTCGAGAGGACGTTCCAGCTCATTGACCCTGCCGCTCGTGTGGAGTGCCTGGTGGAGGACGGTGCCGCGGTGACGTGCGGCCAGCACCTGGCCACGGTCCATGCCGACGTGCGCGCCCTGCTTGAGGCAGAGCGTGTGGCCCTCAACTACCTGCAGCGCATGAGCGGCGTCGCCACCTACACGGCACGGATCGCACGCGTACTGGAGGGCACCGGGACGCGCCTGGTCTGCACCCGCAAGACCACGCCCGGCATGCGCCTCTTCGAGCGCGAGGCCGTGCGCCTGGGCGGCGGACACCTCCACCGCTACGGACTCTCGGACGCGGTCATGCTCAAGGACAACCACATCGACGCCGCCGGTGGCGTGCGCCGGGCCATCGAGGCTGCCCGCGCGACGGCTCCCTTCGTGGCAAAGGTCGAGGTGGAGTGCGAGAGCCTGGACATGGTGCGCGAGGCCGTGGACGCAGGGGCCGACATCATCATGCTTGACAACATGACCCACGACGCCATGGCCGAGGCCATCGCCCTCATCGGCGGCCGAGCCATCACCGAGGCCTCCGGCAACGTCACGGCCCAGAATGCCGCCGGCTATGCCGACCTGGGCGTGGACGTGGTCTCCTGCGGAGCGCTCACGCACTCCGCAGGCATCCTCGACCTCTCGCTCAAGCACCTGGAGGTGCTGGGGTGAGCGCCGTCATCTCCGGAGAGCTCCGCCGCGAGAAGATTCTCGCCACCCTGTCTGCCGCCGAGGCCCCGCTTTCGGGGTCTGCGCTCGGGCGGGCGTGCGAGGTGAGCCGCCAGGTGGTGGTGCAGGACATCGCGCTGCTGCGCACGCAGGGATGGCCCATCCAATCCACCAACCGAGGCTACGTCCTTGAGCGCGAGGCCACACGCCCCTCGCGGCTCATCAAGTGCCACCACACGGTTGAGCAGACTCCCGAGGAGCTTAATACCATTGTTGACCTGGGCGGACACGTTCGAGACGTCCTGGTGAACCATCGCGTCTACGGCAGGCTCTCGTGCGAGCTGGGCATTGCCTGCCGCCGCGACGTTGCCAACTACATGACGCAGATCCGCTCAGGCAAGTCGAGCCCGCTCATGCTCATCACGAGCGGCTACCACTTCCACCACGTCACCGCTGACTCCGAGGAGGCCCTGGACGAGGTCGTCCGGGCCCTGGGGGAGCGCGGCTTCCTGGCTCCGGTGAGCGACTACGAGCGCGGCGAGTTTGCCGGCGAGAACCCTACGGGGGCAAATCCGCAGGAATAGCCGGTATTAACGGTCCCTTTGGGCTGGTGATTTAAAACCTGATTTGACGCCGATCGGCCGTCGAGGCTGGTCGGCGTTAAATCTTGCGCAGAAGTCCCCTTCGTGTGAGCAATTCGCGGTCGGCCGTGCAGAACTGGCCTTCGTGTGAGTGCCTTTCGGCGCCTTGCGCCGTATCTGGACCTTTCCCCCTTGCAAAACCCCAGTTGATAACTTGCGGATACTTGGACCATCCCCGAAAGTAGCTCACACCAAGGGGACTTCTGCACAACGGCGTGCCAATCACTCACACCAAGGGGACTTCTGCGTAAGGGAGCGCCAAAAAGAAGGCCCCCCACAGTTCAATGACTGCGGGGGCCTTCCCTGAAAGCGCTTGTTGCGGCGTCGAGGCTACTTGGCCGCCTGCTGCTCGCCCTCGGGGAAGATGATCTTGTTCACGAAGAAGAAGATCACCATGGAGATGCCGCCGTTCAGCACCGTGGTACCGATGTTGTAGACGAAGTCGGGCACAAACTGGCCGGCAACGGCAACCCAGATGCAGTTGATGGAGTTAACGATGCAGGTGATCACGATGAAGGCCAGCACGTACCACATGATCTGCTTGGCGAGGTTGCCCTTGGAGCGGAAGACAAAGTTACGCTGGATGGGGAAGTTGATGCACTCGCCGATGATCATGGCGACCATATAGGCGCAGAAGTACGAGAAGCCGCCGGCCTCCTCGCCGTAGCCGATGATGTACCACGGGAAGCTGATGCCCGCGATGGTGAGCGTGATGCCGGGGAAGCCAAAGGCCGCGTGGGACAGGCTGGAGAAAATCATCGGCAGGAACTGCAGGATGAGGTACTTGAAGACGGTCACGAGGTTGGACACGATGACAAAGAGGCCGCCCTCGCGAATCCACGTCGCGGCTGAGGGATGCTTCTCGGCAAACGAGTTCCAGAAGTTCATTGCGTGCTCCTAATCGTTGGTCGGACGGTCGTTGAGGTGGGGGCGCTGGACACCCCCACCCGCGCTAGGCGAGCTTCTTTGCCACGCCGGAGTTCCTGACGAGGTTCATCACAAAGGCGTAGAGGATGGGCAGCAAGATCCATAGGGCCCACAGGCCGATGCCCGCGCCCACGCCCCAGCCAAGGGCGATGGCGGCGGCCAGGAGGATGACACCGCCCCAGCCAAAGCCGCGCACCTCGCGGACCAGCGCGTCGACGAGGCCCATGTCAACCATGCCGCCGGTCATCTTGGCCAGCGCGCGCAGCGGCATGTTCCAGATGAAGAGCACGTTGAGGTTGGGCTTGCCGGACTTGTCGGCCCCGGTCTTGAGGGCGCGCAGGACGGCCCAGACAACCCAGAAGATGAGCGAGCGGCCGTGGTTGAGGTCGCGGAAGCACATGTTGCGGCCGATGACGGAGCCCCCGGCGGGCACGGGGTGGCCGAGAAGCGCCTCAAAGCTGGCGTCACTGACGGCCGCCACGCTGGCGTTCTCGTAGCAGGAGACGTCGCGGCCCTCGTAGGGGTTGGGAGCGTCGGTCCCGGCGACCTCGACCTGGGCGGTCAGGCGCACGTCGTCAGAGGAGGAGGCCACGCGCAGCTCCCACGTGCCGCCCTCGACCTCCCAGTTACCGGTCTTGTCGTTGAAGTAGCGGAAGGCCTTGTCGCCGAGCTCAATGGTGACGGCCTTGCTCTGGCCAGGCTCGAGCGTCACGCGGGCAAAGCCCTTGAGCTCCTGCTCCGGGCGGAAGACCTGGTGGTCGGGCTTGGAGACGTAGAGCTGGACGATCTCGGTGCCGGCGACGGTGCCGGTGTTGGTGACCGTGAAGGTGGCGTCCCACTCGCTGGCCTCGAGGTTGCCGTAGGAAAACGTGGTGTAGGACAGGCCGTAGCCAAACGGATAGGCCACGGGCTTCTTGGCCGTCTGGAAGTAGCGATAGCCCACGTAGAGGCCCTCGCGGTACTCGGCGCGCTTCTCGTCGGAGGGGAAGGAGGCGGAGGAGGGCACGTCCTCGAGGCGCAGCGGCCAGGTCTCCGTCAGCTTGCCGGAGGGGTTGACCTTGCCACAGACGATGTCCAGCGCGGCGCCGGCGCCGGCCTGGCCGCCCAGGGCGCAGTAGAGGATGGAGCGGGCGTCGTCGGCCCAGTCGGTCTCCACGCAGGAGCCGGCGGAGAGAAGCACGACCACGTTGGGGTTGACCTGGGCCACCGCGTGCGCGAGCTCCACCTGGTTCTCGTTGAGCTTCATGTTGAGGCGGTCGGCGCCCTCGGACTCGGCGATCTCGTCAAGGGCCAGGGCGAGAAGGACGACGTCGGCGTGGCGCGCGAGATCCAGGGCGGCGTCGCGCTTGCTGGTGTTCTGGCCGCCGTGGCGCTCGAAGCCCGGCTCGTAGCCCACGAGAGTGAGGTCGGTTTCGCCGACCATGTCCAGCAGGGAGTCCACCTTGGTGGAGTTGACGGCCGAGGAGCCGGCGCCCTGGTAGCGCGGGGTCTGGGCAAAGTCGCCGATGAGGGCGACCTTGGTGCCCTCGGCAAGCGGCAGCAGCGGGGCGCCACCGGCGATCACCTCGTTCTTGAGCAGGACGGCGCCTGCCGCCGCGGCCTCGCGGGCCAGCTCGTGGTGGGCGTCCTGGTCAAAGGTCTTGGGTGCGGCAAGCGTGGCCGGATGGACGGAGAGCACCAGGTCGATGACCTCGTCCACACGCGCGTCGATGTCCTTCTCGCTGAGGGTGCCGGCGGCCACGGCGTCCAGGAGCTCGCGGACGGAGCCCAGGCCGGGGGCGGGCATCTCGAAGGTGGAGCCGGCCGCCACGCCGGCGGCGTGGTCGTTGGAGCCGCCCCAGTCGGTGACGACGGAGCCGTCAAAGCCCCACTCCTTGCGCAGGATGTCGTCCAGCAGGTGCGCGTTCTCGTTGGCGTAGGTGCCGTTGATGAGGTTGTAGGAGCTCATGATGGTCTTGGGCTGCGCCTCGCGCACCACAATCTCAAAGGCCGTGAGGTAGATCTCGCGCAGCGTGCGCTCGTCCAGGATGGAGTCGGACGCCTGGCGGCGGGTCTCCTGGCTGTTGACGGCAAAATGCTTGGGGCACGCGGCGATGCCGTTGGACTGGATGCCGCGCACATAGCCGGCCGCCATCTTGCCGGCAAGGTACGGGTCCTCCGAGAAGTACTCGAAGTTGCGGCCGCACAGCGGGTTGCGCTTGATGCACAGGCCCGGTCCCAGAAGGACGTCCACGCCCTGGCTGGCGGCCTCCTGGCCCATGGCGGCACCGACGCGCTCGCCCAGCTCGGGGTCCCAGCTGTTGGCGACGGTGACGGCGGTGGGGAAGCAGGTTGCGGGCTCGGACCCGTTGAGGCCCAGGTGGTCGGCGGCGCCAGCCTGGTGGCGGACGCCGTTGGGGCCGTCGGAGAACTCGATGGCCGGGATGTCGGCGCGCTCGATGCCCCAGCTGCCGAAGGTGGTGCCGCCCTGGAGCAGGGCGCACTTCTCCTCAAGGCTGAGCTTGCCGATGATGTCCTCGTGTTTCATGGGAGCTCCTTCTTGCGTTATACGACAGCCTTGATGATAGACGGGGGCCGCCCCCGCGCCGCCATCCTGTCACAATCGGCCCTGCAGCGGACACGATTGGCCGCGTGGCCGGCAGGCGGGCGACGCGGCAAACAAAAGGGCGCCCCGGCGAGAAGTGCTTCTCGCCGGGGCGCCACGTGAATGCGAAGAGCTCCTAGCGGCCGTGGCGGCCGAGGAAGGGGAGGCGCGGCAGGCGGCTCTTGAAGGGGCTCACGAAGGGCTTGCCGGCCGGGACTGTGGCCTCGGCCTCGGGAGGCACCGTGTCCACCACGCCGGCGGGGACGTCCGCCACGGGCATGTCGGTGATGTCGGGCATCGGCGGCACGGCCGGCTCGGCCTCGGTGGTGCCCGCGCCGGCAGCGGCACCGGCACCGGCGTCCTCGGTGTCCACGGCCTCGACGGCCTCGCGCTCGCGGTAGCGCACCATCATGTCGCGCTGCAGCTCGGTGATGCTGGGCGGCGCCCAGATGAGCGCGTTGGCGCCGGCCTCGACCGTGGCGTCGGTGACCTCGGGCGTCTTTCCGCCGGTGGCAAGAATCGGCAGGTTGGGGTAGGCCTCGCGCAGCTCGCGGATGACGGCGGCGGTGTTGCGCCCGGCCGCCACGTTGATGATGCGGGCGCCGGCCTCCACCTTCTGGCGGGTCACCTCGTCAAAGCGCGTGATGGACGCCACCACGGGGATGTCCACCGTGGAGACCACCTGGGCCACCATGTCCGGTGTGGCGGGGGAGTTGAGCACCACGCCCGCGGCGCCCTGCATCTCGGAGACCGCGGCCAGCTCGGCGGCGCGACGTCCGGTGGTGGTGCCGCCGCCCACGCCCACAAAGAGCGGGGCCTCGGCCACGGTGAGAAGCGCCTGCGTGATGGCGGGTTGCGCCGTGAAGGGGTAGACGGCAAAGATGGCGTCCGCGTTGGAGTTGCGGATGACGGCCACGTCTGTGGAGTAGAGCAGCGAGCGGATGCGGCGCCCGAAGAGCGTGAAGCCTGTGCACTTGCCGTAGCCCTCGGGCACGCGCAGCGGCGCCTTGCGCAGGCGGCCCTCGATGGGGCTCGGCCCGTCGGCGGCGGGCACGACCTCGCCGATGGCGTCTGTCCCGTCGGTGAAGATGATGGACCTGCGGGCAGACGGCTGGTCGGCCCCGGCGATGGCGTTGCTCTGATCTGACATGGGGTGCCTCCAGGCTCGCGGCGGTTGCTTGCGGCGTGATTGGTGCGGCGAGAAGTGCGGCCGGGACGCGCCCGGATTCGCGCGCACCTACACTTTATGCCCCAGGAGGGGCACCGGTAATCAGACGCGTGTGCTTCTGGCTTGCGCCCCAAGCGCCGCCGGCTGTGCGCTGGCGGTTCTGACCGTCATCTGGGGCCGCAGGGGGTAGGGGAGCCCCCGTTTTTACTACGTTTGCGTTTTAATTCGGGAGAGGCGAGTAGCCCCCCTTTTTTGTTCGCGCCAGCTGGGAAAACGCGGCCAAAAATGCCCGGGCTACTCGGAAGTTCGCAACAAGACGCAAACGTAGCCGCAACGCTCGGAATTTTCGCCCCAGCGACCCATGTCTTGGGCGTGGCTGATGGGCTAAGCGTGGAGAAGGGCCGTTCGGCCGACTCGAGCTTGTTTTGAATCGCTCGTGCCGCATACAATTGCGTCACTTTGGCTAGCTGCGGAAACGCTGGCTATCAGATTTGAACTACAGTCAACAAAACCGACCTAACGTCAAAACTGGAGGTCATACAGTGAGCGATATCGTCATCGTTGCAGAGAGCGGCTCCGACATTCCCGCTTCCGAGGCGGCCGAGCTGGGCATCGAACTCGTTCCCATGCACGTCTCCATTGGCGACGCCACCATCGACGACGGCTCCCTTGACCCCGCCGAGATGCTCGAGCAGTGCCGCCAGCTGGGCGTCCTTCCGCGCACGAGCGGCTGCATGCCCATCGACTTCCAGCGCGTCTTCGACCGCATCCACGAGCAGCGCCCCGAGGCCAAGATCCTCTACATCGCCTACTCCGCGGTGACCACCTGCTCCTACGAGTCCGCCCGCACCGCCGCCGAGGGCCGTGACTATGTCTACAGCTTTGACACTACGCACGTGACCATCGGCCAGGGCTTCGTGGTGCGCGAGACCGCCCTCTACCTGCGCGAGCACCCCGAGGTCTCCATTGAGGAGCTCATGGCCTGGTCGGAGGACCTGGCCAGCCGCATGCGCATGGGCTTCATCCCCGGCGACCTTGGCTACCTGCGCGCAGGCGGCCGCCTCTCCAACGCCGCCTTCCTGGGCGCCACGCTGCTGCGCATCAAGCCCATCATCGAGCTCATCGACGGCAAGCTCACCGCCACCAAGAAGCTCCGCGGCAAGATGGAGGCCTGCGCCCTGGGCCTCATGGACCACATGGCCCTGCAGGGTGACTACGACACGTCCGTGATTTACTTCGTGCGCTCCAGCGGCCTTCCGCTCTCCGTCCAGCAGGCCGCCGAGAAGCACGCCCGCGAGCTCGGCTTTGAGTCCTTCCGCTGGTACGACACGCAGAACGTCATCACGTCCCACTGTGGTCCCGGCTCCTTCGCCGTGGCCTTCCCCGGCATCAGGAAGTAGCCTTCCGCCCGCACGGGCTTCTCGCCGTTTGCATGTGTTTGTGGACGCTCGGCACGCGCTGGGCGTCCATTTTTTACATGCAAACGGCGAGAAGCACTCCCGCGCATCTAGGCGGGCAGCTCCATGCGCTCGAAGAAGGCGAGGGCGTTGCCGTAGCAGAGCTTGCGCGTGACGGCCTCGCCAAAGTTGGCCAGGAGCGCCTGCTGGAAGGCGGGCATCGCGGCCGCGTCGGCCAGGCAGTCCGGCACACTCGCGCCGTCGAGGTCTCCGCCCAGGGCCACCACGTCCTCACCGTCGAGGTCGAGCCAGTGCTCGATATGGGTCATGACCTGGGCAGGCGTCACCGCGCGTCCAACCTCGCCGCAGGCGCCGTCAACCAGGAATCTCGTACAGTAGTTGAGTCCCACCACGCCGCCCGCGTCGCGGATGCAGCGGAACTGGTCGTCGGTGAGGTTGCGCAGGTGGCCGCAGACGGCGCGCGAGTTGGAGTGGCTCGCCACAAAGGGACGCCTGGCGCGGGCGGCCACGTCGGCAAAGCACTCGTCGTTGAGGTGCGAGACGTCCATCACCACGCCGCAACGCTCCATCTCGGCCAACGCCGCCGCGCCTGTGGCAGAGAGCCCCTCGTGCGTGTCGTGCCCGCTGGCCAAGGGGCCGGCCGCGTTCCAGCTGAGGGACGCCATGAGGAGCCCCTGGCGAGCCAGCCGCTCAACGAGGCCAAGGTCAGTGGCAAAGAGCCGAGCGTTCTCTATGGTGCGCACCGCCACGAGACGCGCGTCCTTCTCGCCAGCCGGCGCGCCCTCGAGCAGCGGGCGGATCTGGCTCGCGTGGGTGACGGCAACGGCACCCAGCTCGGCGCAGGCGGCCACCTGGTCGGCCAGGTAGGCGCTCACGTGGGCCTCAAACGCCACGGCCTCCTCGGGCGAGAGCTCGTCCGGCACAAAGCAGGCAAAGCACTGCGCCCACGGCGTGGCACCGACCTTCTCCACCGAGATTGCCCCGTGGTTGCGGGCGAGTTGACGGCAGCCGGCGGGGTCGGCCTCGTCTCCCGGGCCATAGAAGTGCATGCCGGCGGCCTTCCTGAGGCTGCCGGAGAGGGACTGCCAGCTCAGGCGGTCTGCGGTGTCGCAGTGCAGGTCAAAGACGGGGATGGGCTGGGCTGCGGGTGCCGGGCTGGCTGCGTTCATGTGGGCTCCTCTGACGCGTGTGATGAGTGCGTGTTGCTCCATTTAAGCCTAGCTTGCCATGGCAGAATGAGTTGACTTGCTCTTTTAACAGGAGGGGAGAAGACCGTGCCCGAGCCCGAACGCCCGCTTGACTCCGCTGGCTTTGCCAAGGCCGCCTACGAGGCCGCCCTCGGCAGGGAGTTTCCGACCGACGTCTTTTGCGCGCCCCAGCTCAGGTGGGCCGTCATCGGCTGTGGGGTCATCGCCAACCAGATGGCGGACTCCTTGGCGCTTGCCGGCCGCCGCATAGAGGGCGTGGCCAACCGCCACGCGGAGAAGGCCCGGGCCTTTGCCGCCGCCCACGGCGTGCCCCGCGTCTACCAGACCTTCGAGGAGCTCTACGCGGACCCGGACATCGACGCCATCTACATCACGACGCCCCACAACACCCACATCGGGTTTCTCCGCGGCGCCCTCGCGGCCGGCAAGCACGTGCTGTGCGAGAAGTCCATCACGCTCAACTCCGAGGAGCTGGCCGAGGCCCGCGAGCTCGCCCGCGCCCACGGCGTGGTGCTCATGGACGCCACGACCATCCTGCACATGCCGCTCTACCGGGAGCTTCTTCGCCGCTCCCGCGCAGGCGAGTTCGGCCGCATGAACCTGGCCCAGCTCAACTTCGGCAGCTACAAGCCCTATGACCCGGCTACGCGCTTCTACAACCCCGAGCTTGCCGGCGGGGCCATGCTCGACATCGGCGTCTATGCCCTCAGCCTGGCGCGCCTGTTCATGGAGAGCCAGCCCGCCGAGGTCGTGAGCCTGGCCAACCGCTGCGAGACGGGCGTTGACGTGACGAGCGGCATCGTGGCGAGAAACGCCCAGGGCCAGATGGCCGTGCTCAGCCTGTCGCTGCACTCCAAGCAGCCCAAGCGCGCCGTGCTCTCCTTTGACCGCTGCTACGTGGAGGTCATGGAGTACCCGCGCGCCGACCGCGCCGTCATCACGTGGACCGAGGACGGGCGACGCGAGGAGGTGCACGCGGGGGAGGAGGCCTACGCCCTCTGCTATGAGATGGCCGACCTCGAGCGTGCCGCCGTCGGCGACGCCGCCACGGCCGGGCTCATCGATACCGCCTCGGACGTGATGGACCTCATGACGCGCCTGCGCCGCGAGTGGGGCGTCACCTATCCCGAGGAGGCCTAGCCTCCCGACGGCAAATTGCCGCATCCGACCAACCGAGACCAACCAAGGAGGAAGACATGGCCCTCAAGGAAGTGGACGTCAAGTCCCTGAACATAAATCCCTTTACCGCCATCGGGGATGACTGGATGCTCGTCACCGCCGGCGACGCGGCCTCCCACAACACCATGACCGCCAGCTGGGGAGGCCTGGGCGTGCTGTGGGGCGCCCCCGTGGCCACCTGCTACATCCGCCAGAGCCGCTACACCAAGGAGTTCGTGGACGGCTCCGACCTCTTCACGCTGAGCTTCCTTGACCCGGCCGTCTGGCGCCGGCAGCTCTCCTACCTCGGTCGCGTCTCCGGCCGCGACGAGGACAAGATCAAGGCGGCGGGGCTCACCCCCGTGGCCGTGGACGGCACGACGACCTTCGCCGAGGCGCGTCTCACGCTGGTCTGCCGCAAGGCGTATGCTACTTACCTTGGTCCCGAGGGGTTTGTCGCCCAGCCGGGCACGGCGGATGACGCCAGGTGGTACCAGGACCACGACTACCACACCATGTACATCGGAAAGATCGAGCACGCCTACGTGGCGGAGTAAGGGAGAAGCGCATGCCCAAGACAAAGGTCGCAGTCATCTTCGGAGGCATCTCGACGGAGCACGACATCTCCTGCAAGTCTGCCGATAACGTCATCAAGGCGCTTGACGGCCGCTTTGACCTGGTGCTCGTTGGCATCACCCGCGAGGGGCAGTGGCTGCGCTACACGGGTGACGCCGCTGACGTCACGGCTGCGTGGGAGAGCCATGACGTCACCCCCGTGGCGCTCGTGCCGGGCATGGGAGCGCATGCGGGCGGCCTCTTCGAGCTCGTGGACGGCAGCCTCGAGCGCATCGACGTCGACGTTGCCCTGCCGGTCATGCACGGCCAGGGCGGCGAGGACGGAACGCTCCAGGGCACGCTGGAGACCTGTGGCATCCCGTACGTGGGCTGCGGCGTCCTTGCAAGCGCCGTGTGTATGGACAAGGACGCCAGCCATCGCCTGGCCGCCGCGGCGGGCGTGCGCTCGCCCAAGTGCGAGGTCCTCTACCGCGGCGCCTCCGAGGCCGAGGAGCAGGCCGCCGTTGAGGCTTGCGGCGGCTTCCCCGTCTTTGTGAAGCCTGCGCGCGGCGGCTCCTCCATCGGCGTCTCCAAGGCCTCTGACCAGGCGAGCTTCCGCGAGGCCCTCGACGCCGCCTTTACCCTTGACCCCAAGGTGGCCGTCGAGGAGGCCATCGTGGGCGACGAGGTGGGCTGCGCCATCGTCGGCGACGCCGTCAGCGGCCTGCGTATGGGCGAGGTCGACCAGATCAAGGTCCTGGGAGACGGCTTCTTCCGCATCCACCTGGAGAAGAACCCCGGTCAGAACACGGAGCTGCGCTGCCCGTCCGACCTTAACGGCGTGGTCCTGGCAAAGGTGCGCAACGCGGCCCGGCGCGTGTACGAGGCGCTCGGCTGCGAGGGCTTCGCCCGCGTTGACCTGTTCGTCACCCCCGAGCACGAGGTGGTCTTCAACGAGGTCAACTCCACGCCGGGCCTCACGTACTACAGCCGCTTCCCTCAGATGATGCGCGTCGCCGGCCACGAGCTGGGCGACGTCCTCGAGGAGCTCATCGAGGCCAAGCTGGCGTAGGGAGCCGGCAGGCGATTCTCGCCGAGAAGAGCGTGGCGACCGGAAGGCGCTCCGGCCGCCACGCACGCTACTTGCCCTGGACCATGGACAGCGAGATCTTCTTTCGCTGGAGGTCGACCTTCTCCACCCAGACGGTCACGGTGTCGCCAACGCGCACCACGTCGCTGGGGTGCTTGACGAAGCGGTTCGACATCTTTGAGATGTGCACGAGGCCGTCTTGGTGGACGCCCACGTCGACGAAGGCGCCGAAGTCCACCACGTTGCGAACGGTGCCCCTGAGCTCCATGCCGGGCTGGAGGTCCTCCATGGTGAGCGCCGCGCGGCTGAAGACCACCTCGGGGGCGTCGTCGCGCGGGTCGCGGCCGGGCTTCTTGAGCTCGTTGATGATGTCCACCAGGGTGAGCGTGCCACACCCCAGCTCGCTGGCCAGGGTGCCCACACTGCCCACGCGACGCTCGATGTCGGGTACGCCGCCGCGCGAGAGCTCGCCTGCGCCCACGCCGGCGCGGCTCAGGACTTCGGTTGCCACCGGGTAGCTCTCGGGGTGGACGCTCGTGGCGTCGAGCGGGTTCTTGCCGCCCGTGATGCGCAGGAAGCCCGCGGCGTTGAGGTAGGCCTTGGGGCCCAGCTTGGGCACCTTGAGGAGCTGGCGGCGGTCAGTGAAGGCGCCATTCTGCTCGCGGTAGGCCACGATGTTTCTGGCCACGGCCGGCGTGATGCCAGAGACGTAGCCCAGAAGGCTCGCGCTCGCGGTGTTGACGTCCACGCCCACGCGGTTGACCACGTCCTCCACCACGTTGCCCAGCGCGCGAGAGAGCTCGGCCTGGTCAAGGTCGTGCTGGTACTGGCCCACGCCGATGGACTGGGGCGGAATCTTGACGAGCTCTGCCAGCGGGTCCT
>ERZ824488.1909-NODE-1909-length-20697-cov-8.047282_pt1 | contig 20697 bp, 21 predicted proteins | sample MGYA00519936_ERZ824488 | MGnify/ENA primary metagenome ERZ824488 (study PRJEB31778, sample SAMEA3449153) | human gut metagenome | biome: human gut; feature: human-associated habitat; material: faeces | place: United Kingdom | collected 2010/2012 ... | reverse complement strand
CCGAATGGCGGTCTTTGCTGTGCAGCTGGCGGGAATCTGCACCAGACCCGCGAGCCGCGAGGCCCTCCGCCGAGCGGCGGTAGCTTCACGGCCAAGCTGCATGTCCCCCGAGCACCCTGCGCGCCTACGGCGCGCAGTCCGGGGTGCAGGGGTACTACCCCTGCTAGAGGAGGATGCAGATCATGCCGCCGTTGCCTTCGTTGATGATCTTGCTGAGAGTCTCCTGCACTTTTTCCTGAGCGTCCACGGGCATGCGCATCAGCTTGTTGGCAAGGCCCTCCCGCACCAGCTCGTGCAGGCTCTTGCCGAAGAAGTTCGTGTTCCAGATGGTCTGGGGATCGTTCTGGAATTCCTCCAATAGATATTTGACCAGCTCCTCGCTCTGCTTTTCCGTGCCCACCACGGGGGAAACCTCCGTTTCGATGTCCACCCGGATCAGATGCAGACTGGGCGCGTTGGCTTTCAGCCGAACACCGAAGCGGCTGCCCTGCTGGACGATCTCCGGCTCCTGCAGGGTCAGCTCGCTCATGGTGGGCGTGACCAGCCCGTAGCCCGTCTCCCGGACGCTGCGCAGCGCGTCCGCCACGTGGTCGTACTCGCTCTTGGCCGCCACCAGTTCCTTCATCAGCCGAAGAAGATGCGCGTCGCCCTCGATGGTGGTGCCGCATTCCTCGCCCAGGATCCGGTTGAACAGGCCGTCCTTCAGGGGCAGGGAAAAGTTCAGCCGCCCGGTGCCCAGCTCGATGCCGTCGGGCCGCAGGCCGTCCGTGTAGGGACTGTCCGCAAAGGCTCCGGCAAAGACCGTCTGATCCCGCATGCAGCTGACCTTCGCCCCGGCTTCCTTCACATGCTCCAATACGTGCTGCACCAGCCAGTGCCCTTCGTCCAGCGCGTTGAGCCAGCCGGGCACGGAAACGCGGATCTCCCGCAGGGGGAACTGATACAGCACCTCCTGAAAGACCTGCTGAATTTCGGGCAGGCCCATCTCCTTTACGTTCAGGGAAAGGGCTGGCACGCCGTAGCGTTCGCTGAGCCGCTGCCGCAGGGCCAGCGTTTCCTCCGCCTCCGGGTGGCGGCTGTTCAGGATCAGGATAAAGGGCTTGCCGATCTCCTTCAGCTCCCGCACCACCCGCTCCTCCGGCGGCTGGTAGGCCTCCCGGCTCAGGTCGGCGATGCTGCCGTCGGTGGTGACCACCAGCCCGATGGTGGCGTGATCGGTGATGACCTTCCGGGTGCCCAGCTCCGCCGCCTGCTCAAAGGGAACGTCGTAGTCGAACCAGGGGGTATGCACCATCCGGGACGCGCCGTCCTCCTCGGTGCCCAGCGCGCCCTCCACCAGATAGCCCACGCTATCCACCATGCGCACCCGCACGGCGGACTGATCGTCCAGTGTGACGCTGACCGCCTCGCTGGGCACGAATTTGGGCTGGGTGGTCATGATGGTCTTGCCGCTGCCACTCTGGGGCAGCTCGTCGGTGAGCCGCTCCCGCCGGGGGCCCGCCGCCATGCGGCTTAGGACCAGCTCCTCCATCATCCGGGAGATCAGGGTGCTTTTGCCCGTGCGCACCGGCCCGACCACGCCGATGTATACGTCGCCGTCGGTTCGTTTGGCAATATCGCGGTACAGATCAAAGTTCTGCTCACTCAAAGCGTTCATTCCTCCTTCGTCTGGCTGGTGCAAGGATATGCATGGCTGTTTGCGGGTATGTTACCGGCGGAAGGGGAAAATAGGGAATGAAATTTCCCTCAAGATGCGTTATACTAAGGGCGGGATTTTCTGGAAGAAAAGCACGGGGAGGCCGGTACCATGGACGAGAACCTGCGCCGGGCGGCGGATGAACTGCTCAGTGCCCTGCACGAAACCGAAAGCTGGAAGCGCTACGCGGCCCTTCGGGAAAGTGTGATGGCCGACGAGGGCACGGCGGCACTGCTGCGCCGGTTTGCCGCGGCCCAGAGCGCTTTGCAGATGGCGGCCCTTTCCGGCAGCGAGCCCAGAGAAGAGGATACCCGCGCCTTCGAGCAGCTCAGCGCCCTTTTGTACGAAAGCGAGGAGGCCAGCGAGTATCTGCTGGCCCAGATGAAGGTGCAGCAGCTGGTAGCCCAGCTGATGGAAAAAATCACACGGGAGGCCGGGCTGGATATTCCCCTCGGCTGAGCAAGGAGGAACCCCATTGAAACGCAGAAAGAATCATCCGATATTGCCTGAAGAACAGCAGGATTACGATTACGAGACCCTGCGGGAAGACCGGAAATACGGCCTGTACTGGTTCAGCGGCCTGTGGAGGATCCTCCGGCCGGTGCTCATCGGCCTGTGCGCACTGCTGATCGTGTTCGGCGTGCTGTCCACCGTATGGAGCCACGTGCAGGACAAGTACTTAAGCCCGGTAGACCCTGCCGATGATACGGAGATCGCCTTCTCCGTGGAGACGGGCAATAGCCTGAGCCGGGTATCCCGCAATCTGGAAAGCGCGGGGCTCATCAAGAACAGCTCCGTGTTCAAGTATTACTGCGACTTCGCCGGTATGGGCCAGAAGATCCAGGCGGGCGATTATAAGGTGAAAAAGAGCATGGATCTGTTCCAGATCGCCCAGCTTCTGACCACCGGCGACGGACGGCCCACCGTGACGGATATCACGATCATTCCGGGCTACACCATCGAGAACATCGCCAATTATCTGAAGGAAAAGGGCATTTTGCAGGATACGGCGGAATTCCTGAACCTGTGCAAGACCGGCGAGGGCGTGACGGACTATTACTTCCTTCAGGACGAACTGAAGACTCAGAACGTGAACAGCCGCAAGTATCTGCTGGAAGGCTATCTGGCCCCCAACACCTACGAGGTCTACCTGAACGCCACGCCCAAGGACATCGTGAAAAAACTGCTGGATCAGACGGACTATGTGTTCTCCAACGAGTGGCAGGAGCGGGCCGCCGAGCTGGGCATGACCATGGATCAGACCCTGACGCTGGCCTCCATGATCGAAAAGGAAGCCAAGAAGGCCGACTTTGCCAAGGTGTCCGCCGTGTTCCACAACCGCTTGAACAGCGGCATGAAGCTGCAGAGCGACCCCACCATTCACTACGTCACCGGCCAGCGGCGCATGGCCCTTCGCTCCAGCGACCTGCAGGTGGATTCGCCCTACAACACCTACATTGTCAGCGGTCTGCCGCTGGGCCCCATCTGCAACCCGTCCCCCGAGGCCATTTACGCGGCCCTGTACCCGGACGAAAGCTACGTGGCGGAGAAGTACCTCTACTTCTGCAGCAAGGATCCCAACACCGGCGAGCTGTATTTCTCCAAAACGCTGGAGGAGCATAATCAGGCCGTGGCCATCTACTCGCCCCTGTGGCAGGCCTACGATCAGGAACGGGGAATTTGACTTTGAAGCAACGCAAAAGAATGGAGCTGCTGGCCCCGGCCGGGGGCATGGAGCAGCTGAAGGCGGCCCTGCGCTTTGGGGCGGACGCAGTGTACGGCGGCATGAAGCAGTACGGCCTGCGGGCCTTTGCGGGCAATTTTGACGAACAGGCGCTGGCGGAAGCGGCGGAACTGTGCCACCGGCAGGGCGCGAAATTCTACGTCACCATGAACATCCTGCCCACGGATCAGGAATTGGACGGCTTTGCGGAAGCGGGCAGGACGGCCCTGCGCTGCGGCGCGGACGCGGCCATCGTCAGCGATTTGGGAGCCTGCCTGACCCTGCATGAGCGGGTGCCGGAGCTGCCGATTCATATTTCCACACAGGCCAATGTGATGAACGCGCCCACGGCGTTGCACCTGCACCGGGCCGTGGGGGCAGAGCGGATCGTCCTGTCCCGGGAACTTTCCATGGAGGACATCCGGGGAATGCGCGCCCTCCTGCCGTCGGAGCTGGAGCTGGAGGCCTTTGTCCACGGGGCCATGTGCGTGGCCTACAGCGGGCGGTGTCTGTTATCCAACGCACTGGTGGGCCGCAGCGGCAACCGGGGCGCCTGTGCCCAGCCCTGCCGCTGGCAGTATCATCTGATGGAAGAAAAGCGTCCGGGCGAATACCTGCCCGTCTGCGAGGACGACCGGGGAACCTATCTCTACTCGGCCTACGATCTTTGTATGCTGCCCCATCTGCCGGAGCTGCGGGACGCGGGCGTTATCAGCCTGAAAATCGAGGGCCGGATGAAGACGGCCTACTATGTAGCGTCGGTGGTATCGGTCTACCGCCGGGCGCTGGATCTACTGGAGCTGGAGGGCGAGGAGGCCTTCCGCCGGGCCGTGCCCGACCTGATGCGGGAGCTGAACAAAGCCAGCCACCGGAAGAGCAACACGGGCTTCTACTTTGGCGCGCCTAAGCCTGCCGCCGGGGCGGAGGGCTTTTCCCAGACCATGGAATACGTGGGCGACGTTCTCGAAGCCGCCGACCCGGGGGCGCCCGCCCTGATCCGCCTCAAGAACCGCTTTTACGTGGGCGACCGGCTGGAAGCCCTGACCCCCACGGGCAGCCATCCCTTCACCGTCGAAGCCATGGTTCTGGCCGATACAGGCCAGTCCGTCCAGACAGCCAGCGTAGCCGGAACGCTGCTCCGTCTGCGCTTTCCCTTCCCCGTCGCCCCCGGCGACCTCCTCCGCGGCCCTAACCGCAACCACCAGCAGGGCTAAAGCCCTGCACCCATCTCTGCGCGTTGTGCGCGCAGGGGCGTAGGGCGACATGCAGCTTGGCCGGGGTTTTACCGCCGCTCGGCGGAGGGCCTCGCGGCTCGCGCAAGGGGCAGTGCCCCTTGACCCCGGACTGCGCGCTATGCGCGCAGAGCGCTCGGAGGAAAGCAGATTGGCTCCTTTCTACCGCCATTCGGCGACGGGCCTCATGGCTCGCAAACAAGGCCAGCGTGGATTTGATTTCCCGCTGGCCTTTTGCCTTGCGAAAAAACACAAGCTACGCCAAAGCATCCCACCCTGCAGGGGTTGAGTATGTCCCCCGCCAACTGCGCCGGGGCAGGGCGGCGATAGGCAGCGGAGGGAAAAAGGCCCGCCCATTTTGACGGCGGAAAAAGGTGAGCACAGGAGCGCGCACGAACGTTGGTGTTCACTATCTAACTAGGATGCGCGCGACGTTGCGAGCCCCGCCGTCAAAATGGGCAATAGAAGCCTTTTTCCCGGAGTCGCCGTGCCGCTATGCTTTCTTTGGTACTTTCTTTCGCGCCGAAAGAAAGTACGGTCCCCCGTCGGGGCGGCAGCCCCACCACCCGCGCCGTAGTCGGCGCGTCAAACCCCACCGGCAGGAGATATGCGCCTGCGGGGCGGACAAGGGGTTTTCGCTCGCCCTTTGGAAGCCTTCGGGCGTCAACCTATAGAAGATAACCCCACCATCCGCGCCGCCATACGCTCCCATGGCCGTTTGCCGGATCGCTAACCGCCGTCGGCGGTTGTCCCTTCCTCCCCGCAAAAATCAGTTGCACTTGGAGCATGGGCCATAGCCCGCCTGAATCGCGGCTTCCAGCGTTACCTGCCGCGGATTTTTCATCCGGGAGCAATTCGGCTTGCTGTGATATTTGGAGCCGGATTTGGGAATCCAAACCAGCACGTCGCCTAAGCCGCCTTCGTCCGGCTGAATGCCCCGCGCCTCCATTTCGTCTGAAAGCGCCTGATAGGCCTCCTGCAATTCCTGATCCGATAAAGCAGCGAACGTGGCCTTCCATTCATTGACAGCCCGCGCGCAAAGGGGCGCGGCCACCAAAATAAGACAGACAGCCAACACCGCCCACCGAGAACGAATCTTGGAAGATATTTTCATCTTAAGTGCCTCCTTGGATCAGCGGAGAATCGACCTTGTCCATTCATTCTACAACAAACTACAACAAACGCGCCCGTCCTGTAAAGGGAGCGGGCACGCCGGTCATTTTTACTTTATCACAGAGAAGTTCAGCCAGCAAACCGTTCAGGCTCGTCCCAACATCCGGCGGCGGCCGTCATCCAGAAACTTGCCAAGATCGGCCATATTTTCAAGGGCTCGTCCGCAGCCGATGACCACGTTGTTCTGGGGATCCTCCGCGCAGGAGCAGGGCACTTTCAGCGTATCGGCAATGGCTTCGCACAGGCCGAACAGCTCTGCGCCGCCGCCCGACAGCAGGATGCCGTATTCGAAAATGTCCGCCGCCAGCTCGGCAGGCGTATGCTCCAGCACGCCGTGGATTCCTTCGATCAACTGCTGCAGCGGATCGTCCAGTGCCTCGGTCACGTCGTCGCTGGTGATGCGCATGGTCTTAGGCAAACCGGTGATCAGATTGCGGCCGGTCACTTCCATATAAAGCTGCTCCGACCGGGGAATGACGGAGCCAATGTTGATCTTCAGTTCCTCCGCCGTCCGTTCGCCGATGAGCAGATTGTGCTTGCGCCGCAGATGGCGAATGATCGCATCGTCGAAGCGGTCGCCGCCCACCTTGATGCAGTCGCTGACGATCACCTTGCCGAAGGACAGCACCGCGATGTCCGTCACACCGGCGCTGATGTCCACGATCATGGTGCCGTAGGCCTCGTCGATAGGCAGGCCCGCGCCCAGCGCCGCCGCCAGCGAACGGTTCAACAGTTGGGTGCGTCGCATTCCCGCGTCAAACATGGTGGAGATCAGCGAGCGGCGCTCCATTTCATTTACGGCGCTGGGCACGGCCAGAATGGCCCGGGGCCGGGCGAACATATGCTTGCCGACGGCTTTCATCACGAAGCCCTTGAGCATGAAGCTGACCAGCTCGTAGTCCGTAATGCTGCCGTCCCGCAAGGGCCGCAGCGCCAGAATATTGCCGGGGGTACGGCCGATCATCCGGCTGGCTTCCTCGCCGAAGGCGATGATCTCCCGGCTGTCCCGGTCGATCGCCACCACGGATGCCTCCCGGAGGATGATCCCCTTGCCCTTCATGTAAATGAGCACATGGGAGGAACCCAGATCAATGCCAATATCATTGACGCCAGCCATCGGTCATTACCCTTTCTTTCTGCAGAAATGAAAACAGGCCGGAAGGGGAATTTCGGCCCCTGTATTTTCCTATTCGCCATTCGATTCATTTTTCCTGCTTTGGTATTTCCGACGCGTTGCTTCGCCGCCCCGCAGATGCCGCACGGCCTTGTTATAGCAGAGAATCCGCCCCACCTGCGCGGCCAGCGTCTGGCTCAGCTCCGGCAGGCGCTCGTGCATGTCCTTATGTACGGAAGACTTGCTGACCCCAAAACGCCGGGCGGCGGCGCGCACCGTCGCCCCGTGCTCCGCGATATACTGCCCGATTTCCAGACAGCGCGTTTCAATTTCTTCCCGCATGTCCATCCCTCCCCGGAGGTTTGGGAAAGGATATGCGGCCTGGGACGGAAAATTGCTTTGTTCCCTCCCGGGGTTGTCTTTACAGGAAGAAAATGATACAATGCTTTCCATCCCCTTACCAAAGGAGCCTTTGTTTTGATTACCTTCTGCACCCTTTTCAGCGGTTCCAGCGGAAACGCCTCCGTGCTGCGCACCGAAAACGGCGCGCTGCTGATCGACTGCGGTATGAGCGGCAAACAGGTGCTGGCCGCCCTGCAGGCGGCGCATATCGACCCGGCTGAACTGCGGGCCGTGCTGGTGACCCACGAGCACAGCGACCACGTCAAGGGCGTGGGCGTGATCTCCCGGAAATTGCACCTGCCGGTCTATGCCACGGCGGGCACCTGGGAGGGCATGTCAGGAGCCGTCGGGGAAATTTCCGCCGCTCATCAGGTGCTGGTGGAGCCAGGGGAAAGCTTTTTCATGCTGGACGGGCTGGAAGTCAACCCCTTCTCCATCCCCCATGACGCCAACGAGCCTGTGGGCTACCGCATTTATCTGCCCGGCGGCAGCAGTATCGCCGTAGCCACCGACCTGGGCCATTTTTCCGAAACCGTTCGAGACGCGGTGCTGGGCGCCAATGTGGTGCTGCTGGAAAGCAACCACGACCCCGACCTGCTCAAGCAGAATCCCCACTATCCCTCCGCGCTGAAAAGCCGCATTCTGGGACGAAAGGGGCATTTGAGCAACGCCAGCGGCGCTTCCGCTGCGGTAGAGCTGCTCAATGCCGGAGCCCGTCACCTGCTGCTGGGCCATCTGAGCAGTGAAAACAACACGCCGGAAATGGCTTTCCAAACCTCAAAAGCCGCGTTGGAAAATGAAGGAGCCCGCGTGGGCTCGGACGTGACGCTGCACGTGGCCAGTCGTTATCAGCCCAGCGTGGTTTATACCATTCGTTGACTCGATCTGCATTTCTGGATGAAGGAGGGATCAGCCCTGTCTGTCACCGTGCTGTGCGTCGGCAAGCTGCGGGAGCGCTTTTACGCGGACGCGGCGCAGGAGTATCTGAAGCGCCTTTCCCGGCTGATGCCCACCGAAGTGGTGGAGCTCCCCGATGAAAAGGAACCCACCAATCCCTCCCCCGCCCTGAACGAGGCGGTCATGCGCAAGGAGGGCGAAGCGATCCTGCGCCACATTCCGCCCAAGGCCTACGTCATCGCCCTGTGCATCGAAGGCAGACAGCTTTCCAGCGAAGCCGTAGCTGCGAAACTGAAGGAGCTGTTCACGCAGGGAAAAAGTGATATCGTCTTTATTATCGGAGGGTCGCTGGGACTGCATCCCTCCGTCACTGCCCGGGCTGATCTCAAGCTGAGCATGAGTTCCATGACCTTTCCCCACCAGCTGGCCCGGGTCATGCTGCTGGAGCAGCTCTTCCGCGCCGCCAAGATCAACGCCGGGGAGCGTTATCACAAATAATGTCCTAATTTCAACGCTTGCGAACCCCTGCCGGGAATGTTATAATGAAACGGACATCGGTTTCCAAGTCCAGTCGCAAGGAGGCCCCTTTTCGTGACCCTGAAAGAGATACTGAAAAAAAATCTGAATGTTCCCAATGTTTTATCCCTGATCCGGCTTCTGCTGGTGCCGGTTTATCTGATTTTGTTCGTTCGCGGACAAAAGACGGCTGCGCTGGTCGTTTTTGCCGCCGCCTGTTTTACTGACCTTCTGGACGGCCGCATTGCCCGCAAGTATAACCTGATTACCGATTTGGGCAAGCTGCTGGATCCCGTGGCGGACAAAGTGATGATTCTGACCGCCATGTTTTCCATGACCATCGGCAACGACGCCATTCCCGCCGTGATCCCGTGGGCGGCGGTGCTGGTGGTGCTGGCCAAGGAACTGGTGATGATCGCCGGGGGCGCGCTGCTGCTCAAGCACGGCATCGTGGTCTATTCCAGCATGGTGGGCAAGGTGGCTCACTGCCTGTTCATCGCCGGTCTTCTGCTGAGCTATTTCCACGAGGATTTTGTTCGTCTCTGTCCGGGCTGGTTCATGACCCCCGACCTGATCGTGATCTGGCTGGCAGTGGTCTGCACCCTGTGCGCCCTGTGCTTCTACGTCTGGAAGAACGTCCGTCAGGCCAAGGAGCTGGGCGTGATCGGCCAAAAGAAAAAGTAAAACGATTTTTCAGCGATCAAAACGCCGCCGGGTCTTTCCCCCGAAAGGAAAGCGCCCGGCGGCGTTTTTTGTTTAAGGGAATCGGCTAACGCTCCTTATTTGGCGCGGTAGCTGCCGCATTCGCTCTCGTCGCACTTGCCGGAGTGGCAGTCGCAGCGGGGCTTGACGTTGATGGCGTCCAGCTGGCACAGGTCGCCCGCGTCATGATGCTGGCAGCTGGTCACCTCGCAGTGGATGCACTGATGCTTGTCGGAAAAGGCCATGTTCCTTCACCTCCCCATGACTTGATAAGGGCAGTTTGCCCCCGCCATGCCAGCTTCATTCATCCATCCGTTTCCCAAAATACGCGAAAATGTAAAAATGCCCTCCGCCCTCGACCGCCTTCCAAAACTATGCTATACTGTAAAGGAGTGTATCCGCAGGGCTTTTTTTGACGCTGGCGGAACCTTAATGTTTTCTTTTTGGGAGGCTATTCCAATGAAAAAAATGAACCGTTCCGTCCGTTCCCTCTGTCTGGCCGCCATGATCGCCGCGCTGTATCTGGCGCTGACGCTTCTGTTCCAGCCCATCAGCTTCGGCGCCGTTCAGTTTCGGATCTCCGAGGCCATGACCCTGCTGCCCGCCATTTTCCCGGAGGCCACCATCGGCCTGACGCTGGGCTGTTTCCTGAGCAATTTTCTGGCAGGCGCGAACGTCTACGACGTAGTCTTCGGCACGCTGGCGACCCTGCTGGCCGCTCTGATCTCCTGGCGGGTAGGCAAGAAAAAGCTCTGGTACGCCGCCATTCCCCCGGTGGTCTGCAACGGCGTTATCGTAGGTCTGGTGCTGACCTATGCCTATCAGATTCCCGCCCTGTGGATGAACATGCTCACCGTGGCCGCCGGCGAAGCAGTGGTCTGCTTTGCGCTGGGCGTTCCGCTGGTCCGGTTCTTGAACAAGCACAAGGATAAGCTGCTCTGATTTTTCAACCGGCATTTTCTTTGTCAAACGGATTTCAAAGGGGGCGTTGCAACCATGAAGAAACGCATTTGGGGTTCCCTGCTGCTGGCTGGACTGGTGCTGCTGAGCAGCCGGTCTGCCGTTGCGGAAACCACCCGTCAGGAAAGCATCCGCATTCTTTTCGAAGCGCTGGCCGAGCAGGAAAAAAGCGGCGCTTCTCTGTCCGCGGAAGAAGCGGCGGCCCGGAGCCAATGCATCGACCCGTCCTGCGCCCACGTTTCCGTGGATGAAGAAGGCAATGTGACCGCCCTGTGCCCCTATGGGCAGTATCTCTTATCCGTCAGCCCCTACATGGTGTTCAGCGCCAATCCGGTCACGGAACTGGCCCTGCAGCCGGGCACGAATTCCATTTACCGCAGCGGCACCTACCGGGTGACGGGCGGCGACGGCTCCTGCACGCTGGTGGTGACCAAGGGACGGGCCGTGTCGCTGCTGCTGGACGGCGCTCTTTTGGCACGCCTGCAGCTTTCTGACGGTTCCGCCGCCTCGCTGCAGCAATTAAACGGCGCGTCTCTGAGTGAGATTGTGCCCGTCAACGCGACGCTGGACGTGTCCGGTGCGGTATCAGTGCAGAAGCTTTCCGCCGGTTCGCTGACGCTGACCGGTTCCGGGCGACTGACCGTTGGCGATCTGAACGCCACGATCTCCGGCAATTCCACCGGCAGTGTGCGGGTGGTGTACCAAAGTTGCGGCGCGGAGGCCCTCCGTCAGCTGCAAAAGCTCACCCTTTCCGGGGGAGAACGGTTTTCCGCCGATCTGCCCGCCGTCTTCCGGGGCACGGAAGTACCGCTGGTTCTGAGTTCTGACCCCGATAAAAACGACACGGCCTATGCCGCCCTGCCCGCTCCCGAAGACGGCAAGACCTACAAAGCCCGCGTCAACGGCCAGCAGATTCTGATTTATCTTTCCGATGAACCGCAGGAATATGTGCTTTCCCAAAGCGCCGCGTCGGTGCTGAACGTGGAGGGTTCCTCCGCCGTTCTGACCAGCGAGGAAAACGCGACCCAAAGTGCGCAGGTCAGCGCTGCGAACCTGACGCTGCAATCGGCCCGCACCAGCGGCAGTCTGTCTTTGAGCGGAATGTCCGCCTTCCGTGCGGAAGGAAGCAGCGCTTTCAGCCAGATGATCCTCGACGCGTCCGCCGGTCTGTCCCTGCGGCTGGGCGGACGGCTCTCGCTGCACGGGTTGGTCAATAACGGCAGCCTGTCCGTGCAGGGCTCCGGCGTACTGGAAGTCGGTGAACTGAGCGGCAGCGGTTCTTACACGATTGACCCTCAGTGCAATTTCAGCGTGGAGCCTTTGCCGGACGCGATCGGCGGTCTGGTTCCCACACAGATTCAGATTTTGGGCGAAGAAAATCATCCCATCGTCTCGACCCGCGTCCAGCTGAAGCTGGGCAGCGGCGAGAGCTTCCTGACCACCACGGACAGCCGGGGCCGCATTACGCTCTGGCGCGCGGAAAAGCTCCATCAGGTAGACGCGGTGGCCCTGTCCGGCGGCGACACCTATTCCGCCGTCATCCTGAATGGACAGGCGGACGCCGACGCGGTGCCGGAGATCACCTCCGCCACGCTGACCAACCGGGGTGTGGTGTCCGTCACGCTGAAAAACGCCGGAGTCTGGGGCGTACAGTACATTGTCGGCAGTGCGCCCGTTTCCATGCCGGATTCGTGGAACGCTTCCGCCCAGACCCTCTATGCCGCCGAGGGCGAGACCACCCTGTATCTGCCCGGTTTGAATCCGGGGGAAGTGGTCAGTCTGCGGGTCTTTGCCGCCCGGGAAAAGGACGCGCGGCTCAGCGCCGCCACGGCGGACGCCTTCGCCTTCTACAAGACGCAATCCATCACCATCGAATCCCGGAAGGCTTACGAGCCCGCCGGGCAGAGCAAGACCTACAACGGTCAGCCGATCCAGCTTTCCCACCTTCCCCGCAAGTGCAAGGTGGCCTATTTTCTGGAGGACGGCACTCCCCTGCAGACCCCGCCCACCAAGGAGGGCAGCTATTACGCCGAGATCACTGTTCTGGATGACGACCCGGAGTATCTGCCCGGAAAAGTCGTTATGCCGCTGGAGATCAAGCGCCGCCTGATCTACGTCTACGCGCTGGACGCGACCAAGCAGAAGGGCGAAGACGACCCGGAATTTGAGTTTGACACGGATGAGCTTTGCGGCCGCGACCGGCTGCAGGGGTATCTTACCCGCGCCAAGGGCGAGGGATACGGCAACTACGCCTATTCCACCGACAAACTGTCCGCCGTGGATGAAAACGGCCAGACGGTCAACCATTACCGTTTCGTGCTGTCCCCGGACAGCGGCCATTTCTTCATCGACTGGAACTATCACCACTACCTGCCCTTCGATCCGTTGAGCGTGATCGACCCGGTCTACGAAGAAATCCACTTCAGCGACGGCACGTCCCTCAAGGTGCAGTACCGGCTGGCCGATATGCTGAATCTGGATAAAACTTACTTCGGTTCCATTATCCGGGACACCGAAAGCGGCGAGGAGCGGCCCTTTACGCCGTCCCTGCGGCTGCGTCACGGGCGGGATGAAGTGCTGCTGATCCTGACCCCTACCGCCGAATTGAGCAAAGACGGCGGCTATCGAACTGATGGGAACGGTACGCCCCTCTGGCAGGGCCGCACCCTGCGGCTGGGCTACTGGCACGTTCAGCAGCTGCTGAACAAGCACGTAGAACACGTGGCTTTCTCCTTAAACGGCGTTACGCTGACCTTCTCCCTGCGGGATCTGGTGAGCGACGGCGTGGATCAGTACCGCCGTCAAAGCGGCCTGCCCAAGGGCAACACCGTTTTCCGTTTTGACCTGATCCCCGTGTTCTCCAACAGCGAGCTTTCCGCACAGGAACAGGCCGCTTATACCCTGCAGGGCGACGGCGCGCCCCTGATGCGCGTTCAGACGTGGCTGGAAAACGGCAGTGAACTGATCGATTTGTCCCCCGCTCTGTCCGGCGCACAGATCGCCTTTGACGTCAGCGCACTGGCCAATCAGCAGGAAAGCGGCGCTTCTTCCGATAGCGAAACGGAGACCGTCAACGGTCAGCCCGTGAAGCAGACCTCGCAGGAGTCCGTTGCTTCCCTGCTGCAGACTGCCTACGCCGCTACTCAGCGGGAGGACGCGACCCAGCAGGAGCTGGACGAAGCCCTGCGCGTCTGGCGGGAGGCTGTCCAGCAGACCGGCTGCGGCCTGCATCTGTTCCAAAAGGAAAAAGACGAGGCGCTTTCCAGCCGTCTGATCGTCCCCTATACTTTGTCCGAGCAGGGCTCTGCCCTGTACGCCGCGCTGATGCGCACCAAGCCCTACCTGACCGCCGCTTTCCAACAAAGCGGTCTGTACGGCTGCAACCTGCACTAAGAGAGGTTTTTCAACATGCCCACCTTCCAATGCGATACCTCCGCCCTGCTCTGGGACGCTACGGCGGTCTCCAACGCCTTTTTGTGCGAATTTATGCCCGCCGCCCCGGACGGCTATGTGAAGGTCTATCTGTATGGCCTGATGTATGCTCACGGCGGTATGCTGGAAGAAGAGGGCGTGCTGGACGATCTGGCCAAAGCGCTGGAAATGCATCGGGCCGACGTGGAACAGGCGCTCCGATACTGGGAGCGCTGCCGCCTGGTCAGCCGGGTGCAGGATCAGCCGCCGGTGTATCGGTTTGCCAGTGTCCAGCAGGCGCTGCTGATGAAGCAATCCGCGCCGCAGGATCGGCCCTACGAGGAATTTGCCCGGGCGCTCTGCGACCTGTTCGGCTCCCGGCGGCAGCTGCACGGCAGCGAAACTGTGCTGGCCTACGAGTGGGTGGAGCAGCAGAAGCTGCCCCCGGAGGTGGTCATCATGCTGGTTCGCCACATGATCTCCACCCGGGGCATCAAGTTCCCTTTCAAAGACGCGCAGAAGGTGGTCAACGAGCTGTGTGAACAGAATGCCCGCACCCCCGAAGCCGCCGAAGCGGTATTCAGCCGCTCCGAAGCCGCGTGGAAAGGGGCTAAGAAAATCCTGAGCCGCTTCAACGTCCACCGTTCCCCCACCATGGACGAGATCGACCTGTACGTCAAGTGGACACAGGAATGGGGGTATGCGCCCAAGGCCATCGAGGTGGCCTGCAGCGAGACCACGGCGGGCACCAATCCCAGCTTTCGCTATCTGGACGGCATTTTGTCCGGCATCCGTGACCGCAGCAGCGGTACGGCCACCACGGCGGCGCAGGTGGAAAAGCAGCTGCGCGGCGAGGAGGACGAGTCCTCCCGGGTTCGGGCCATGCTGGCCGCCTTCGGCAGCCGGGTCTCTGTGGTGGACGAGGGAATGCGCAGCCTGTATCAGGCCATGCGTGCTCTGGCCACAGACGACGTGATCCTGCTGGCGGCCCGGGAGGTGGGCAAAAAGCGGGGCGAACAGCACACCATCGAGAATGTGCTGCTGATGCTGGAAGCATGGAACGACCGGGGGCTGACGACCTCCGCCCAGGTCACGGCCTATCTCAAAAACGTCCGGGACACGGACAAACGTCTGCGGGCGCTGTTCGCGTTGGCCGGTCAGGACGCCAGCTGCACCCAGCCCAACCGGGAGCTGCTGCGCAAGTGGCGGGAGGATTGGAAGCTGTCCGACCCGCTGGTGGAGCTGGCCGCCACTTATGCCCGCAATACCCGGGAACCCATGCTCTATATGGACAAGCTGCTTTCCGGCTGGCGGGATAAGGACATCACCACCATCGCCGAGGCCGAAGAAGAACACCGCCGCTTTGCGGAAGCCGCCGCGGGTGATCGGGCCAAGGCCCCCGCGCCCGTGAAAAAGGTCATCGAACAGCAATACAGTCAGCGGGATTACGATCCCGACGAATACGGCGGCATGAGTCAGGCCGATATTGAGGAGGCGAAGAAGCTGTGAACCGGGATCAGATCATTCTGCAGCTGCAGCAGGACTATATGAAGCGCCGGGAGGACAACCTGCGCCTGTACGAGCAGCGGGTGGACGAAGCCTGTGAACGCTGCCCCGGTCTGCGGGAGCTGCTCAACGCCCGTCACGCGCTGGTGCTGGGCGGCATCCGGGCCAGTCTGGTAGAGCGGAAGGAAGGCTCCAGCCAGCAGCTGCCCAACGCCATGAACCTGCTCAACGACAAGATCGCCGCGGCGCTGAAGGCGGGCGGGCTTTCTCCCGATACCCTCAAGCCTATCTACACCTGCCCCATCTGCCGGGACGAAGGGTATCTTTTCGAGCCGTCCCGCCATATGTGCACCTGCATGGAGCGGGAACTGAACCGGCGCATTTTGGGCGAAGCCGGACTGCAGGACGACCGGCAGACCTTCGAGAATTTCCGGGAGGAAATTTTCAGCGACGTGCCGGGACGCAACGGCGTTTCCCCCCGGCAGACGGCGCTGCTGGCCCGCAACGTCTGTCAGGCCTATGCGGACAGCTTTCCCAACACTTCGCCCGACAATCTGCTGCTGACGGGCAAAAGCGGTCTCGGCAAGACCTATCTGCTGTGCTGCATCGCCCACCGGCTGGCGGATCGGGGCGTACTGCCGGTCTACACCAGCGCTTATCATTTTCTGGAGCTGGCGAGGAAGGGGTACATGGAAAACAGCTCCGCGCCCCTGTCTCCCCTGCTGAACGCACCCCTTCTGCTGATCGACGATCTGGGTACGGAGCCGCTGATGCAGAACATCACCATCACGCAGCTTTTCAACCTGCTCAACGAGCGCCAGCTGGCCGGGCTGCGCACGGTGATCTCCACCAATCTGGACATTCCCGAACTGAAGGAACGCTACACTGAGCGCATCGCCTCCCGGCTGACAGATTCCACCCGCTGGCGCAAGCTGACGCTGAGCGGAGACGACGTTCGCCGCAAACTGGGAGGAGCAAAAGCGTGAACATTCAAATCTATGCCGCCAAGAAAAACCCGGATGTGCTCAAGGCCGAGCGTTTCTTCAAAGAGCGCCGCATCTCCTACCAGACGATGGATCTGAAAAAGCACAAGCTGGGCAGGAAAGAACTGGAGCTATTTGTCCGCGCCGCGGGCGGAGCACAGGCGCTGGTAGATCGTTCCAGTCAGAAGGCGCTGGAACGCCCCGTGGCTCACATGAGTTCCGACGCGTTGATCGTGGAAGCGCTGCTGGACGATCCCGCGGCGCTGGTCAGCCCCATCGTGCGGAACGGAAACAAAGTGACCGTCGGCGCACAGGAGGACGTGTGGAAGGAATGGGTGGCGCAGGGCTGATCTCTGGTCAGTTTTCCCGAAAATTCCACCCGTCCAAATTGAATATAAAAAAACCTCCCGGAAGTCTTGAAAACCAACGTCTTCCGGGAGGTTTTTATCTGTATTTGGTCATTCTGGTCATTTTGTTTCCGCAGTACATTTCAAAGGCGCTGAAAGGCTTGAAAAATTTGAAAAACGTTTGACACAGAGCGCTGGACATGTTATTATGTTATGGTTGTCCGCAATCTGTGTTTTTGTGTGCCCATTTTGCGCGATAAAGGTGCAGAACCGGCACGGAAAAACGGCAGGAAAAGCGCTGCGGCCATTCCGGAAGGAGGCGAACCCTGAATGGATCAGGAACTGCAAAACGCGGAAAAACGCGTGGTCGGCACCAAGCAGGTGCTTCGCGCCCTCAACGGCGGCACCGCCGCCCGGGTCTTTCTGGCGAAGGATGCAGACGGTTTCATCTACCACCGGGTCAACTCCCTGTGCGAGGAAACCAAAACCCCTGTCACGATGGTGGATACCATGCAGGAGCTGGGAAAGCTCTGCGCCGTCGGCGTCAAAACCGCCGCGGCAGCCGTGCTCAAGTAAGCGCGGCGTACCAAGGAACTATAAAGCGTCTTTGGGTTGGACGCTCTTATAGCACATCAATCTCGGAGGTGTTTCCATGCCCACGATCAATCAGTTGATCCGCAAGGGACGGCAAAAGGCTGCCAACCGGTCTACGGCTCCTATTCTGCAGGGCTGCCCGCAGAAGCGCGGCGTGTGCCTCAGCGTAAAGACCACGACCCCCAAAAAGCCTAACTCCGCCCTTCGTAAGATCGCCCGTATCCGTCTGACCAATCAGATCGAAGGTACGTGCTACATTCCGGGCATTGGCCATAACCTGCAGGAGCACAGCGTGGTGCTGATCCGCGGCGGTCGTGTTCGCGACCTGCCCGGCGTTCGTTACCACATCATTCGCGGCGCTCTTGACACGGCTGGCGTGGCCAAGCGGATGCAGGCCCGTTCCCTGTACGGCGCTAAGCGGCCCAAGAAGTAAGCCGTTTTTGCGCTGAGGGTTTGCAGGTTACTTTGGAGTGGGCGCAGGAGCCTAGCGGAACGCGTCACAACCCAAACGCAGCCGCACAAAGGAACACCGCGTGACTTTCCCGCCAGGTAGGGGTAAGCCGGAATGAGTAGCTTTTGCCCGCAGGGAGCGGCTGGCCGACAGCCGTCAAAAGTCTGTACCCGAAGCGTCTGAACGCATCTTGAGTCCCTTACATCTTACTGAGGCGATCAAAGATCGCCCAACGAAGGAGGAAATCAAATGCCCCGTCGTGGATTTGTCCCCAAGCGCGAGGTTCTGCCCGATCCCGTACACGGGACCACGGTTGTGACCAAGCTCATCAACCAGATCATGCTGGACGGCAAGCGCGGCACTGCGCAGCACATCTGCTACACCGCCTTTGAAACCGTCGCCGAAAAGACCGGCAAGAGCGCGGACGAAGTGTTCAACGCCGCTCTGGCCAACGTCGCTCCCCAGCTGGAAGTCAAGGCCCGCCGCGTGGGCGGCGCCACCTATCAGGTGCCTATCGAGATCCGCCCCGAACGCCGTCAGACTCTGGCGCTGCGCTGGCTGGTGGAATTCAGCCGCAAGCGCGGTGAAAAGACCATGGCGGAACGCCTTGCCGCCGAAATCATGGACGCTGCCAACAACACCGGCGCGGCTGTGAAGCGCAAGGAAGAAATGCACCGCATGGCCGAGGCCAACAAGGCTTTCGCCCACTATCGCTGGTAAGCGATCCCTTCCCCTGGACGCAGGCGCGTCCCCCACACATCTTAATGTGTATCTGAAAGGAGACCCTCATCTATGCCTAGAAGTCACCCTTTGGAAAAGGTGCGGAATATCGGCATTATGGCTCATATCGACGCCGGTAAAACCACCACGACCGAGCGCATCCTGTTCTACACGGGACGTACGCACCGCTTGGGTGAGACGCATGAAGGTTCGGCCACCATGGACTGGATGGAGCAGGAGCAGGAACGCGGTATCACCATCACTTCCGCTGCTACCACCTGCCAGTGGAAAGGACACCGGATCAACATCATCGACACCCCCGGCCACGTGGACTTTACTGTCGAAGTAGAGCGCAGCCTGCGCGTTCTGGACGGAGCCGTTTCCGTGTTTTGCGCTAAGGGCGGTGTAGAGCCCCAGAGCGAAACCGTTTGGCGTCAGGCCAGCAAGTACAATGTGCCCCGCATGGCTTACGTCAACAAAATGGACATCATGGGCGCGGACTTCTTCCGCGTCGTCAGCATGATGAAGGAACGGCTGGGCGCCAACGCCGTGCCGATCCAGCTGCCTATTGGCAAAGAAGCCGATTTCAAGGGCATCATCGACCTCGTCCGCATGAAGGCGGAAGTCTATTACGACGACGAGGGCAAGGATGTTCGCGATGAGGAGATCCCCGAGGATCTGAAGGAAATGGCCGAGGAGTATCATCAGCAGATGATCGAGGCCGTTGCCGAAAGCGATGAAGCGCTGCTCGAAAAGTTCTTTGAGGGCGAGGAACTCTCTCAGGATGAGATCAACGCCGCCATCCGCAAGGCGACCATCAGCTGCACCATGACCCCTGTGCTGTGCGGCACTTCCTACCGCAACAAGGGTGTACAGCCCCTGCTGGACGCCATCGTGATGTACATGCCCTCCCCGCTGGATATTCCGGCTATCAAGGGCGTGGATCCCCACGATCCCGAAAAGGAGATCGACCGTCATCCCTCCGATGACGAGCCTTTCTCCGCTCTGGCCTTCAAGATCATGACCGACCCCTTCGTGGGCAAGCTGGCCTTCTGCCGCGTTTACAGCGGCACGATGTCCAGCGGCAGCTATGTGTTCAACTCCACCAAGCAGAAGCGTGAGCGTGTGGGCCGTCTGGTCATGATGCACGCCAACCATCGTGAGGAAGTCGAAACGGTTTACACCGGCGACATCTGCGGCATCGTGGGCCTGAAGGACACCACCACCGCCGATACCCTGTGCGATGAAAAGAATCAGGTGGTGCTGGAGAGCATGGTCTTCCCCGATCCGGTCATTCAGGTGGCCATCGAGCCCAAGACCAAGGCCGGTCAGGATAAGATGACCATGGCGCTGGTCAAGCTGGCGGAAGAAGACCCCACCTTCAAGACCTTCACCGATCAGCAGACCGGTCAGACCATCATCGCCGGCATGGGCGAGCTGCATCTGGAAATCATCGTGGATCGTCTTCTGCGTGAGTTCAAGGTGGAAGCCACCGTCGGCAAGCCTCAGGTCGCCTACCGCGAAACCATTCGCCGCGCGGCCAAGGGCGAAGGCCGCTACGTCCGTCAGACCGGCGGTCACGGCCAGTTTGGTCACTGCTGGATCGAGATCACGCCCGTGGAGCCCGGCGAAGGCTATTCCTTCGAGAACAAGATCGTCGGCGGTGTGATCCCCAAGGAATTCATCGCTCCCATCGACGCTGGTATTCGCGAAGCCGCTCAGGCCGGTCCTCTGGCCGGTTTCGAAGTGGTGGACTTCAAGGCCAGCGTGTACGACGGCAGCTACCACGATGTGGACTCCTCTGAAATGGCGTTCAAGATCGCCGGCTCCATGGCCTTCAAAGAGGCGATGGCCAAGGCTGATCCCTGCCTGCTGGAGCCCATGATGAAGGTGGAAGTCATCATCCCCGAGCAGTACATGGGCGACGTGGTGGGCGATATCTCCAGCCGCCGCGGTCGCATCGAAGGCATGGAAGCCCGCGTGGGCGAACAGACCGTGCACGCGTTCGTGCCGCTGTCCGAAATGTTCGGCTATGCCACCGACCTGCGCAGCCGCACTCAGGGCCGCGGACTGTTCACCATGCAGTTCGACCACTACGAGGAAGTGCCCAAGAGCATTGCCGAAAAGGTCATCGGCAAGAAGTAATCCAAATCAAAGCAGCAATGCTTGAATATTGACTCAACTAACCCTACCGACAACAAGGAGGAACACTCAAATGGCGAAAGCGCATTTTGAACGTACGAAGCCCCATGTAAACATCGGCACCATCG
>ERZ824488.1906-NODE-1906-length-20737-cov-6.934726_pt1 | contig 20737 bp, 18 predicted proteins | sample MGYA00519936_ERZ824488 | MGnify/ENA primary metagenome ERZ824488 (study PRJEB31778, sample SAMEA3449153) | human gut metagenome | biome: human gut; feature: human-associated habitat; material: faeces | place: United Kingdom | collected 2010/2012 ... | reverse complement strand
CAGACTTATTTCAGTTTTTTACTTAAAAACGGAATTCCAAATGAAAATTCACGTATTGTTTCTTTTATTAACATTATATATTTGATTTTATTAATATAAATGGTATACTTATAAAAGAGGTGAAAAATGTGAAAAACTTAGATACTATAAAAAAAGAATTAAAGCGAATTCAAGCAAATTTTAATCCTCAAAAATCAACCTATAAAATAATTGAAGAACTAACTACTAAAAATTATAATATTGATCAAATGATAAACATATTATCTAAAATAAGAGGAATAAATAGATACCCTAACGAAATAAAAGAAAAATTCTTTAATATTTTAGATGATTTAAAAAGTGTAAAACAAAAAGAAATAAACGAAGCAGAAGAAAAAAGAAAACTTCTAGAAAAACAAAAGCAAGAAGCTAATACTAAAGAACTAAAAGATATAATTGATACTTTAGAAAAAGAATTAAATAAACCTAAAAAAGAAAAGAAACCAGAAAATATTGCTAAACCAACCCCTCAAGAAAATTCAAAAGATTTAAAACCTATAGATAAAGAAAAACCAAAAACTACAACTGATAAAAATCTAAAAACTATATTTAAAATATTATTAATATCAGTTATTATAACTCTAATCATAATACTTTTACTTTTATTTTTCTACTAAGAAAGGACTGATTAATGATGAATAAAATAATTAATGGTAAAGAGATAAGAGAAGCTTTAAAACAAGAACTTCAAGATAAGATAAACAAAATATCAGAGTCTTTAAAACTAGTAGTAATTCAAGTTGGAGATGATCCGGCTAGCAATATTTATATAAAAAATAAGAAAAAATTATGTGAAGAGTTAGGTATTTTATGTGAACATAAAAAGTTTTTAGAAATAACAGAGCAAGACTTAATCCAAGAAATAGATAATTTAAATAATGATAAAACAGTAACAGGTATTTTAGTCCAATTGCCTTTACCACCAGAAATAGATGAAACTAAGATAATAGAAAAAATTTCACCATTAAAAGATGTTGATGGTTTAACAAGTCAAAACATGGGTAAACTATTTACAGGTAATAAAGCTTTAGTACCTTGTACAGCTTTAGGAATTATAAAAATGCTAGAATATTTAAATATTGATCTTCAAGGTTTAAATGTCACTATAGTAGGACGTAGTAAATTAGTAGGTCTACCTTTAATAGCCCTTCTTTTAAATAAAAATTGTACTGTAACAGTTTGCCATTCTAAAACTAAAAACTTACCAGAAAAAACTAAAAAAGCTGATGCATTAATTGTTGCTGTAGGACAAAAAGAATTAATAACAAAAGATTATGTCAAAGATGATGCCATTGTAATTGACGTTGGCATAAATCGTTATCAAAACAAATTATATGGTGATTGTAATTTTAATGAGTTGTTACCAAAATGTAAATATATTACACCAGTACCTGGAGGAGTAGGACCACTTACTGTAATCATGCTTATAAACAATATAATCGAAGCATATTATTTACAAAAATAGAAAAATAGTCTTGAAATATTTCAATATATAATTTATAATAAAAATGCATTGTTAATAATGCTTTTCGGAGTAGTACTCAAGAGGCTGAAGAGGCGCCCCTGCTAAGGGTGTAGGTCGGGTAACTGGCGCGAGGGTTCAAATCCCTCCTACTCCGCCATTATAAAAATAAAAAAACCTGAAAATTCAGGTTTTTTTTGTAATATTTTAATATCCAGATAACTCTTTTAATTTAACGCTTTTGATACTGTCAACATTTTCAATACAAGATGCATTAAATTTCCAACGGCCACCTTTTTCAAGTCCAGAATTATTATCTAGACACGTTCCAAGAGTATTTCCTTCACTGTCATATGCTGTAAATTCAATTTGAACGTAGGTATAGTCTTTATCACTATTATTAGTAACATAACCTTCTACATTATAAGTGACCCCATATTCATCTAATTTAGCTGTATATCCATCTTCAAGCACTAAATCATTATCAGAACTGGTTTCAACATCTGTTACATCATTTGATGACTTGTTTGCATCATCATTTGTAGTAGAAGTTTCATCATCACCTCCTACTAGTGACCCTAAAATAAATATTACAGCTATCACTATTAAAATAATAGCCCATATAGGTAACTTTTTTTTCTTTTGTTCTTTTTCCATATCTTATACTCCTTTCTTTATATATCTAAAAAACTCCTGTACTAGCGAGTTCTTTAACATAATAATTTAATTATAACTTTAGCCAAAAATAGACAAAATAACCATTTCTTAATATAAGAATACATCAATATTTATATTTTCTCAATGAAAATAAGAAAAAATAATACAATTTGCGTATAGGAAACGCAAAGAGTAATAATAACTGTCAACTTTTCGTCAACAACTAAACAACACTTTAGCTTTTCAAATTTTAATGTTATACTGTTGATAGAGTGATAATATGAAAAATAAAAGATTTAGTAAATTAGAAAAAATTTGTTTATTGATTGTATTTATAGCTTCAATACTATGCTTTATTGGCTATTTTTCATATTCTTATCTAGTAGAGCCAGAAATATCTTTAAAGGGTAACAAAGAAATGACAATCTCTTTAAATGAAAAGTATGAAGATCCTGGCGTAGTAGCCCTTCTAGGAGCAACCGATGTTTCATCCAATGTTAAAGTAGAAGGAAAAGTAGATACAACCAAAGTAGGAGATTATACTTTAACTTATATTATCACTAATACTAAAGGCTATAAAAAACAAGAAATAACCCGTCTTGTCAAAGTAAGAGATGGTGAAAAGCCAACTTTAAAATTAAAAGGTTCAGCCCCTTACAAAATAAGCTATGGAAAAGCTTATAAAGAACCAGGATATGTTGCTACAGATAATTATGATGGCAATTTAACAGATAAAGTTAAAAGAACAGGAACTGTCAATACTAAAAAACTAGGAACTTATAAACTTTACTATACAGTAACAGATTCATCATCTAATAAAATTACTAAAATAAGAGTAGTAAAAGTAGTTGACAATAAGAAGCCAACCATTACTTTAAAAGGCAAAAGTCGTATAGTTATAAAATTAAATGGTACTTATAAAGAACCTGGTTTTACAGCCTATGACAATTACGAAGGAGATTTGACAAGTAAAGTTTACGTAAGCGGAACTGTAAATACCAAAAAGGCCGGTGTCTATAAATTAACTTATAATATTTCTGATTCATCAGGAAACTTCACAGCAGTTGAAAGATTTATCCAAGTCGGAGACCAAAGTGATATTGACGAAGATAATTATATTTTTATATCAATAAAAGAACAAAAATTGTGGTATTATAAAAATGGAAAGTTATCCCTATCAACAGATATTGTAAGTGGTAGAAAAGGAGTATGGGATACTTTAACTGGTAAATTCCGAATCAGTGATAAAGTAGCAGGCACCTACCTAGTGGGAGCAGATTATAGATGTTGGGTAGATTATTGGATGCTTTTTGATTATGCATCTCAATCTGGGCTTCATGATGCCACCTGGCTTAGTGAGTTTGGTGGTGATGTCTATGAAACTAAAGGTTCCCATGGCTGTGTTAATATGCCATATAACAAAGCTAGACAATTATTTAACAGTGTTTCGATAGGAACTTTAGTCTTAATCTATTAAAACTGGTATTACTAAGCAATACTAGTTTTTTTAAAATCACATTTTTTATCTAAATTATTCATATTATTTATTGTATAAATCACATTTTTATGGTATAATCTTGCTATCTAATGGGAAAAAGGACAATTAAAGGAAGGGATGTTAACATGAAAGTATGTAAGAAGTGCAAAAAACATGTAGTTAATAAAGCAAAAATATGTAAATATTGCGGGGCAGATGTATCAAAATGTAAGATTATTAAAACTTCTTCTAATAATAATCAGAAAAAAAACAATGTCCCTAAACCTAAACCTGAACTAAAAAAAGATTTAACAACTGAAAATATTTCCAAAATAGAAAATATCAAGTCATCAAATAATAATATTGATAAATTACCTGAAACTAAATCTAAAAAAGAAAATAATAGAAAAAAAACTATAACAGGTATAGTTAAGAAACCTAAAAAAATAATTCCCGAAAAATCAAAAAATAATCAATCAAAAAAAGAAAAAAAACAAGCCAAAATAAAACCAAATAAATTAAAATCTAAATTAACAATTATTAAAAAAGTTCCTAAAATTGAAAGTGATAAAAAGACTAAAGATAAAAATAAAATTAATAAAAAAACCAAAAAAGTTTTACAACCTAAATCCAAAAAAACACCAAAATCTAAAAAAGAAAAATCAACAACTAAATTCTCAGATAAAAAAATAATAAAAATTTTAATAAATTTCAAAAACAAACTAGTAACTTTTCTAAAATTTATTAAAAACAATATTGTAAAATTTATCAAATGGTTTAAAAGCAAATTATTAGCATTTCTAAAAATTATTAAAAATATAATTTTAAAGATTGGCTCTAAATTTAAAAATATAATTTCTAAAAGTTTTAAAGCTATAGCTAAAAAAATATCTTTTGATAAAACCTGGTTTACCTCTCATAAATCACTTTTAAAGAAAACCTCTCTAGCTGTAGCCATTATTATTCTAATCGGAGGAATAGGATTATTCTCAGTATTAGGATATAGACATTTTACTAACTATGAAAACACCATAGTGGTGGGAGAAAAAGCTACTACTGATAAACTATTTTCCATGGGAGATTTAATAACTTATGATGGTGTTAATTATAAAGTCTTAAGTGTCGAAACTTCACAAGGCAATAATTATAAATCTCCAGATGAAGGAAATGAATTTTTAATAGTAACAGTCTATATCGAGAATACTACTGATCATAAAATAAGATATAGCTATGAAAACTGGACTATGTCTAATAGCACTGGAGAAGAAGAAACTAGAATATTTACTTCAATAAATGTTGATACTGCTCTTTATTCTGGTGATTTAGTAATCGGAGGAATCAAAAAAGGTTCAATGGTTTTTGAACAACCTAAAAATGATGATAAATTACGTTTAAATTTCTATGATTTGAAAACTGATGAAGAAGGAAATGATGTAATAGATAAAAGTAAGAAAATATTTTCTGTCAGTATAAAAGTTCCTGATGAAACAGAAAAAAATAAAAAAACTGTAACTACTTCCAAAGATGAAAATGTAACAAAAGAACTTGATTAAATAAAATTAAGTTCTTTTTTTCTTTTTTCATATATTATGATAAGGAGGTCATTAAATGTATAGTAAATTACCCCTGAAATTTATCGGAGTTACAGATGATTTTGGTATGCGTCAAGATCCTATAAGCGGAGTAAGTACGTATCACTATGGAGTAGACTTAGGTTGGAATAAATATCAAGGAGAACCAGTATATGCAGCCCATGATGGGCAAATAGTCTATGAAGGATATGATTCTAATTTAGGAAATTATGTTGTTTTAAAATATACTGATGGAAAAAACACTATTATAAATAGATATCTTCATTTAAAAAATAGAGCTCTAGTAAAACAAAATCAGCAAGTAAGTCGTGGAGAAATTTTAGGTTATATGGGAGCAACAGGTTACGTAACCGCAGTTCATCTTCATTTTGAATATTGGGTATGTCCTTCATCATACAGTTATAAATATCAAGACCGAAGCAAATATGCTAAAAACCCCTTAGACTACTGTTTCTTATTTGAAGATCAAGAAGTATCATCTGGTTCTACCTCAAAAGTAAAAAAAGTAGTAGGGAGTCCTACTAGTAGAAACCAAAATAAAAGTCAAATAAGAATTACTGGGAAATACTTAAATTGCCGAACCTCACCATCTTTAAAAGCTAATGTTTTAGGATATATAGATTTCGGTTATTATAATATCTTAGATACTAAAACAAGTAATGGTTATACTTGGTATAAAATAGCCTCTAACAAATGGGTAGCTTATTTATCAAGTGTTGTAACTAGATATTTAGTAGAAACAGAAAGTGACAGCACTACCTCTGAAGAGACAGAAGATAATAACGAAACAACTATCGAAGAAACAACCAATACAGATCAAACCACAGATGAAACCAGTTCAAATTCAGAATCAAGTTCTGACAATTCACCAAATAAAGATGATAACATCTTAGAAAACTATAATAGCTTTACCAGTCCTAAAGCAGATTATTACTATATCTATTTAGAAGAAGGTGAACAGGTTTACTATCCTAAGTAAAAAATTTATATACTTTATATACAAATTTTAAAAATTATGATAAAATCAAAGTATCATAGGGGAGGCTAATATGAAAGCAGTGAAATTTTTCAGAAAGTTCTTTGCAGTGATACTAGTGATTTTATTTGGCTTTGTTTTATCTATATTGATGACAGTATTACTTACTAGAGATTTATTAAGTGAACAAAGTGTAAATTCATACATAGAAGCAACAGAAATACTTGACAGTAAATCAGAAGAAGTATTTAATGAAGAAGAAGGAACAAATAAAACTTTACGGACAGAGATCCAAGAAGAACTATTACAAATAGGAATTTCTAAAGATATTACAAATGAAGCTTTAAACAGTGAAGAAATGGATCAAGTTTTATCTTCTTATATATCAGATTACTTAGATTACGTTCTATTTAATGAACAAAGACCAATGTTTCCAACTGAAAAAGTAACAGCAATAATTTATGAAGAAATAGTAGACAATAATATAGAACTTACCAACAATCAAAGTAAAGTTCTAAATACTTATCTACTTTCCTTAGCCAATAAAGTAAATTCTACTATCCCAAGCATTTATCAATTAAATAATATGGGATATGATGTTTATAGTATTAGACTTTTATCAGTAATTATCTTTTCAAGTGAAGCACTTTTAGGATTATTACTTATCTTAGCTTTAATAACAATTTTAATTGGAGTATGTTTATGGAGTAAATTAAAGGCATTAAAAAACATATCAATACCTATAATAATAGTAGGAGCACTCCTTTTAATCGGAGGTTTTATGGAGGTGAAATTTTTAAATATGATGTTAACAAGTGAAGGATTCTTAGATGGTTTAATATTAAATGTTGTTAGTAAAAGTTTTGAAAAATTATTAATTTACGGTTCAGTGCTATTAGCAATTGGAATAATATTATTAATCGTTTGTGGTATTTTAATTAAAAAATCAAAACAAAAATCTAGTCAGCTTTTAGAAAATACTATTAATAATAGTATATCAGAACAAGTACCAAATAATATAGATAATGTAGTTAATGAAGAAAACACTAAAGAAAATAGTACTTCTGCTATAATACCTGAATCATTGCCAAATATAGCAATTAATTTATCTGAGGAACAAATTATAAAACCAGAAGAAACCATTAAAGCAAATACTGAAATACCAAACATAAAGATTGATAATCAAGAAGAAACTCAAGAGTTAAAAGAAGTTTCACCTGTAGAGCTAACTGAAAAACCTAAAGAAGAGAATATAGACTCAAACAAAGAAGATATAGAAGATAACAAACTAAACAATGATACTCCAGAAATGGAAATTATCGAATCCCCAGTAACTGAAAAACCTAAGCCTAAACCTGATTTAAATCCTATTTCTAACAATGATGAAATTGAAATGATTGAAATGGAACAAATTGAAGATTCTAAAGAAAATAATTCTAAAGATAAAATAGACTATAATCCCGATAAATATATAGAAATGGATGAAGAAGTAGAAGATATAGTTAAAAAAGATATTAAAATAACCCCTCCAAAACCTGTAAATATTAATGTAATTTCTCCTAAAAAAGGAAAAGATATTAAAGTAGATTTAACTGATGAAGAAGAGGAAGAAGAAATAGAACTTTTATAAGATAGCTTTTGCTATCTTTTATTATTAAATAAAAAAAATAAGCTCTAATTTTTTAGGGCTTATATATTTTTAAAAATATTACTTATAAGTTTCTTGTTTTAATAAATCTATATTACTATGCATAATAGATAAATAATCATCATTATTCTCCACATCTTCTTCTGTGATAGTATCAATAGTTCTAAAAGTTAAAATATCTACACCATAAGATTCTTCTAATTCTTTAGTAATATCATATTCATCAGCATGTTCCATAACAAATATATAATCTATTTCTCCCTCAGCTAATAAGTTTCTAGCTTCTTCAATATTACTTTCTTTTTCTTTACCATTATCAGTTAAATTAATAACTTCAAAACCATATTTTTCCAAAAAGTTAAGGGATTCATCTGCTACAACTATAGTATTATTTATTGAATTATCAGCAGCCTTTTTAAATTCTGTTTCAAGCTCTGTAATATCAACTTTTAACAAAGTATAATTCTCATCTATATCTTCAATTAAATAAGTGTTAAGAATATAATCTTCTAATGCTGATTTGATATTTTGACCAATCATCAAAATATTCGAAGGATTAAGCCAAATATCAGAATCTGAATAAGTTGCTTCTAATCCATATGAAGCATCTATAATTTTCAAATTATTATTATTATCTAACATTTTAGTAGCATATTCTCTTTCACTAGTTTCCCCATTATAAATAAATAAATCATATTTACTATAATCTTTTAATTGCTTACTAGTAATTGTATAATCAGAAGAAATAGCATTTCTAGGATAAATGCTTTCCACACTACTATTGTTACCATATAATCTATTAGTAACATATTCAATAGGGTATATAGTAGTAATAATATTTATATCTTCCATACTATCTCTTTTAAAACAACCAGTTAAACAGGTTGTAATAATTAAACCACAAATTATAAATAAAACACTTTTTTTCATTTTGTCCTCCTTTTTAATACTGGAACCGGATCAAATCCTTTACTTCCAAATGGATTGCAAGAAATTATTCTTTTAATAGCTAAACCTGTACCTCTAAAAGCACCATATTTATCAATAGCTTCAATTGCATAATTAGAACATGTAGGAACATGTCTACACATATCATGAAAAGATCCAGGTATTTTTTGATAACATTTTATAAAAAAAATCAATAAGTTTTTCAAAATTATCACCAACTAATATTTTACTATTATTTTAGACATTTATCAATCCAAATAGTACTATTTTTTAAAAATTTATGGTATAGTTAAATAGGTGATGACTAATGGAAGAACTATTTAAGAAGTTAAATATAAAACCTAAAAATATTGATCTATATCAAAGAGCTTTTATTCACACTTCCTATGCTTATGAACATAATTTAGAATATTCTTATGAAAAATTAGAGTTTCTAGGAGATGCTATAGTGGATTTAGTAGTCTCTGATTATCTTTATAAGAAAAATGAATTTGATGAAGGCAAGATGACAAAAATACGAGCTAGCTATGTTTGTGAAAATGCTTTATACGAATATGCTAATGAGTTAGAATTTAGTAAATATATAAAATTAGGAAAAGGAGAACTTCAAAATGGTGGTTCTCATAAAAAAGCTATTCTAGCCGATACTTTTGAAGCTTTCATAGCGGCACTTTATTTAGATCAAGGTTATGAAAAAACTAAAGATATTGCTTTAAAAATTATTGTTCCTTTTATCAAAGATGAAGATATTATTTTATTTAGTGATTATAAATCAGAACTTCAAGAAGTAGTGCAAGATGTTCAAAAATCATTAAAATATGAATTAATCGAAGAAAAAGGACCTGCTCACAATAAAAGATTTAAAATGTCTGTTAAGATTGATAATATAATATATGGAACAGGTAAAGGTCATACTAAAAAAGAAGCTGAACAAGAAGCTGCTAAAAATGCTTTAAAAAAATTAGTTAAAGATGAGTAATCTATTACTTGTTTTTTTATGTAATAAATTATATAATTAATACATAATAGGCTAAGAAAGTAAAAGTAGAAGAAAGGAAGACAGTTGTATGAAAAGAAATAAAAGAAAAAATAATGAAACTCCCTCTGAAAACTGTCCCAAAAATATACTAACATCCAAGGGATTTTGTCAATATTTTAGACAGAAAATAGAGAGGGTATTTCACATAGATAACTGATTTTCAAAGTCATTTGGAGATAAATACCCTAAAGAAGAATGAATTCTGATAGGGTTATAAAACCCTTCTATGTAATCAAAAATCACCCTATAAGCATCTTCAAAAGTATATATTTTTTGTTGATAAAGAAATTCTTTTTTAATAAGAGAATGAAATGATTCTTGAGCAGGATTTTCATCGCAAGAATGATGTAAAGAAGTATAACTAAATACAAAGTTATGCTTTTTTAAATAATCCCGATAAAGTTTTGAACGCAACTGAGAGCCCTTATCAGAGTGACAAATAAGCCCAGGTCCAGGTTTACGAGATTTAACAGCTTTATCAAGGACGGCAACTATTTTATCAGCTTTTTGATCTTTAAATAATCCCCAAGCAACAACTTTTTTAGAGAAAAGATCAATAAAAGTAATAAGATAAAAAGTGCCTTCATAAATAGTATGAATGTAAGTAATATCGGTAGTCCAAACTTGATTAATTCTATTAACAAATAAATCTTTAGTACGGTTGACAATAAGAGCCCTTTCATTATCAGAAAGTTTGGACTGTCTTTTAGGAAAACGTTTTGAAACAATACTTCTAATACCAAGAACAACCATAGCCCTATAAACAGTAGAAACAGAACAAGAAAAGCCATTTTTATTTAATAAAAACCGAATTTTAGGAGCACCATAAATCCCACCTGAATCAGCATAAATTCTAATAATTTCTTGATAAAATACAGCTTTAAGTTCTAAAGATTTCTTTCTATGATTAAGCCAATATAAATAAGAAGAGCGGTTAACATCTAAAGCAGAACAAATAGTAGAAACAGAGTAAGTAGAAGATAAAGAATCAATACTTTCGTACATGCTTATTCCTTTTTTGCCAATAAGGTAATCGTTTTTTTTAGAATGTCATTGTCTCTTTTTAAAGAAGAAATTTGCTTTTTTAGATCAGCGATAATTTGAGCTTGAGATTGATAATCAGAATCAAAACATCTATTATCTTTATTATAAGCAGTAATCCATTTTTCCAAAGTTTTAAGAGGAATATCAAATTGTTGAGCAGTTTTGATAGTAGAATGTTTTTCATTGACAATTAAATTAACAATCATGGCTTTGAAATTTTTGTCATATTTTCTTGGCATAATACCACTTCCTTTCCATTATTATACACCCTCTGTCAAAGGTGTCTAAAAATATGATAAACTCCCGAAAAATGAGAGAGTTGGGGGGGGGGTATCTTTACAAACAATTAAATAAAGATGTAAAAGAAATAAATAAAGTATTTATATCTTTATTTAGTGTGGGAATAATATTAGTTGCTATATTTATTGGAATAAATATAACTAAGAGTTCTTATGCTTTATTTAGTGATAGTATTACTAGTGTAAATACAATAGAAGTAACAGTAGCAGGCAAACCTTTAGATGAGAGTGGCGCAAATGCACCAAAATTAGATAGTAATATGATACCAGTATATTATGATGAAACAGCAGAAGTATGGAAAAAAGCCGATGAAAATAATACAAACAAAGAATACCAATGGTATGATTATGACGATAAAATATGGGCCAATAGTGTGACGGTAAGTAGCACTAATAGAACAACATATTTAAATGCTAGTCCAGGAACAGAAATCCCAATGGAAGATATACTTACAATGCAAGTATGGGTACCAAGATATAAATATAAAGTCTGGAATTATAATGCAGATAGAACAGATAGAACAGCTAGAACAGCCATATCAGAACCACAAGAAATAGAGATAGTATTTGAACAAGGAACATCATCAACTGGAGAAATAGAATGTACTGATACAATCTCAGGAACTGATGGAGCAAAAAGTGAAAGTTGTAAGATAGATAATGAAGAATGTACAGATAGTACCTGTAATAATAAATATTACACTCATCCAGCCTTTACCTTTGGTTCTGAAGAATTAGAAGGTTTTTGGATAGGAAAGTTTGAACTAACAGGAACAATATCAAATATAACAACAAAACCAGATTTAAGTAGTTTAACAAATCAAAATATAAGTTCATTTGCAACCAATATAATGGAAATGAATGATAGTGGAAATCAATATGGATTAAGTATAAGTACAGATACCCATATGATAAAGAATATGGAATGGGGAGCAGTAGCATACCTATCTCATTCAAAATATGGAGTAAATAGAGAAGTGTATATAAATAATAGTAGCAATTATTATACAGGAAGAAGTGGAGGAAATGTTGGAGGAGAAACTCCAATAAATGGAACATATATGGACCAAACAAGTACAACCCAGTATAATATTTATGGCTATTATACTTATGATGGATATTTACTAGAATATGGTACAAATACAAAAAGTAGTACCAAAGATTTAAGTAAAGTAGCATCAACCACCGGAAATATCTATGGAGTATATGATATGAGTGGAGGAGCATATAACTATGTAATGGGAAATATAGTATCAAATAATGGAAGTACAATGATGAGTGGGTATACAACAAGCCAAAATTCAGAATATACAGGAATAATATATGCTTCAGGAAGTTATACTTCATATACAGGAACATATACATATCCTGATACAAAATATTATGATAAATATAGTTTTGGAACTAGTCAGAGTCAAAGAATAAGAAGCAAATTAGGAGATGGAATAAAGGAAACATATAATACATCAAGTTATGGTTGGTATTCAGATAACTCCAGCCTAGCTATCTCTTACGGTCCTTGGTTCATTCGTGGCGGTCACTATAGCTATGGGTCAAGCGCCGGAGTGTTTTACTCGGGCAGCTACTTCGGTAACGCTAGCACTGACTACTCATCCCGCCTTGTTATAACATCTTAAACTAAAAAGCTAATAAATCTTTTTTTTAAACATAAACTTTAATGGGTGATTATTATTTGGAAAAAATAAATTATAAACTACTAAATATTTTATTAATAATAATTACCATTTTTTTTATAACTAAATTAGACTTTTATAAAGACTTTTTACATACAATTTTAGAAATTACTTTTCCCATATTTTTAGCCTTTTTTATAAGCTATTCCTTATACCCATGTGTAATCTTTCTAACTAAAAAAATATCATATCCATATTCTTGTCTGATAGTAATTTTTTTATGTATTTCTCTTTCAATACTTTTAATTTCTTTTTCCATTCCTATTTTTACTAAAGAACTACCTTTAATAAGTAATGATATTATGTATTTTTTATCCAAAACACCTTTAGAAACTAAAGAAATAACTTCTTACTTAAATGATTTTCTATCAGTAGAAAGCGGAATTCATTTAATTAATGAAGGAGCTTCATTTCTTACTTCTTTTCTTATAGTTATTGTTCTTTCTATATATTTTCTTTTTAATATGCAAAAAATAAAAAACTACTTAAATAAATATGAATTATTTACTAAAATAGATAGAGATTTATTTAATTATTACAAAGGATTTTATTTAATAATTTTAATAGAAATAGTAGAATACCTAGTAATTTATTTTTTAATAGGACACCCTTATTTCCTTCTTCTAGCCCTTCTTTCGGGAGTAACTTCGGTAATTCCTTTAATCGGCGCTTTAATAACCAATGCACTAGCGCTTATTTCCGCTTGGTCCATAAGTATGCCTCTTTTTATAGCAACCAGTATTGTCATGATTCTAGTACCAATTTTTAATAGTTATGTAATTGAACCAAAAATCTATAAAAAAACTCTAAAAGTATCATTAGTAAGCATTATTCTATCTTGTTTTATCTTTGCCTCTCTTTTTGGATTCATAGGAATTCTTCTAGCTATTCCTTTATTCTTAATAATTAAAAATTTATTGCTATTTTTCTTTCCAAGGCAGGAAAAAGTGTGATATTATATTTATAGGTGGTAGTTATGAAACTAGATATTATAACAAATAAATATTTACTTATTTGGCATTTACTTTACGAATCTTCAGTAAGCGATGATATTCATAAATTAAAACAAAAACTATGGAAAGATCATAAAAAAGAATACTCTTTAGTACATAAAGATAAAGAAGAAATAATAAAAGACTTAGAAAACTTTATCCCTGATGATGACTTAATTTATAATTTGATTGAAAAAAGTCCTTATTATAAAAAGATTAAAATAGAAACTAATAGATATCGTCTTAATATCTTAGAAATATGGGATAAAAACCGCCGTAAATATAACAGAGAACTTAATAATATTTTAAAATTCGATATAAAACATGACTACAAAATTTGTGTTGTTCATCCTAATTTAGATGTTGTCGAAACTAATTTAGAAACTAATATTATGACTATTGGTAAGAAAATTATCACTAGAGACAAAGATAATTTTCTAACATATCTAGTTTACAAAATCATTAAAAACGAAATTTATAAATTAAAAACTGAAGAAAAAGATATTTTAGATGTTGTAATAGAACTAGCTATAACTAATGAATTATATACGAGAGTTACTAAAGAGTCTAAATATAAAATTGGCAAAAAAGATTTAAGAGATTTAAAAGAAAAAATTTATCCATACTGGCTTATGTATCTAGGAGTACCCCTAGAAGATTTTGATAAATATATGGTTAGAGACAATATTTTCTTTGATAAAACAAACTATAAATACGAAAAAATTCTAAAAACCATTGATATTTATTCATTTATAGCCTTTTTAGTCAAAAATAAAAAAGCTATCTTTAGAACTAAGTTAGTTCCAGTAGAAAATATAGAAGTATTGTAGTAGGGAGGCATTATGAAGGCAAGAATTAAAGATTTACTAGAAAAAATTAATTATCCAAAAGAAGACTTTTCTTACTTTGATAATGCTGATATAGAAAAGATTATAGTTCATGAAGAAAAAAATATTTGGAATATTATTTTAAATAATCCTACAAATATTAAGTATGAAGCTCTTAATCTTTTTTTAGAGTGTCTAAATAACTATGTTAATAAAAAATATACCTATAAAATAACAGTTCATACTAAAGAAGAAGATTTATCGTTATATGAAGACTATTATAAAGAAATTTTAATTTTAATCAATAATAATAATCTCTATTATAATATGTTCTCAGATAGATTAGTAAAAGAGGATAATAAATATTTTATTGAAGTATATAATAAAGCCGAAGAAATAACTTTAAGAAAAAAATTAGAATGTCTTAATAATTATTTTACTAAGTTTGGCTTTAAAACCTTACCAGAGATAAGAATAAATTTAGAAAAAGGTAATCTCATAAAAGAAGAAATAGATCATGACAAACAAATAGATGATAGTAAATTTAAAGTTACTAAAAAAACACCATCTCAAGAAGAATTTACTCCTAAAAACACAAATAATTCTTATCAAAGATCAAATCAGTTATTTAAAGAAGTAACTGGACCAATAACAGCCTTAAATGATATTAATTATGAAATTGATAATATTGTAGTAGAAGTAAAAATATTTGGAATTGTTCCCGCAGCTAAAAAAGGTTTTTATGGATTTACTCTAAAAGTTACTGATTTTACAACCAGTATGTACTTACGTATTTTTGCCCGCAGCGAAGAAGAATACGAAAAATATTTAAATTCATTTAAAGAAGATATGTGGATTAGAGTAAAAGGAAATATTAAAAATAATAATTTTTATAACGATTTTGTTATAAATGCTAGAAATATTGAAATAATCGAAAAAGAAGAAAAAGAAATTTTAGATGAAGCTCCTGTAAAAAGAGTAGAACTTCATGCTCATACTATGATGAGTCAAATGGATGGAGTAGTAACCATCAAAGACTTAGTAAAAAGAGCTATAAAATGGGGACACAAAGCGATTGCTATTACTGATCACAATAGTATCCAAACCTTTCCTGAAGCTTGCCGCTATAAGAAAGATATCAAAATTTTATTTGGATTAGAACTTGCTATGATTGATGATGATATTGATTTAGTAATAAGGCCAAATGACTCTAAACTTTTAGATAATACCTATGTTGTCTTTGACTTTGAAACCACAGGATTTAACGCTGGTGGGGGAGATTCAATAATTGAAGTCGGAGCAGTTAAGATAAAAAATGGCGAAATAATCGATACCTATGACAAACTTATAAATCCCGGCAAAAAACTTGAACCTCATATTATAAGACTTACTAATATAACTGATGAAATGTTAAGTGATTGTCCTACTGAAGAAGAAGTAATAAAAGATTTCATTAAATGGACTGGGGACCTGCCAATGGTCGCCCATAATGCTAAATTTGATGCTTCTTTCCTTACTATGGCTTATCAAAAATATAATCTAGGAGAATACACTAATCCTTTAATAGATACCTTACAGCTTTCTAGAGCAATTGACACCAATTATTCAAGGCATTCTCTTTCAGCTTTAGTAAAAAGATATGATATTGATTTTGATGAAGAAGGACACCATCGTGCTGACTATGATGCTTTAGCAACTGCTAAAATATTTCATCAAATGTTACTTAAACTAAAGGTTAAGAAAATTGAAAAAATGAAAGATATAGACTTATTAGTAAGTAAAAATGATATTCATAAATTTGGTGAACTATATCACATAAATTTATTAGTAAAAAATCAAACCGGTTTAAAAAACTTATTTAAAATTTTAAGTTATGCTAATACTAAATATTTATATAAAACCCCTCGCATCTTAAGAAGTGAAATAACTAAATATCGCGAAGGAATTCTTATCAGTAGTAGCTGCTCAAACAGTGAAATCTTTCGTTTAGCGCGTAGTAAAAGTGAAGAAGAAATAAGCGATCTCATGAACTTCTATGATTATATCGAAGTACAACCTCCAGAAGTTTATAGTTACTTAATAGATTTAAATGACTTTAACTCTAGAGAAGAACTTCTTGATAATATCAAAAAAATTATCAAAGTTGCTAACGAAAAAAATAAATTAGTCGTAGCTACTGGAGATGTACATCATTTAGATAGAGATGATAAAATTTATCGTGAATTCATTGTCAACCAAAAAGTTCCTGGGGGAGGCCGTCACCCCTTAAATAGAAGAGATATCAAAAGTATTCCCTCAATGCATTTTAGAACTACTACTGAAATGCTTGAAGACTTCGCCTTTCTAGGAGAAGAAGAAGCTAATAAAATAGTAATAACTAATCCTAATAAAATAGCAGACATGATTGAAGAATTTGAAATAATTCCTGATACCAAAGGAATTCCCTTTTCTCCAAAATTTGAAAATAGTCAAGAAACTATTAGAAATATTTGTTATGATAAAGCTACCTCAATTTATGGAGATCCGCTTCCAGAAAATGTTAAAGAACGTTTAGAAAGTGAATTAAACGGTATTATAAATGGAGGTTTCGATTCTATTTATTTAATTTCTCAAAAACTAGTAGAAAAAAGTAATAAAGATGGCTATGTCGTTGGATCACGTGGTTCAGTAGGGTCTTCCTTTGTCGCAACAATGCTCGGAATATCTGAAGTAAATCCACTTCCAGCTCATTATGTTTGTCCAAACTGTAAAAAAAGTATTTTTGAAGAAAATGGTGAAGCTTTTGGTAAAAACTATCCAAGTGGTTATGACCTTCCTGATAGAAAATGTGAATGTGGGACTATGATGAAAAAAGAAGGACAAGATATGCCCTTTGCGACATTCCTAGGATTCAATGCTGACAAAGTACCAGATATCGACCTTAACTTCTCCGGAGATTATCAAGCTAGAGCTCATGAATATACTAAAGTATTATTTGGAGAAGATCATGTCTTTAGAGCGGGAACAATAGGAACCGTTGCTGATAAAACCGCCTTTGGCTTTGTTAAAGGCTATTATGAAGATCGTGGTATCGATGGTATTAGACCACTAGAAATAGAAAGACTGGCTAAAGGGGTAACTGGAGTTAAAAGAACTACCGGTCAACACCCTGGAGGAATTGTTGTAGTACCAGATTATAAAGAAATATTCGACTTTACTCCATATGGGTATCCCGCCGATGATATAACCGCTGATTGGGCTACAACTCATTTCAATTATCACGATATAGAAGACTGTCTATTAAAACTTGATATACTAGGACACGATAACCCTACAATTTTTAAAATGCTTCATGACCTAACAGGAATCGATCCTGATACTGTACCAATGGATGATAAAGAAGTAATGAGCTTATTTACCTCAACTAAAGCTCTAAACGTAACTCCAGAACAAATAGATTGTGAAGTAGGGTGCTTAGGCCTTCCTGAATTTACTCGTTTTGTTATAGGAATCGTCTTAGAAACTAAACCAACAACATTTGCCGAATTAGTTAAAATTTCTGGACTATCTCACGGAACCGATGTTTGGAATGGCAATGCTCAAGAATTAGTAAGAAATAATATCTGTCCTTTTAAAGAAACAATAGGCTGTCGTGATGATATTATGGTTTATTTAAGTAACCATGGCATAAAACCAATTGATGCTTTTAAAATTATGGAACTTGTTCGTAAAGGAAAACAAAAGAAAGAAAAAGAAAAATGGGATGGTTATAAAAAACTTCTAAAAGAAAACAATATTCCTGAATGGTACATAGATTCCTGCGATAAAATAAAATACATGTTCCCTAAAGCTCATGCCACAGCTTATATCTCAGCAGCTTGGCGTATTGCTTGGTACAAAATAAATAGACCAATTGAATATTATGCAACCTTTTTCTCAATAAAATGTTTCTCATTTGATTTAGAAGTTATGGAACTAGGTTATGATAAAATAAAAGAAAAATTGAATGAATTAAAACTAAAAAAGTTCGGTCTTTCAGTAAAAGAACAAGATTTAATTGCAACTTTAGAAGTAGCTCTTGAAATGACAGCTCGTGGCTTTAAATTTGGTTCAGTTGATTTAAACAAAAGTCACTCTAGCAATTTTATTATAGATGAAGATCAAATGACTTTAATTCCACCATTTAGAGCTATCGATGGTCTTGGAGATACTGTTGCTAACAACATCATAGTAGAACGTGATAAAAAAGAATTCTTAAGTATTGAAGATTTTCAAAAAAGATGCAAAGTATCTGGAACATTAATTGAAAGAATGAAAATTATGGGTATTTTAAAAGACTTACCTGAGTCTAGTCAAATTTCTCTTTTCGATCTATTAGAAAATGCTATTTAATCAAAACCATTATTTGTCTTAAAATGTAAATATTTTTGAAAAAAATTGGAAAACCTTTTACTTTTTCTGAAATTTATGATAAATTTGTATCATAGGAGGTATTTATATGTTTGAAGAAATTGAAACTAAGAAAAAACGTAGCGTAGCAGGTACTATATTAGGAATTTTTGTCTTATTAGCAGCCATTGCTGGTGTTGCTGTTGCAGCTTATACTTGGAATTATACTAGTAGTAATGCTAATACAATCGGAACAGGAAACATTTCTATGAGTTTACTTGAATCGACAGATGTTATAAATATTGGTAATGCTCTTCCAATGTCAGATGCTAATGGTATGGCCCAAGGAGAAGATGACTCTTTTGATTTCGCAGTTACCACTAATGCTAGTGGAGCACCAGGTAATATTAATTACACAATTTCAATTACAAAAATAGATCCAACCAGTGGTTATACAAGATTACCTGATAATAATGTTAAAGTTTATTTATCAGCTTTAACTGAAGATGGTGAAGACCAAGTGATGGCTCCAACTTTAATTAGTAATATTATTACAGCAGGAAATACTGGAACACTTACTTTTGATTCTGGAAAAACAAGCTATTTAACTCATGTTCACACTAGTGCAGATACTACTAATACAACTAAATATAGACTTAGAATGTGGGTAGATTCTAATACAGATGCTTCTAGCTGGACTAGTGCGACAAAATATGAATATAAATTAAAAATAGGTGTAAGTGGTAACTTAACTGCTTAATAGAAGAAAGGATTAGGTATATATGGATAATAAGAAAGTTTTAGGTATTTCAATTGCAGCTGTTGTAGTTTTAGTTGTAGCTATTATTGCCACTTCCTATGCCGTTTTCACAGCAGATCTAAGTGGTACCAAAGAAAACACTTTAAGTACTGGTTATGTTACTATGAACTGTGCTGAAACAACTTTTAATCTTCCAAATACTAGTGCTATGACAGATACCGAAGGAATCGCAGCTTCAGATAATGCTGCAACATGTCAATTAACTTCTACTATGGTTGGAACAATGACTGTCGGATATGATGTTGCTCTTACTGAAGTAGATAGCGTAACCCCAGATGATAGTATCGGAGCAAATAATGTTAAAATCCAAGCTTATAAAAGCGTAGATTCTGGAGCTACAGAATATTTAGCAGGAACTTCATCAACTGCCGGAGTAACAGTAGGTAGCTTAGTTGGACAAGCAGGACAATATGATACTAGCATAACAGATTATAAAATAGATTCAGCTACAGTAACTGGTAATCACACTATAAATTATACTATCAAAGCTTGGGTAACCAGTGAAGGTACTGGAGGTAATACAAGTTCATCTAATAATACAGGAGTATGTAGCGATACATCATATAGCAGTGAAGGAACTTGTGAAGCAGCTGGAGAAATTTGGGGTACAAGTCAAACAGAAAGTCAAGCTGGTGGTAGCTTTAGTTTCAAACTTAAAATCGGAGCCACTCAAGTATTATCTTAGAGTATAAAAAATAATTAAAAATCTCAAGTATCAAAAATGGTACTTGTTTTTTTATTCAATAAATTATATAATAAATATGTATACTAAACTAAAGAAAGTAGTGGTAAAGATGAAGGAACAAACTACAAAGGGGAGTTATGTCAATATTTGGTACAACATTTTGAGGGGGT
>ERZ824488.1900-NODE-1900-length-20816-cov-4.672704_pt1 | contig 20816 bp, 16 predicted proteins | sample MGYA00519936_ERZ824488 | MGnify/ENA primary metagenome ERZ824488 (study PRJEB31778, sample SAMEA3449153) | human gut metagenome | biome: human gut; feature: human-associated habitat; material: faeces | place: United Kingdom | collected 2010/2012 ... | reverse complement strand
AGAGGGTCTTGAGGTTCTTTTTCCTCTCTTCCCGGCTGCCGGTCTCCGCACTTGGCGTCGCGGAGTTTTCCACAGGCTTTGGCGGAACGGGGATTTCTTCTGTCTCTTTAGACGCAGAATCGTCAGAAATTGTTTCTGCCCGCTCCTTCTTTCTCCACGGCATCGCCGCGCGGACAAAGCAGACCGCCGCACCGAGGCCGAAGAAAATTGCACCGGAGCGTCCGCTCTGTTCCTTCTGCTTCCGATCGTTTTCCACCATTTCCTGAACGGTGCGGTTCATCTCTTCATCGCCGAAGTCAAAGTCGCTCATATCGATCACAATGCTGTTCGTATTGTCAGCCTCCGGCGCGATCTGCGGCCAGATCAACGCCAGCGCCGCACCCAGCAAAATCACGCCGAGCACGATCATGCCCGGGCGGGTATAGATAGCGCGCAGCACCTCCATGTTGTTCTCGTGCCTGCGCTGCTGCTGGCGCTCCATTGCGTTGCCCAGCGACTGCAAAATATTTGCCATTGCCATGCCCTCCTCAAAGCTCTGCCATTGCCACGGCATACTGCTCGTCGTTCGGAGCTGTTCCATGCCAGCCTACCTGATTTTCCATGAAGGATACGCCTTTTCCTTTTACAGTGTGTGCGATGATTGCTGTCGGCATTCCTTTGGTTGCTTTTGCTTCTTTGAATGCTGCATCAATCTGATCAAAATCATTGCCGTCGATATTGATCACATGGAAGTTAAATGCTTCGAATTTTTTATCAATCGGATATGGAGAACAAACTTCATCAATTGCTCCGTCGATCTGCAGATTGTTGTTATCTACGATCACTACCAGGTTATCCAGTTTGCGGAATCCTGCCATCATGGAAGCTTCCCATACCTGTCCTTCCTGAATCTCACCGTCACCTAACAGCGTGTATACACGATAATCGGCATTGTCCATCTTGCCTGCGATCGCCATACCCACCGCTGCAGAGATTCCCTGTCCCAGAGAACCGCTGGACATATCTACACCCGGGATATGTTTCATATCCGGATGTCCCTGCAGGTAAGATCCAAGATGACGTAAGGTTTCCAGATCTTCTACCGGGAAATATCCCTTCTGTGCAAGTGCGCTGTAAAGACCTGGCGCTGTATGTCCTTTGGACAGTACAAAGCGGTCACGATCTGCTTTTTCCGGATCTTTCGGATCCACGTTCATCTCTTCAAAATACAAGTATGTGAAAATATCTGCTGCTGATAAAGATCCGCCCGGATGTCCTGCTTTCGCAGCATGAACTGAGGTTATGATTCCTTTGCGGACTTCATTTGCTACTTTCTGAAGCTCCAGTTTGTTCATTCTGTACTCCTTTCCGTACACTGCTTAGAATTACTGTAACTGTTCATTTTCTTCACAGTTACACATGATTGCTCATTCGTCGTCTTAGAGCGTGTCTGAAAAATCATTCCCGCAATCTGCAAGTCCCACTTTGTGGAAGATTTTGCAGAAAGCCTTTTTCAAACCCGCTCTAGTATGCCATATTTTCAAAAATATTGCAAGACTCTATACTTTTTTATGCTCGTGCTTCTTCTCAGCCCCTACTCGCCGAATACTGCCTTGTAATCATCCTGGAATTTTTTGATTCCGGCATCGGTCAGCGGATGTTTTATCATCTGTTCGATTACTGCATATGGAACCGTTGCGATATCAGCACCTGCCAGCGCACAATCTGTTACGTGGATCGGATTTCTTACACTTGCTGCGATGATCTGTGTATCCAGACCGGCAACATCGAAGATCTCAGCAATCTCGCGGATCAGATCCACACCTCTTGTGGAAATATCATCCAGTCTTCCCAGGAACGGAGAAACGTAGGTTGCACCGGCTCTTGCAGCCAGCAGTGCCTGGTTTGCAGTAAAGATCAGTGTTACGTTTGTTTTAATGCCTTCTGCGGTCAGCACTTTGCAGGCTTTCAGACCTTCTACTGTCATAGGGATCTTTACAACCATGTTCGGATGGATCGCTGCGATCTCTCTTCCTTCCGCGATCATACCTTCTGCGTCTACGGTAGTCGCTTTTACTTCACCGCTGATCGGTCCGTCTACAATAGAAGTGATCTCTTTGATGACCTCTTTAAAGTCTCTTCCCTCTTTTGCGATCAGGGAAGGGTTTGTGGTAACGCCACAGATCACGCCCATGTCATTTGCTTTTTTGATGTCTTCTACTTTCGCGGTGTCGATGAAAAATCTCATTGTTTTGTCCTCCTGTTTTTCCTGAAATCTGCCCGGTTATTTTCGGTGTTTTGTAACTGTTCAGTACCTTCACAGTTACGGTGTTTTTTCTTTTCTGCCCTCAGTATAGCAGATTTGTTTTTGTGGTCAACAGGCTTGCGTATTTATAAATAGTATTTTTTATTAATAATTGACTGTTATTAATTAATGTATGCTGTGTTTTTCATCGTTTATTCAGGTTTTTTCCTTTATTTTCGCTGTTTTCTCATCTATTTTATTATTAATATTTCCATAGAAACCATTTATTTTTTCTTTTTTTCATGGTTGCTTTCATCCGGCGCATATCCGGTGCTTCCGCGGACGATCAGACGCGGTTCATACTCGATATGGTAAATACTGGTAGGTTCGTCTCCCTTGCGGTAACTCTTCTGCGATTCGATCTTTCGAAGGATGATATCACAGGCATCCCGCCCTTTCTGATCCACGAAATGTTCCACTGTTGTGAGTCCAATGGTATGGAACCTGGAAAACAAAGTGTTGTCACACCCCACCACCGAGATATCTCCCGGGATCCGGTACTGACGCTCAAGAAGGGCATCCATCGCACCAAATGCCATCATATCATTCAGTGCTGCGATCGCTGTAACCGGCTGTCCTTCCCGAAGCAGTTCCACGGTCAGATCATATCCCATCCGGTACTCTGACTCAATATTCGGGATCTCCGTATCTTTGCTGTCTGCCGCAGAGCGCACCAGCACATGGTCTGAAAGTCCCGCTTTCTCAAATTCCATCAGGAAACCACCCACACGTTTCTGCCGCTGGTGCTGTCTCGCCGTCAGCGGCGGCGCGATAAATGCCACATCCCGATGCCCCAGTTCAAGTAGATGACGCGCCATCAGGATCCCCGGTTTCTGATTGTTCAGAGCCACCGCATCAATTGAAAATTCATCGTCACGGTTGCTGATCACAACCACCGGGATCTCTCCGGACAGTTCTGCCACCTGGCGGCTGAAACTTGGGTTACAGGCATAGATGATTCCCAGCGGCTGCACTTCCCGCATCATCCGCAGATAATTTTCCTCGATCTTCAGATCCCTCTGGGTGTTGCAGACAAACACGCCGTACCCGTATTCTTTTGCCATGGCTTCGATGCCCTGCAGCAGCATGACATAATAAGGGTTTGTCAGTGTCGGGCAGAACACAACCAGAAGTTTTCTGCTCTTTGCCGACCGGCGGATCCGCTGTTTTGGCAGGTGATAATCCAGCTTTTCTGCCGCCTCTGTCACCTGACGGATCGTCTCTTTGGAGAAAGATACGTTATATTTTTTATTTAGTATCATAGAAACAGTGGCCTGGGAAACTCCTGCTTCCCGGGCCACATCCATAGAAGTTGCTTTCTTCTTTGCCATCGTTTTTTCCTTATAATTCTACGCGTCCTTCCAGTGCACGCAGTAGTGTTACTTCATCGATGTACTCCAGATCACCACCGACCGGAACACCGCTTGCGATACGGCTCACTTTGATACCGGTAGGTTTGATCAGTTTGCTGATATACATGGCTGTCGTCTCCCCTTCCAGACTGGAATTGGTGGCAATGATCACTTCATCCACATCTTTTTGCAGACGCAGCATCAGCTCTTTTAACCGGATATCTCCCGGACCGATCCCCAGCATCGGGGAAATAGCTCCGTGAAGGACATGGTACACGCCCTCGTACTTGCCGGTTTTTTCATAAGCTGCCAGATCTCTTGTATTTTCCACAACCATGATCTGTTTATGGTTTCGCTTCGGATTGGCACAGATCGGACACAGTTCCTGATCAGTCAGAGTAAAGCATTCTTTGCAGTATCTGACATTCGATCTCGCGCTGGTCATCGCACCCGCAAGCTGTTCTACCTGATCCTGGGGCATATTGATGATGTGAAACGCCAGGCGCTGGGCTGATTTTGCACCGATACCCGGAAGTCTTGACAGCTGTTCGATTAATTTGCTGATATGACTGCTGTAGTATTCCATCTTAGAACGGGAATCCTCCACCCAGACCACCGGTCAGTTTGGACATCACAGCCTGTGTCTCAGCTTCCATCTTGCGAAGTGCTTCGTTGGTAGCTGCCATGATCAGATCCTCTAACATCTCTACGTCATCCGGATCTACAACTTCTTCTGCCAGTTTGACTTTGGTCACTTCTTTTTTACCGCTTACGGTCACTTCTACGGCTCCGCCACCTGCTGCTGCCGTAAATTCTTTCTCTTCCAGCGCTTTCTGATTCTCTTCCATCTGTTTCTGCATCTTCTGCGCCTGTTTCATCAGATTATTCATATTACCAGGCATACCCATGCCGCCTGGAAAGCCACCACGTTTTGCCACGATTGGTTCCTCCTGTTTTCTCTTAAATCATATTTTTGCATCTTTTACTCGTCTTCCGGTTCTTCTTCTACCACGATATTCATGTGAACCGTCTGTTTTAATATATCATCAACCGAGATTTCTGCCAAGTCCTGATGCATATTTGTTTTCTTTAAAAGCATCTCCACTTCCACGGTTTTTCCCGTCATCTGTAAAATCAGATCTTCCAGCAGCTGTTTTTTATCCGGATCATCTACACAGGTCTGCGCCAGGTCGTTGGAGAATTCCACATATAATTTATTCTCCCCAGTATTTCCATTATATTTCGGCACAGCGGTTGTTAAAAATGTCTTGAACATCCCCTGTGTCTGCATCACGATATTTTTCCAGTTTTCCTTGATCCGCTGCAGATCCTCCGGCGCTGCTTTTTCCGGTTTCTTCTCCGGTGCAGATGGTGCTGCCTGGGTTGGCTGTACCGGGATACTGTCGTTCATTCCCGCATAACCCGGCAAAGACTGAACTGCCGCCATCGGAATTCCCTTTTCCATCTGCTCTTCCAGCACCCGGAGACGGTCCAGTACGGAATCCAGGTTTGTTTCCATTGCAGGTTTACATAATTTAATCAATCCCACTTCCACCAGCACACGTTTCTGTGTGGCATTTCGCAGGTTGTTGGAAAGTTCAGATAACACGCGGATATAGCGCATCAGCGTATCGGTATCGATCAGCTGACTTTCTTCCTGCAGCGCTTTCAGATTTTCCGAAGATACATCCAGAACTTCTTCCGCATCTTCCGATGTCTTGACCAGCAGGAGATTTCGCAGATACCAGGTAAAATCATTGACAAACTGTCCCAGTTCTTTTCCATTGACCAGAAGATCTTCTAGGATATGGATGCAGCTGGTGACATCCTGCTCCAGCACTTTGCGAAGCAGTTTGCTGAACACTTCCGTATCTACGGTTCCCAGCACTTCCAGCACCTTGTCAAAGGTCAGTTCCTGTCCCAGATAGAAGGCGATGCACTGATCCAGAAGACTCAGCGCGTCTCGCATGGAACCGTCTCCTGCTTTCGCCACATAGCGAAGTGCTTTCTCTTCCACCGGAATCTGTTCTTTCTCCATCAGTTCCCGCAGCCGTCCGGCGATCGTATCGATGGAAATACGGTGAAAATCATACCTCTGACATCTGGACTGGATCGTCACCGGAATCTTGTGGGATTCGGTGGTTGCCAGAATAAAGATCACATAAGACGGTGGTTCTTCCAGAGTTTTTAACAGTGCGTTAAATGCACCTGCTGACAGCATATGCACCTCATCAATGATATACACCTTGTATTTTCCCTGTGTGGGACGGTAGGTAACCTCCTCCCGGATCTCACGGATGTTGTCGACACCGTTGTTGGATGCCGCATCGATCTCGATCACATTCATGGATGTTCCCGCCTGTATCGCCCTACAGGTCGGGCACTCGTTACATGGACTGCCGTCCACCGGTTGCTCACAGTTGACCGCTTTTGCAAGGATCTTTGCCACGGTCGTTTTACCGGTTCCACGGGTTCCACAGAACAAAAATGCGTGACCGATACGGTCCGCACGAATCTGATTTTTTAAAGTTGTTACGATATGATCCTGTCCTTTGACATCCTCGAAGGTGTCAGGACGGAACTTACGATATAGAGCGGTATAGCTCATATTTCTCTGCCTCTCCTCAATCTGTCATAAATTGTAACTGTTCAGTAGCCACTGTCTCTCGAGGTGTTTTTATATGAATATGACAAACTCCCGAGACACACAAGCCAAAATGCAACAAAGAGATAGGGCTGTCACAAAGACCAGCCCTTCTCCCTCTGTTACATTACTTTTTATAACTGTTCCATAATTTCACAGCTATACTTTTTCTGTATCAGTCACCGAAACTGATACCGATTCTTTTGGCATCTTTGATCTCCTGTGCATCCGGTGTTACCACCTTCAGTTTTCCTGCACACTCTTCCAACGGAACTTTTTTTGTCTTTCCGTTGATCAGACCTACCATGTAACCATACTCATCGTTCAGGATCAGTTTTGCTGCTGCAGATCCAAGTCTGGTAGACAGTACACGGTCGTACGGACACGGGCTTCCACCTCTCTGGGTATGTCCCGGAACCGTTACGCGGATCTCCATACCGGTACGGTCTTCGATCTCTTTTGCCACTTTATAGGAAACAGATGGGTAAAGTTTTCTGTCTTCTTCCATTTTCTTTTTCAGTTCTTTTTTACCAAGTTGTGCATCTTCTTTGGAAATCGCACCTTCTGCTACTGCCAGAATCGTAAATCCGCTTCCGTTTCTCTTTCTTCTCTCGATGGCTCCCACTACTTTATCAATATCATATGGAATCTCCGGAATCAGGATAACGTCTGCGCCGCTGGCGATTCCTGCGTACAGGGTCAGCCAGCCTACTTTATGTCCCATAACTTCCACGATAAATACACGATTGTGGGAGGATGCGGTTGTATGGATGCAGTCGATGGCTTCTGTTGCAATATTCACTGCGCTGTAGAAACCGAAGGTCATGTCTGTACCCCAGATATCATTATCGATGGTTTTCGGCAGATGAATAATGTTCAGACCTTCTTCTCTTAACAGGTTTGCAGTCTTCTGAGTTCCGTTACCGCCAAGAATCACCAGACAATCCAGATTCAGTTTATGATAGTTCTGTTTCATCGCTTCTACTTTGTCCAGTCCGTTATCATCCGGTGTACGCATCAGTTTGAATGGCTGACGGGATGTACCGAGGATCGTACCGCCACGGGTCAGAATACCGGAAAAATCTTTTGCTGTCAGCATTCGATAATCTCCGTAGATCAGACCCTTGTATCCGTTCATGAATCCATAGACCTCTAGATCATCAATATTGTGGGAAAGTCCTTTTACTACGCCTCGCATGGTCGCGTTCAGAGCCTGACAGTCGCCGCCGCTTGTCAGTAAACCTATTCTCTTCATACCTTTTTCCGTCCTTCTTTTCAGATTTTTGCACCCGGTCTTTCACTGCCCCGGTTACAAATTTTTTTCACAATCATCTGGTTATTATTATAGCCCATTTTTGCCACTCTCACAAGTAAATATCATGTAAATATCAGGATTCAGATTGACAAATAAAAAGAAACACGATATACTGAATCCTGCGCAGCCGGGGAGTTAGCGGTGCCCTGTACCTGCAATCCGCTACAGCAGGGGTGATACCAAACTGAGGGCTTTTCTTTGCAGAGCTGCCTTCTGTAAGTGGCGTTGACGTCTGGGTCTTACGCAACAGGAATCTGTGAACCGTGTCAGGGCAGGAATGCAGCAGCACTAAGCAGAAGCTCTTGTGTGCCGTGAGGGTGCCTGGGCTGAGTTAACTGTAAAGGTAACGTCTGTGAGACCATTCCGAGGTGCGGCGCGCGTAAAAAAAGGTTATAATATATGATCTCTATATAAACAGCATTTCCGCCGGGTTCGTCATTTATGACTGATCCGGCGGGATTTTTTATTAAAAAAAACACCGGAAGTCCTTAACCGGCTTCCGGTGTTTTCCTGTATTTCTGTATTATTTACAATATCCGGCAACTACCTGATTGATCAACTTGCCGTCAGCTTTGCCTTTCAGGTCTCCCATGACTGCTTTCATGATCTGGCCCTTATTTCCGGTTGCAAGAACATCTGCAAATTTCTCCTCGATATAAGCCTTGATCTCCGCTTCATCCATCTGCTTCGGAGCATATTTTGCAATAATGTCATATCTTGCCTGATACTCTTCTTTCAGGTCTGTACGGTCTGCCGGGCAGGTGTCGATCTGTTCTTTTGCTGTTTTCAGCTCTTTCAGGATAACTCTGTCTACCAGATCTCCTTTAATATCATCACGGCATCCTTCATCAATGGCAACTTTCTTTACTGCTGCGATCAGTGAGGAAACTGCTTCCTTGGTTACCTTATCCTTGGCTTTCATTGCTGCTACCATATCTTTTCTTAAAACTTCAAGTTCCATTATGTGGTCCTCCATTTTCTGTCGTCCTCTGCCGGAACGGCTTTCATTTTTATCTGGTTTTATTTTGATATTTCTCTGTAATTCTGTCAAGAGAAAATCGCAGAGAACTTTTTGTTCCATATTTATCCCGTTCTGTTTTATTCTGTGCCATCCGTCTGTGTCTGCTGCCCGGCAAGGCGTTCTGCTTCCTGTTTCTTCAGAATTTTTGCCTGCTTCTTTTTTTCGCGGAGCTCACGAAAAAATGCAGAAAGCATTTCCGAACATTCTTCTTCCAGTACTCCTTCGGTAATCTTTACCTGGTGGTTAAACCCTTCGATCTGAAGAAGATTCATGACAGAACCTGCACAACCTGCTTTCGGATTCATACAGCCGATGACCACCTCATCAATTCTGGACTGTACAAGAGCTCCTGAACACATCTGGCAGGGTTCCAGTGTCACATACATGGTACATCCTTCCAGTCGCCAATCGCCCAGTTTTTTGCTGGCTTTCCGGATTGCATTCAGCTCTGCGTGGGATAACGTATTTTTATCTGTATTGCGGCGGTTGTAGCCTCTGGCTATAATTTTCCCTTCGTGTACAATTACACAGCCAATCGGAACTTCCTCCAGCGCACGGGCCTTTTTTGCCTGGCGGATCGCCTCTTTCATAAAACGTTCCTGGTCTGTCACGTTTTTTTCCTCCTGTGGTTTTAATCAAACATCTGCTTTCTGTTAGAATTATATCTGCCGTCCCTTCCCCTGTCAATCCGGGCCGGAACTTCAGTCTGAGCCGCTGCTTTTCTTCGCAGCACACAAAAAAAAGCGCTGCAGGAACAGAAAAAAAGTTCCTGCGGCGCTTTCTCATATTTTGAGTAATTATTTATGAAGTGCTTCTCCGTTGGTAGCAATCACATCTTTATACCAGTAGAAAGATTTTTTCTTATAACGGTTCAGAGTTCCGGTTCCGTCATCATTGCGGTCTACGTAGATGTAGCCGTAGCGTTTTTTCAGCTCTGCTGTGGACGCGCTGACAAGGTCGATGCAGCCCCAGGATGTGTAACCCATAACGTCTACACCATCTTCGAGCGCCTCCTCTACCTGGAGAAGATGTTTCTGGAGGTAGTCGATACGGTAGTCATCCTCAACGGTCATAACGCCGTCTTTCTCAACAAGCTTGTCTACTGCGCCCAGTCCGTTCTCAACAATGAACAGCGGTTTCTGGTAACGATCCCAGTAGTAGTTCAGCACATAGCGGAGACCTTTCGGGTCGATCTGCCATCCCCAGTCGGAAGCTTCCAGATACGGGTTCGGAACACCGCCCATAAGATTGCCTTTTCCTTTTGTCTGCTTTGCAGGATCTGCTGTCTCACAGATGCTCATGTAGTAGCTGAAGGAAACAAAATCCACGGTATTTTTGAGGATCTCCTCATCGCCTGGCTCAAATTTGATCTCAATATTGTTCTCACGGAAATAGCGTTTCATGTATCCTGGATAGTATCCACGAACATGTACATCGCCAAAGAAATCGTTCTTGTGAACGCTCTCCATAGTCTTGATCACATCATCCGGGCACGGTGTCAGCGGATACATCGGCATGCTTAAGATCATGCAGCCGATCTTGGCATCCGGCATCATCTCATGGCCGATCTTTGTAGCAAGGGCACTTGCAACCAGTTCATGATGAACAGCCTGATAAAGATCCTGCTGGGAAAGCTTGTCCTTTTCTGTGTAAATGCCGCCGCTTAAGAATGGCTCATGAAGAACGGAGTTGATTTCGTTGAATGTCAGCCAGTATTTAACTTTTTTTCCGTATCTTGCAAAAATAGTTCTTACATATCTCTCATAGAAGCCGATCATCTTTCTGTTTACCCAGCCATCGTAGGTCTTTGCAAGATGAAGTGGTGTCTCATAATGGGAAATTGTTACCAACGGCTCAATTCCGTATTTATGGCACTCGTCAAAAAGATCATCATAGAACTGAAGGCCTTTTTCGTTTGGTGTCTCCTCATCTCCGTTCGGGAAAATACGGCTCCACGCAATAGAGGTACGGAATACTTTGAATCCCATCTCTGCAAATAATTTCACGTCTTCTTTGTAACGGTGATAAAAATCAATTCCGATAAGTTTCATGTTGTCTTCTGTAGGCTCTTCTGTTCTTGGTCCTACGATTCCGTGTGGTGTTACATCCTGTGTGCATAAACCTTTTCCGTCCTCATTGTATGCACCCTCGCACTGATTGGCAGCAACTGCGCCGCCCCATAAAAAATTCTTTGGAAATGACATTCTGGAGTCCTCCTTATGTAATATATTCAAACGGACATTCGGAATCCGCTTCGCTACTTCCTCATGAATAAATAAGTGGTTTTCACCGCTTATTTGTTCATGAAGTGATATAAAGCACCAATCAAATTTGCATCATTGTAAAATCTACAGTTTGTGATCTTTGGTTCCGGAACGTATGGAGAGATTTTTCTCAGCGGAATATTTTCCAGTACCTCATCCAGGCTCCTCTGCAGATATTTATGCAGAATCGGCTGCTGACTGATACCGCCGCCGATCGCGATAATATCCAGATCCAGATAAATATTCAGGTTGTAGATCTGTACAGCCAGACTGTCCGTATATTCTTTAAGTCCTGCGAGAACTTTTTCATCACCGTCATTTGCCAGGCTGAATATCTTCAGCCCGTCGTAAGTCTGCCAGTCCTCACCCGTATGCTTTGCAACAATCTTTGCAAGACCTTCCGCACCGCTGCTCATTCCCCAGTAACTGTCCATCTCTTCCGGCTTCTTCGCATCTGTGCACACATAGCTGTACTCACCCGCTGTGAAATGATTTCCGCGGAAAAGTTTTCCGTTGAGGATAATTCCGCCTGCAACGCCGGAACCCAGAACAACAACCGCTCCGTTTGTACAGCCCTTAAGGCTTCCTCTCCAGAACTCGGCAAGTGCCGCACATTTTCCATCGTTTTCTACAGAAACCTGGATTCCGTAACGTTTGGAAAGCTCTGTTCCAACTGTGCTTCCTGCAAGATATGCAAGATATCCCGCGGTTACACAGTAACCGTCCTTGTTGTCCAGCATACCAGGCATGCTGATGGCAATCCCTTCGATGCGGTTTCTGTATTTTTCTACAACACCGTCCAGAACCGCATAATAGTCCTCTTTTGTCTTTGTTCGATAGTCCGGTGTAGGAACTTTATCTTTTTCAAGAATTTCTGCATTTTCGTCCATTAACGCGTATTTCGTAAATGTTCCGCCTGCATCAAAAACCAGATAATTTTTCATTTTCATTTTACCTCAGAATTTATTTCTCGTCACCGAAATTCAGTGCAAGTTTTGCAAAGAAATCTTCCAGTGTCAGTCTTGCGTCCAGATATTTGTAAACACGGATCTCACGGTTGTTCTGTCCGTGAATGTAAGTCATATCCTCAGCGATTCTCGGAGCAGGTACCATATCGTAGCTTACTTTTTCCAGCTCTTCCATCAGAACCGCGATGGTTCCCTGATCGCCAAGTCCCCAGATTTCACCCTGCGGCCAGTCCATTTCGTACTTGGCTGCTACATGGTTGAAATCTACCAGCTGCTCGAAAAGATATTTTCCGATCTTTCCGCATGGACGGACCTTCAGCTGAAGCTCTGCAAGAGAAACAGCCATCACTTTGTAAAGGCTCATCGGTACCTGCCATACCGGTACTTTGGAGGAAAATACTACGTTTGCGGCGTTGATATCCATCATCAGGTTGAACTCAAATCCTCCCTTTGGATAATCCGCTCCACCGATCCAGATTACTGTCATTCGCTCTGCGATTTCCGGCTTCATCAGAAGTGCGGATGCAACATCTGTGATAGCGCCCTGGCATGCGATGTATAACGGTCTTTTATCCTCTTTCATCGCTTCTTCAATGATGAATCTTGCACCCTCGGAATCGATTGGTGTGTGTTCATCCTCAAGGGCACGCGGCGCACCAAGTTTTACCGGATACTGGTCCTTAAGGCCCATAAGATCCATAACTTTGATGATCTCATCATAGCTTGCCTGTGCAGTACCAAGCTCACCGTACTGCTGTGGGTTTTTCCAGAAATGACCTGCAACAAGACCTTTTACATCGAATCTTGGTGTCATGAGATGATGTGCTACCGCATACTGGTCATCTGCCTCGTTTTTGCAGTCTGTGTGCACAATCACTCTTACTTTTTTGTTTTCCGGTACTGTATAGGCATAATTCCACATATTATTTTTCCTCCTGAAAATTTCTTTTTCTGTAATTGAAAGGAGCACCTTTCGATGCTCCTTATTTTGATTTCTGTATTGTTTTATGCGTTCTCTTTATGGCGTTTGTCAAGATCTGCACGAATCTGCGGATATTTTTTATCCAGATCATACGGAAGAAGTACAACAACTGCCATCACTGTAGATACCAGCGCAAGACCACCAAATGCAAAGTTGATTGCTGTATGTGTCTGCGGATATTTTGTTGCGATATCTACACCATCTGCGATTGCTTTGTCAAGTTTGGATGCATCGTAGTTACCCCATACAAGAAGAGCAGATACGATAGCAGATGCTGCTGCAGATGAAACTTTGTTTACAAATCCCTGGATTGCGTTCTGTGTTCCACCAAGGTTTCTTCCTACCTGCCACTCTGTGTAGTCAAAGATGTCAGGCATCATGGAGAAGAACATACTGGAACGGAAACCAAATCCAAGTCCGATCAGTCCAAGTGCTGCGGTTGCAATTGTTCCGTCAGATGTGAAGAACAGGATTGCATAACCAATGATATCTACAATCGCACCAAACTGGATCAGTTTGATCTTCGCGATTCCCTTACCATTGAGGTAAGCGGCAAGGATCATGGTCGGGATAGCAAGTAAGGTAAGTAAAGTAAGTGCAAGTGACATTCCGCTTACATCACCAACAATGTAAGTATAGTAATACTGCATTGCTCCGTACATGGAAAGGTATCCAAGGAAGAGGAAGAATACCTCACCCAGGAACATGATGTAATATTTGTTCTTTACAAGGCTGCTGATATCTTTAACAAGGGAGCTTTTTCCTGCGGACTGTGTCGGCGGGTTGATCTCCACGATAGAGAATACGCAGATTGCCATGATGATGATAACGATGATTCCAAGTACAATGTTTGTGTTACGGTATCCGGTAGCCAGTGCTGCTCCTGTTGCATTTTTGGATCCGGAGAAGAAGTATACCATCGGAAGCACAAACAGGGAAGAGGTCAGTGATCCAAGGTTTGAAAATACAGTACGTGTTGTTGAAATCTTTGTACGCTCTGTTGCGGACGGTGACAAAGAAGATACGATCGGTGCCATCGGAATGTTTACCAGAGTGTAACCAAATGAGAAGATAACGTAAGTTACATATGCCCATGCAAGTTTTGCGCCTGCGCTCCATCCTGTCGGAACGGAAAACAGAAGAACCATACCAACTGCAAGGACCGGTGCTCCATAAAGCATCCACGGACGGTAACGTCCCATTTTTGTATCTGTACGGTCGATCATTGCACCTACCATGTAGTCTGTGAAAGCATCGATGAATTTTGTTACAACGAACATAAATCCAACAGCTCCAGCTGCAAGTCCCGCGCAGTTTGTGTAATAGAAGAGAAGATATGTATTGGCAAGAAGGTATGCAAGATTACAAGCATAGTCACTGATACCAAAACCGATACGCTGTCTCCATTTAAACTTTGTCGTTTCATAATATGCCGGTTCGTGTTTTAACTTTTGCATTTCTTTCCTCCACCTTTTTTATGTTGATTTAACGATCCGTTTCAGAACATGTAAATTTTTCTGCGCGCCCTGCTCCTGGCGGATCAATTAGGTATGTCTCAACCACAAGCATATTATAAGCAAAGATTTTCGATTTTCGTTATCATATTTTTGATGTTTTTGTTATTTTTCCAACATAATTCTAATATTTTTATAAACTCATTCAGGAATAAAATTCCTTACGCTTATATTTTTCCCGATATTGCCTGGGAGTCATCTTCATAAATTCTTTAAATACACTGCCAAAATGACTCTGGGAATTAAAGCAGACATAATCGCTGATCTCCGACAGAGTCGCATCCGAATATTTCAGGAGATTGGCAGCTCTTTTTACGCGGAATTTCAGAATATAATCCTGAATCTTTTCCCCTGTATCCTGACGGAAAATCCTGGAAAGATGCCCCTGGCTGATTCCAATGGCTTCTGCAATATCCTCCAGATAGATTTTATGGTGATAATTCTGGGAGATATAATCCTTGCACTGTTCTGTGTAGCTGGAAAAATTTCTCGTTTTTTTGGTATCTGCCACCAGTTTTGTAAATTTATAAAGACATCTTCGGTTCAGCTCAATCATCTCTTCCATTGTCTGGCACTGATCAATCTGGTTAATCAGATAGTCGCTGAGGCGGTAGGCATCTGCCGGCGCTACGCCTCCCGCTATGGCCTCTCTTGTAGCCATAGTTGTTGTTACAATAGCCAGATTTCGCTGATTATTAAAATGTTTCTTGGAAAGAATTCCTGCTTTTTCAAAGAGTCCGGATGCCCGCTCATTAATTTCCTCCACGTTTCCCTCTCGGATACAGTCCATTACATAGCGTTCTTCCATGTATGTATGGTGGTAAGCTGTCCCATCTGGTTTATCCAGTTCGATACGAACCGTATCGTTCTCCTCCCGGATCTCTTTTTCCTCGATGAGGTTGTTTTTCTCCATAAGATCGTCTGGCTGTACATCGTTTCCTTCCAGGAGCTCATACAGAAAACTTACGAAATTCAGCATCCGGTTCAGGGTCATTCTGTCCGGATGGCGCTCCTCCCTCACAGACATATGGTATTTTTTGTAAAACTGGTGAATTTCCACATAACTTAGCTGTTCCACACAAACAGGGCCTGACAGATAATATTTTTCTCCACTCTGTACGCAGAAAAAATAGATTTTCCCGGATATTTTGCAAATAGCCGGTACATTCTGTTCTTTTGCCTGGCAGATCAGAGACCGACGCAATTCTTCAGATACAGTCAACGGATTCTGTTTTTCAGAAAACACTCCAAGACTTTGGATATTTTCCCCTGTTTCGTCTGCATAAAAAATTGGAACTCCCCACAGGCTTTCCAGTTTTCTTAACAATGTATGTTCTGCCATGTCTATATCCTTTCTTTTGCAATATAAGGCTATTAATTGGAATAAATTATACGTTTTTTTCCTTTCCTGTGCAATCATGCTCTTGCGGCTTTTCCCGAGGGAGAGTATGCTTGTAGTATCATAAATAAGATAAATAAGGGGATTTTCCTATGAAAATATGTGGATTTAATAAAACAACTTTACTGGATTACCCGGGCCGTGTTGCCTGCACCATTTTTCTTGGCGGTTGCAACTTCCGCTGCCCGTTCTGCCAGAATGGCGCGCTTGTTGTGGAACCGGATACACAGCCGGAATATTCCCGGGAAGAGATTCTCTCTTTTCTGAAAAAAAGGAAGGGAATTCTGGACGGCGTGTGCGTGTCCGGTGGAGAACCGACGCTCTCCGCTGAGCTTCCGGATTTTCTTCATGAAATCAAAAATCTTGGCTACGATGTAAAACTTGATACCAACGGTTCCCGTCCTTCTGTGGTAAAAAATCTCGCAGCCGATGGCCTCATCGACAAGGTCGCCATGGATATCAAGGCCTGTCCTTCCAATTATCATGTGCTTACCGGTGTAGCTGCCGACCTGGATGCCATCCGTGAAACTGCCATGTGGCTGCTGAAGGGCGATCTGGACTATGAATTTCGTACCACCGTTGTACGGGAGCTTCATACAGAAAAAGATTTCCTGGAAATCGGTCAGTGGCTACATGATGCAAAGGCTTATTATCTTCAGGCTTACCGGGATTCCGATGGAGTTCTGATGCCCGGATTTTCTTCCTGCTCAGAGGATGAAATGAAAAACTACCGGGATATCCTTTCTCGGACAATCCCGATAGTTGAAATTCGTGGTATGGATCTGTAATTCCGGAGAATTATTCTGTTCAGACATTGATAAAACAATACCAGTATCCGCCTTTTCCTCCCGGAATATGAATTTCAGGGCTTTCTCTGAAATAGGGAAAACCGAACATATTTGCCATAAATCGTTCCTGCTGACTGTAGCTGCCGGGGACTCCCAGTATGTACTGTCCCCGGTAGTTCTGACACAGCAGAAGATGCCCGAAATTCTGATATCCGTACATGACAAAACGGTTGTTGCAGAAACAGCCGTTTTTTCTACACAGGGTACTGCAGTCGGATGGTTTGATCTTGCGGCAGTCTGTAAACTGACCATCGTTAAATGGATCGTAGGGGATACCTGGAACCGGGCGCGGTGGTCTGGGCGGCCGCGGACCTGGATGCGGTGGTTCCGGTGGCCTTGGGCCCGGGCCTGGATGTGGGGGGCCTGCTTCTGACATCTCCAGCTTATTCTCTTCCGGAACAATTCTGTCCTCTTGCGGCACTTTCTTTGACTCCTGATTCATCATGCTCGCGGAAATCCCTTCCTCTTCTTCCTGAACTTCCTCCACCGTCATAATCTTGTCTGCTTCCTTCTGATTTTTCTGCTCCTCCGCTCCTGCCTTTTCTATGCCTGTTTTCTCCGATTTTTTCTGCGGCTCCGTTTTCTCCTTCTTCCACTCCCGGAAATTCTCCGGCCGGATGGGCTGGTCATCCCACTCTGTTCCCCAGAATCCTCCTGCGTCTGAAATCAGCAGCATTCCCCCAAGATCCCGGAGATTTTTTCCCCTATCCCCGATATTCTCCGTCTCTGTTTCCAGAACACACTCAATCTGTTCCCGCCCGGTCACACAGCTTCCGATCAAGATTCCATCCATCAGGCCTTCCCGCCGCACAAATCCGTACACCCGGCACCGGCTCCCCGGCTCCAGCCCAACACAGCGAAGATGAACTTCAATCAGACACCGCCGATCTCTTGCTTCCACTCTCACATAGCCGCTGCTGCTGTCTTTTTTTCCTTTGCGATACTCATATACATATGCAACAAAACGCTGATATCCAGCCAACGCACGTCCCTCCGATATTTCGGTTTCGTTAATATATATGAAAATTGCAGGAAATCATTCCAGGAAAGCGTACATTCCCATTCCGGCTTTCCTGTCGTGGTAACACGAGGTAACTCAAACTTACGTTCTTTTATTTTTCATAAACAAAAAAGAATCCCTCAGCCAAGGGATTCTTAAAGCTTTAGTCGAAGCGACAGGATTTGAACCTGCGACCTCTGCGTCCCGAACGCAGCGCTCTACCAAACTGAGCCACGCTTCGTTATTTTGTTTTCAGTTGTTTGTGTGTTGCTCAACTGCAAGAGCTATTATATTAGAGTTTCTGTACTTTGTCAATAGAAAAAATTAAAATTTTTCAAAAAAATCGAATTTTTTCTTTTTTCCTGCTTCGGGCATGCATTTTCGCAGACCCGAAGCAGTTTTGGGAAAGGTTCTTTATAACATATCAAGTATACTCAAGTGAAATATATGCTTATTTCACTGTAACTGTTACCTTTTTTGTGATTCCGTTGCTGCTTACATAAATAACAGCTTTTCCTTTTTTCACACCTTTAACAACACCTTTGCTGCTTACAGTAGCAACTTTTGTATTGCTGCTTCTGTAGGTGATCTTTGCCTTTGAAGTAGCAGCTGCCTTGATGGCTGTTGTTTTCTTTGCTTTTACACTTACAGCTGTTTTGGATGTGATCTTCAGGCTGCCTTTTTTTACTGTGATCCTGCAGGTTGCTTTGTAGCTTCCGCATTTTACTGTAATTGTAGCTGTTCCTGCTTTTTTTGCTGTTACTTTTCCGCCTGCGCTTACCACTGCAACGGATTTATTACTGCTTGTATAAGTAACTTTTCCGCTAACGCCTGTTTTTTTCACTTTGATCTGGCTTGTTCCACCCACAAATACAGTTTTCGCTGAAGCCGAAGCTTTTACAGCCGGCTTCTTGACTGTGATCTTGCAGGTTGCTTTATAATTTCCGCATTTCACTGTGATCACAGCTGTACCTGCCGCCTTTGCAGTTACCTTTCCATTTGCGGCTACAGCTACAACAGATGGTTTACTGCTTGTATAGGTTACTTTTCCGGTAACACCTGCGGTCGTTGCTTTCAGCGTCACTGTAGCTGGAGATCCTTTTACATAAAGCGTCTTCGCTGATGCATTCAGTTTTACAGATGGCGTTTTTACAGTAAGCTTGTACTGTGCAGTTTTTCCTGCTGCAGATGTTGCTGTGATCACGGCTGTTCCTGCTGCTTTCGCAGTTACTTTTCCGTTCTCGTCCACAGATGCAACCGTTTCATTATCGGAAGCGTATGTTACATCCTTGCAATTCTCGCCTGTTGCTTCAAGCTGTCTGGAGCTTCCGATATAAAGAACTCCTGAATTTTCTTTAAAAGCAATCGTTCCATACACCAGCTGAACAGAAACATCTGCATGATCATCACTGGAAACTCTTACTGTATAGGTTTCATTTTCCGGTCTCGCTACAGTGGAATCCAGAGCAACCACTCCATCTGTAGTTACTGCATCCTGTACAAGATATGTTGTCTTTGAATCATGTCCGACACCTGTTGTATAGAAAACAGATACCTTCGGATTTTTGTATTTATCAAGATTTGCAAGCTTAACATGGGTGCTGTCCGTAAATTCCGGAGAAACAGCCATCTCTTCTGTTGCCTGCGGTTTAACATAAATACCATCTGCAAATTCATATACATACGCGCCGTCTGCCATAATGTACGTGATCTTGTTTACGGTTTTTCCCTCAAGACCTGTATCTTTTGCAAAGGCAACCTTATACACCTTCAGCCACATCTCGTTCATATGACGCATGCCATATTTTCCGCCGTCTGTTGTTTCCAGGATCATTCCCTGAATCCCGGAGTTAACTGCAAAATCGGAATCACTCTTTGTATTGCGGAGATATTTTGTGCTGGTTTCTTTTACATCAATCTCATAATCTCCCCAGCGAGAAGATGTTTTGAGTGTTGCCTCCGCATCTGTCACAGTTGCTTTTACATTAAATTTTGTAGCACTGTATGTTCCATCTGTATTCAGTGTTTTATACTGCCCAGGCTCTACCGTCGGAGTACGTCCCAGGGTGATCCCTGCTGCTTCTGTATATACTCCGCTTTCCGGAAGTTCTCCCGCTTCTGAAAGGATCTGCGCCTCTACATACGTTTTTGCATCTGTAGCTACATTAACCTTTTTTACTCCTGCGATCTCATAGCCATTTTCTGTCAGATTCTGAACATCTGCATTTCCGAAAACAGTACTTTTTCTGGTTGTGGCAGATGTAACGGAATCATACTTGCGGCTCGTTGCATCTCCCGCATAAAATTCCTCGTATGACAGAGATGCCGTACCGTAAAGTGTTCCTGTCAGTGCCTGATGTCCATTTGCCACCTTATAATAAATATCTGTTCCCGGAATCTGTGTATATCCATCCACCGCTCCCTTTACCCAGTAATAGGAAACATTGGAAACCGTGATCGGCTGGCCTGTCAGTGTGATATTTTTTGTCATATCCACATAATTGTCGCTTGAGATCATAACCGTGTAGATCTCATCCCCGGCCCTGGCTACACTGCTGTCAAAGGTTACCACCCCATTCTCTGCCACTGCATGATCTACAACATACGTTGTCTTTTTACCATGGCCACTTCCTGTTGTGTAGTATACGGAAACCTTAGGGTTTTCATATTTGTCAAGATCATCAACTTTAACCTGGGTTGTATTTTCTTTTACAAAAGCTGCCTGTACCTTCATTCCTGCTTCAGGCTGTTTTTTTACAAGAGGAGCTTTGTCTCCGAACTCATATACATAGGAGCCGTCCGGAGTAATATAAGTCACCTTTGAAATTTTTTCCCCGATAAGCCCGGATCCTGCTGAAAACGCAAGTTCGTAGGGCTGTACCCAGATTTCATAGGTATGACGAAGTCCTACCTTCTTACCACTGGCAGTTTCAAGGATCACTCCCAGTGTATTTCCGCCTACAGCAAAATCACCCTGTCTGGAATTGCGGAGATATTTTGTGCCGGCTTCTTTTACCACCAGCATGTAATCACCCCAGATCGACGGTGCCTGGATCTGGGCGGATGCATCTGTGACCGTTGCTTTTACATCGAATTTTGTTGCACTGTATGTTCCGTCTGTATTCAGAGTTTTATACTGTCCTGTTTCCTGTGACGGTGCTTCATTCAGCGTAATATCTGCTGCCTCTGTATAGACACCCTCTCTCGGAAGCTTGGAAGCAGCTT
>ERZ824488.1898-NODE-1898-length-20827-cov-3.901598_pt1 | contig 20827 bp, 12 predicted proteins | sample MGYA00519936_ERZ824488 | MGnify/ENA primary metagenome ERZ824488 (study PRJEB31778, sample SAMEA3449153) | human gut metagenome | biome: human gut; feature: human-associated habitat; material: faeces | place: United Kingdom | collected 2010/2012 ... | reverse complement strand
GGAAATGGTCTAAAAGTTGGAATCATAGGATTTACTACTGATTTTATAAATATATGGGAAAGAGCTGAAAATTTAACTAATTTCAGTATAAATGATACATTATCTTCTATAAAACCTTACTACAATGAATTAAAAGATAAAGTTGATGTTTTAATAGGTGTATATCACGGTGGATTTGAGTATGACTTAGATTCTCACAAAAAATTAAGCGATACAAAAGAAAATATAGCTTATAAAATATATAATGAACTTCAATTTAATTTACTGCTTACTGGGCATCAACATATGGAAATATCAGGTGCTGATTTACATGGTACTCATATAGTTCAAACTCCACACAACGGAAGTAAATTTATTGAGTTAAATTTAGAATTTGAAGATAATAAAATTCAAAAAATAACTTCAAAACTAAATAATGTAACTCTTAATCCTAATAAAAATATGTATGATAAATTCTTACCTTTAGAGAATAAAGTTCAACAATGGCTTGATACTCCTGTAGGATTTTTAGATACAACTCTACAACCTACATTTCATTTAGATATGGCTTTAAATGGTTCGCCTCTTGCTAACTTTATTAACCAAATACAATTAGATGCAAGTAATGCCAATATCGCTTGTACTTCTTTTGCCAATGTAATAAAAGGATTTGAAACAAATGTAACAGTTAGGGATATTTTATCTACTTATCCGTACCCAAATACATTAGTAGTACTTGAAGTTAATAGAAAATGTTTAAAACTTGCTTTAGAAAGATGTGCTAGCTACTTTGATTATAATAATGGTGATGTTGCCATATCTGATACTTTCTTAAAACCAAAAGTTGAACATTACAACTATGATTATTTTGCAAATATAGACTATACTATTGATATAACAAAAGAAGTAGGCAATAGAGTAACTTCTATAATGTACAACGGTAGTGAATTAGATGAGGATACTAACCTTACATTAGCTATGAACAATTACAGAGCTTCTGGTGCTGGTGGATACGAATTCTACACTGATTGCAAAGTTGTAAAAGAAGTTTTAATTGAAATGCCAGATTTAATAATAGATTACTTTAAAAATAATAAAAATGTAATAGTTGATAAATCTAAATATTTAACTATTGTTAGTTAATATTAATTAAATATAATAAAAAGAAGCTTATTTAAAAATTTTAAACTAAGCTTCTTTTTATTATATTAGTTTTTTAACTATTTTATTTTTTGACTTTTTACACTACTATATGAACCATGAACAACTTTTCCATTTACACTTCTATAAGGTCTTACCTTGTAGTAATAAGTTTTACCACTTACTAAATTACTATCTGCATAAGATATTGTAGAAGAAGTTGTTATTTTTTTCTTTAATTTATAAGTTCCATTGGCAGTTGTAGATGAGTATACTTCATATCCACTTGATCCCAAAATCTTATTCCACTTTAAAGTAGCTTTCTTTTTAGTTGAACTTACAGCTAAAGAAATTTTAGATAATACTGGTTTAACTGATACTATAGAAGAATAACTACTATAAACCTTTTTGCTTCCAACTGTTCTATAAGCTCTCACTTTATAGTAATAGGTTGTATTTGTATTTAAATTTTTATCTAAGTAACTAACATTACTTTTTCCGGATATTGTTTTTTTCAAAGTATATGTTCCATCTTTTGATGTAGATGCATATACTGCATATCCACTTGCTCCTGAAATTTCATTCCAAGAAATACGATTACTATTATATGAGGAAACTTCTGTTTTTACTGTTGGTTTTAATAAAGTTGGTTTTGCTGAAACTACCGCTGAATAATCACCATATATTTTTTCATTTTTATTAATTTTATATGATCTTATTTTACAGTAATAAGTTGTACTTGTATTTAGTCCTGAAATTTTAATATTTGTTGTATTATTATCTACTATAGTTGATTTTAAAGTATATTTTCCATCATTGCTTGTAGAAGTATATATTTCATAACCATCTGCATCTTCAACCTTATTCCAATTTACTTTAATAGAATTATAACTTCCTCTCTTTGCATCAAGTGTTAAAACCGTACCTGGTTTACTTGGTATAATGTCTATTATTTCATCTTTTAAAATTGTTATATTCTTACTTATAGATCTATTTATTTTTTTATTTTTTATAGTCAATGTTATTGTACCTTCATAATTTTCATTTAAAATATTTAAAGTTACTTCACCAACTAAATAATTTACCATAAAACAAATATCTTCATCATCTAATGCACTGTCTTCATCTAATACTAAACCCTCTGCTTTTTTTAAAGTAAATTCAAAGTCATCCCAAGCATCATTGTAAGGAATATAGCTACTTCCTTTTTCATCAATAAAATTTATAGATATATTATAATCTTCACTTATAGAAGGATTTATTATTTTTTCGTATTCATGGCCCCAATTAAAATCTTTAAATATATGATTTCCTTTTACACTAGTCCATATCATATTATTATTTGATATACTTTTTTCTAATATATATCCTCTATGTGCAATATTATCTAAAATAAAATTACCCTTGGAGTTTTTGTTTGCTCTAACATATTCGTGGTTATTAACTACAACTTGAGAGTAAATTGTATTTAAATGATTTAATTTAGTAAATCCTCTAACTTCATTATATATATTTAATGTTTGAGTATGAGTTAATAGTATGCATCCAGCATTATTTACTCCAGTTCCTCCTGTTAAATTTCCTCTTAAATTAAGGTTATTAGCTTTTCTAAAATCAATAACTGCATTTTTCTTAAGGTTTATATTTCTTATATTTAAATTAGAATCTTTTTTTAATATAACCTTTGAATTTTCATTTAAAGTTAAGTCATCTATTGATGTCACATCTAGATTATCCACATATGTGTCTTTATCTATAGTTACATTTATATTACCATTATGATTTTTATTATCAAAACTATATATATTGCTTTTGTCTCCTAATTTTATATCAACATTTCCTGTTAATGTTTTTGAAAAACTACCTGCATATATTTTATTTTCCAATACATTTCCATTTAAATTTATTTCTACATCTAAATTTCTAGCTTCCCAATAGTCACCAGCATATATAGCTGAAAACTTTGTTTGTGAATTTGGATTAATTATATTAATTATGGATTTTTTACCCATACTTCCTTGATTCTTATAACTACCACCACTTATATAAGGTCTCTCTTTATCTTGAGCTGAATTTGTGCCAACTTTTGTATTTACATTATCTAATGTTAAGGTATTTCCTGCTGCAAATATAGTAGCTGCCATGGGATTTTGTGACCCCAATATGCTTTTTACACCTTCTTTTCCTAATATAACTTGTGGTACTAGTTGTAAGTTTATATTTTTAAATGTTACATTTGACCCTAACTGAATGGGAGCTCTCACAATAAGTGCATCACAATCTGCATCAGTAGAGAATTTTTTACTAGCTCCTTCTATAATTATATTTTTATTTATAAATAAAGGAAGAGGAGATTTGTCTGTATGTACTTCATAATTTGTATAACTTACAGTCCCAATTAATTTTAATATTTGTCCATCTTTTATATTTTTTAATGCTGTTCTTATATTTTCGTATGGATTATTTATAGTTCCATTTCCTTTAGTTAAACTACCTTCTCCATCTTTTAAATATACTACTTCTGCATTTATATCGCTTTTATCATTTATATTTGTATTTCTTACTGATGATGCATATGTATAGGGCACATTGCTTAATAAAAATATGCAAGAAAGTATAATCGAAATACTTTTTAATATTTTTTTATTTTTCATATATGGTTTAATTTCTTTTAAGTATTTAATACAAGAAACTTATCTCCTTTCGTTTGTAATATAAAAATAAATAACCACATCTTATAATTTACAATAGGCAAAATACTAAGATATGGTTATTTTTGTATTATCATATTTTATAACAATATATTACACAATAAAAATAGCTAAGTAATTCTATAACTTAGCTATTTCTATATTCTTATCCTCTTGCTAATTTATTTCTTACTTTAGTTGATACATATTCTACTATTAAAACTAATACAACTAATCCTAGAGTATATGCATCCTTTATATTTATTTCAAATCTATATATCACTGTTGATACAAAGTTTGTAAATAATTGTGGTAGTATACCATATCTTATTTTTTGGAATGTATTACACCCAGCAGCATCTAAAGATTCTAATATTTTCTTATCTAAATCTTCTATAGTTTCTATAAATAATTTAGATACCATCCCTATTGATGTTACTGATAAAGTTAAAACACCTGCAAATGCTCCAGGACCTGTAACTCTTATAAACATATAATACATAAGTTCCACCTGGTATAAATCCAACGTGTGCAGTTCCTGATTCTAAAGCTTCACCAACAACTTCAAAACTTGTACCAACTTCAACTCTTATTTTGTTGAATTCAAATCATTCTTTAGCTAATTCTTCTTTTAACATGTCTGCTAAAGGTTGTGTAGCAGATTGTATTTCTTTAGAGTCTCTTGATGGTACGAAGTATACTACTAGTTCATCATCAGATTTACTAGATCCACATCCAACTATAAGAGCCATAGATAATATTACTGCTGATAGTAATTCAAATATTTTTTCATTCTTTAATATATCTCTCCTATAGAATATTAATTTCTATGTAAGTATAACATATTTTATTACTTTTGTACCATTTTTTGTCGTTTTTTGTAGTTATACGTCGAATTAAATAGTTTTATTATATAATATATATATTCCATAATTTGAGATTTTCATAACTTTATATAAGCTCCTCATTCTTAAAAGTTATTTTAAATTTCATACCATTTTCCATAGAATCAAATGAATAATTTATATCTAATGAATTTAATATCTGTTTGACAATATAAAGACCTAATCCATTTCCACCACTATTTTTATTTCTATCAAATTCAGCTCTATAAAAAGCATCAAATATGTGTTCTAAGTGATTTTTTGAAATCGGCTCACATTCATTTTCTATAATTAATGAATTATTTTCAAAATATATATTTATATATTTACCCTCATCTGTGTAATTTACTGCATTTGATATAATATTTGATAAAACTTTATTTAATAAAATTTTATCAGTATTTATAATTAACGAGTTAGAGTAATCTATATTCATATTAATATGTTTTGATTTCGCTATAATTTTATAAGGTTCAATCATATTTTCTAATAAATTTTTTAAATTTACAACTTTATATTCTTTATTATTATTCCATGTGTTCAATCTAGATGTATCAAGTATTTCTTGTACCATATTGCTAAGATCAAGTACAGACTCTTTACATTTAGGCAAATATATATCATGATTTTTATACTTCCCTATATTTAAAATCATATTTTCCAACATTATATGAATACTCATAAGAGGAGTTTTTAGTTCATGAGATGCACTTCTTAAAAAATCAACCTTACTTTTTTCTGATTTACTTACATTTTCAATTTCTGTTTTTAAAGAATCAATTGTATCTAATAGTGTATTATATAAACTATTTATATTATGAGATAAAAGTTCTATTTCATCTCCCGTATTTATGTCACAGTAAGCATCTTCTTTTAAAATTTTCATATCTTTTGTCACATTACATATTTCTTTTATTGGCTTCGTAATTTTTTTTGCATATATATACGATGCAAAAAGAGAAATAATTAAACTTATGCCTATAGAATATGGTAGTAGCATGAACACAACACTTCTAGCTTCTTTAAAAGATTGTAAATCCATCACAATTTTTACTGAACCACTTGTTCCATCTAAAGTCTTAATATTTTTTTTATAGAATAAAGAAGAATTTTTAACTTTAAAATAACCTTCTTTATTTTCTATTGATTCAGAAGAATTTTCACTATCTTTAAATTCAACATTGTTATTGATTATTAGTGATTCACTGTCTAAGGATTCTGGTTTTATATAAATATCATATTGCTTAATTCCTTCAAATACATAATTTTTATTTTTTATATTCAAAGCTATATTAATGCCATATTTATTAGAAAAATCTTTGGCTATTTTACTGCTCATATCTTTATTATTTGACTCTAATTGTTGTATTAATTGAGTACTAATGTCGCTTAAATCTTGTTGTTTTTTATTAATGTAAAAAGTAGGTAAAAGCATGTATAACAAAGTATGGGAGATAATAATCATTACTCCCATCAATGCCATAGTAAATAAATAAGTTTTTTGAAATAACTTTAGCTTCTTCATAGCTTTTCCTCAAACTTATAGCCGATACCTTTTACAGTTATAATACAGTCTATACCTAATTTTTTTCTAATATTTTTAATATATACATCAATCACCCGATCAAGTGGTGTTTCCTCAACATCCCATAAATTATCTAGCATTTGACTTCTAGTTAGTACTTGATTTTTATATTTTAGCAACAATTCTAATAATTTAATTTCCTTAGGTTTCAGATCAACAGTTTTTCCTTGTTTTTTTGCTGAAAATCCTAAAAAATCTACCTCTACATCTTTATAAAGCCATTTATTTGTATTTTCTTTACCTTGAATTCTTCTCAATAATGCTTCTATTCTTTTGTGAAGTATTACTACAGAAAAAGGTTTAGTTATGTAATCATCAGCTTTTTCATTAAAACTCATAATCTGACTATAATCATCGTTCATTGCAGTTAACATAATTACAGGTACATTACTAGTTTCTCTTATTTGACTTAAGACTCCAAAACCATTTATTTTTGGAAGCATTATATCTAATAACACTAAATCAAATTTATTTTGCCTAAATAAATCAATCCCTTCTTGTCCATCAGATGCTACCTTAACTTCATACCCAACTTCTGATAAATACTCACTTATGCCTTCTCTTATATCTACTTCATCTTCTATAATTAATATATTTATACTCACTTTTACCGACCTCTTTATTTTTATATTTTTTCTTAGTATACTATAATTTATCAATTATATTAAATATTTTTATTTGCATCCAGAACAATTTAATTTACAATTTGAATTACAATTAGGTTTTTGTGATTTAGAAAATGTAGTACTTATAGCTTTTTTAGGACATACTTCTATACATTTTCCACATCTTATACATTCAGCACTATTTGGTGTTTTATATGCAGCCACATTCATATCGCACTTTTTCTCACATAAACCACATTTTGTGCATTTGTCATAGTCCACTTCATATTTATAAAGTGAGTAATTATTGAATAATCCATATATACCACCTAAAGGACATAAATATTTACAAAATGGCCTGTATATTTTTATTGATAAAATAACAGTTGAAACTAATATAAATACTTTCCAAGTAAATAATGGACCTATTATTCTTCTAAGTGAACTATTCATTGATACAAGAGGAATACCCGCAAAAAGTGTTCCAGAAGGACATATTAATTTACAAAACCATGGATTTCCATCTCCTGCATAATTAGTTAACGTTAATGGCATTATAATTACAAATACTACTAATATAATATATTTAAGATATCTCAATTGCTTGTCAAAAATCACTTTTTTGATTTTTTTAATTCCAGGAATTTTATAAAGTAAGTCTTGTACTAATCCAAACGGACATAACCACCCACATACAAATCTTCCTATAAAAGCACCAATCATCATAAGAAAACCAATTATATAAAATGAAAATTTAAAATTTCTACTTCCTAATACAGCTTGTAAAGATCCTATCGGACAAGAACCTACAGCTCCTGGGCATGAATAACAATTCAGCCCAGGTACACATAGTTGCTTACTATCCCCTTGATATATCTTTCCCTTTGCAAAGCCTAAAAAATATCCATTAGTTAAGGCTGTAAATACAATTTGAACAGTCAATCTTAAGTTAGATTTTATCTTTTTTACTAAATCCATATAAATCACCTAACCAATTCCAATGCATTCAAGACATATAATATTAGACTTTTTAGCTACAGTTTTATGTTCTTGTCTGAAAACTCCAACAGACATAGATAATAGCCCTATAGCCATTAAAGTTATTCCAACTTTGTTTTTCATAAATTTATTCATTAGTCATCACCTTTTCTAAAACTTCATCTATTTTTGCCTTCCATCCATCATAATCATTAGAGCCTTCTATGCTATCAACTATATTTCCATCTTTATCTACAAAGAATGTTGTAGGGAAAGATTGTAAAATTAAAGTTTTATCTTGTAACATATCTTCTGATACAGTCAGTTGTTGATAAGTTGATTTTGCTTTCTTTAATATATCTTCAACTGTTTTTTTCTCTTCATCATTTAATCCAACTCCTGATTCTAATAATAGACCTTTTATTGAAACACCTTTTTTCTCATATTCTTTATTTAGCTTGTCTAAAGTTGGTATTTCGTCAACACATGGAGTACAACCTGTATTCCATACATTAACTACTGTAAGTTTATATTTTGAGAATATAGAACTATCTACCTTATTTCCATTAATGTCTTCTGTTTTCATTTCTTTAAATAACTTACTATTCGAGTTTGCTGTATTTGTACTCCCTTCCTTTGAACTTGTACATCCTACTGCTAATGAAGCTATTGCCACCATTGTTAGTGCTACTACAGTTAATTTTTTTACTAATTTACTCCTTTTCATAATCAATCTCCTTAATATCAATATTTTATCTATAAAAATACTAATATTTTAATATGAAACCCATATGAAATTAAATATCTATCTTTATAAAATGAAATTTATTTTGTTTATAATAAAAAACATAGAGTTATACAAATTCCTATAAAAGAATTGTTCTCTATGTTTTTAAATAAAATCTTTACTTCAATTATCTTTCTCTAGTATCAACTATAAATGTAATATTTGTTGTATAGTTATCAACTTTATCTTCATATGTAAGATAAACAGTATGTATTCCTGAGTAAAAGTTTTCTGTACTAAATGATATTTTTCCATCTTCATCTATACAGTCTTTAACATTTAAATTTGTATATTCCCAAGTTCTGTTATCCTTTATAGATATAGATGTTGGAGTTAATTTGTCTCCGTTTCTATTTAAGATGTTATAATCAACAGATACATTTTTATCTTTTGCTAAGACCAAATCTTCGTATATCATTTGAGGATTGGCTTTTAAATTTGTAAGTTTCTTTAGGTTCTTTAATGGTGATAAATCTTTAATTTCATTATTTTCTATATTTAATGACTTCAAATTAATAGCATATTGTAGTCCGTCTAAACTTTTAACGTTTTTAACACTTAATGAAACAAGATCTTTCATATCTCTTAATCTTATCTCTCCTGGTAAACCAAGTTCTTGCTGTATACTTAGTTTAAGATTTTTATCTTTTATTTCAACTAAAGTATTTTCTAATTCTGTTGAATCAAATTTTGAAAATGTTCTAAATTTAGCATCTGCCCAATCAGCATGGTCCCAAGTATCTCCGTTGTCAGCTTCTTCCACTACCAATTTTACTTTCTTAGAATTTCTAACATCTACTATTAAGCGCTCTTTTGGTGAATTTGATTTCATCATATCTGTTTGTGCTTTAAGTTCGCCATCTACATAAACTTTAAATATAACACTCGATGCATTTTGATTTGATACAAATTTATCAAGTCCAACCCAAGTATCAAATACATCATATCCGCTTGAGTCATAAACTATTTCTGAATAAGCATGAGTTCCTATACCTTTTTTAAATTTTTCATATGTTCCATTTTCATTTAAAAGTTGTATAGTTTCTTCTCTTACAGATTTATCTTTTCCTATATATCCTGAACCAATCGTTCCGTATTCCCAGTTTAAGTCAGATAAATATGTCTCTTTTTCAGAAACTACTACTGTTCTTGTAAATGTTGATTTATTTTTATCTTTATCTATTACAGAGCAATTTACATTAAATATTCCTGTACTTCCTTCAATATAATCTGTTTCCATTTTTATATTTGAGGTTAAGTCACCATCTTCAGCATCTGTTACACTTATTCCTTTAAGTAAGTCTATTTTGTCATTTATATTAAATGCTATTTTATCATCACCTTTAAATTTAGGCTTACCATTATTTGTTGTTAACTTAGGATTAACTATTATACTGTGATCACATGTATTTCCATTGCCACCATCATTAACTTCAATTACTAATTCTTTAACTCCAGCTACATCCACATTTATATAAGCTAAATTATCTTCATAATTCATCATATTTGTAGATGCGATAGTTTTTCCATCTGCTAATATTTTAAATTTTAAACTTGAATGTTCATTTTGACCTATAGATGTATCTATACCAACTAAAGCCTCAAATTTATCATAATCTTTGTCAGATAAGTCATACGTTATTTTTCCATTAGCATGTATTCCTATACCCTTTTTAAACTTAGTGACTTGCCCATGAGTCATACCTTGAATATTTCCGTTTTTTCTTGGAGTTCCCCAATCTGTTTTTATACTTTCCCATGAAAGATCTGATAAGTAGTCATAATCACTTACCACTTCAACTTCCATACTTTTTTGTTTAGTAGTATTTTCATTAGTTAATGTATATTTTACTGTATAAGTTCCACATTCGTTAGTATTTACATTACTATCAACTTCTATTTTTGAAGTAATATCATCACCAAAATAAGTAAAGCCTTTTACATAATCTTTGGCATTAAAATCTTCTCCAATTTTTAAAGTTACTTTTTCTTGTTGTAAACTTATATTTGGTGTTGATGAACTTATTTCAACATTTCTTCCCGTTGTTAAATTTTTTGCATAAGGAACTACTTCATATTTACTATTATCATTTGCTTCATTATCTGTATAAGAGCTTTCTGTTGTAAACCCAATTACTTTTCCATCTTTTATTATTTCATAACCAAGTAAATCATTTTTAATAGATTTATTTATATTCATAGTTAGCTTTATATTAGATTTTGATTTTGATAATGTTACATCTAAGTTTGTATCTACGTTATCAAATCCTTGCCCTTCATAATTCATTACACTACTATTTAAATACCATAATTTTTCATTTGATGTTGGATATTTTTTTAATTTTTCTTTACATTCATCTGATAAATCAAATCCGTATTTTTCAAAGTAATAAGTTAAATTAATATTTAATACTTCTGAAGAATAAGTTGCAAGTATATCTTTTTTCTGTTGATAATTATTTGGACTAGGTTTTCTTTTTCTATATAAAGATTCTAATTCAGCCCAATAAGTATCTTTTTTTAATTGTAATTGCCAAAACATCCCTAACTTTTGGAAGTAGTCCATTTCTTCAAATCCTCTTAGAGATTTTTCTGGAGCTAAATATTTATATATGTAAGTATAATTAACTCTATCATCAAAACCTTGTTTTATATGAGCATTGTTTGCCCACATATTATTTGTTATCTCTGGCCATGCTCTAGCATCTATGTCCATTTGGTGACCAACTTCATGAACAGTCGCCCATAGTACAGACCCAAGACTTGATTTATCTGTTTTAAGCATTGATGTTTCATAATCTCTTTGTATACCCACATGATCAACATAAGCATATGCTAATCCATATGGTTGCATAAGTCTTATTGTTGTTTTTATATTTGTAGAGTCATTTGATGGGTCTGATATATCATCTTTTAATCCCGAAAAATCAAAAGCTTCTTGAATTTGGCTATTTAAATTATTTGTACTTTTCTCTATATCCACCCCTTCTTCTACATATACTTTATATGCTGATGATGTTGTTCCTGTGTAAAGTATTCTATTTGTATTAAACTCAAATAAATCTACTGTATTTTCTGGGTCTTCATCTAATTCTTTCTTATATTTTTTTAATTCTTTTAAGAATTGTTCTTTATCGTCACCTTCATTATATAAAGGAAAAGTTTCTCCACCTTCAATAGTTACAACTGGAGCTTTGCCTTGTTCTTCTTTTGTATATCTATTTAGCAGATATACAGCTCCACCTTTTGCTGTTTTCTTTTCCCATGAGTTGCTATAAATTTCTGGTACTGTTATAACATTTTTACCTGGCTTTAATTGATACCATCTCACCCAATTTGAATAAAATCCTTCATGTTGACTAAATGCAATTGTTGGTAGTGGTACATTTTCCTCAGCTTGCACATACACAACAAATTCTTCTCCTGGCTTTGCAACTATTCCTGTAGATTGATAATCTGTACCAAAATAAGTCATTTTTAAATTATCTCTTGCCTTTGCATGGGTATTTCCATTTTGAGCTACAGTAATAACTTTTTTAGCTTTACTTATTTTTTTATTTTTCGAACTATCTTTTTTAATTACTTCAGTTGATGCAATTTTTTTTGAATTTTCTTTTATTTCATATGCTAAAACATTTGTTGTAAACAATGAAAAATTTGAAATAATTGATACTAAACTTAATAATGCTATTTTTTTCTTAAACATACCCTTCTCCTAATTAGTTTTAATCAAAAGGGCTAATCACCAATTGCGATAGCCCTTTTATATAAATATTATATATTATCAAGCATAAACATAAATTGTGAAGTATAGTTATCAACCTTATCTTCATATACTAAATAAATTGTATATATATATGAATCAAAACCTGTTGTATCTATTGTTACTACTCCATTTTTGTCCATACAATCATTTATATCTAAAGTAGTGTATTCATGGGTTTTATTATGTTTTACTACTACAGATGTTGGCAGTAATTTTTCACCATTTCTATTTATAACATCTAAACTTACTTTTGCTTTATTATCTTCAGCATAAACACGCCCAGAAATTAAGCCTCCTAAAGGATTTGCCTTTAAATCAGTTAATTTTTTAAGATTTTTTAGTGGTGATAAATCCCTTATTTCATTATATGATATATCTAAAGATTCTAAGTTTATAGCATATTGTAATCCTTCTAAACTTTCAGCATTTGATACTTTTAGTGAAACAAGTTGTCTCATTTGACCAATTGTTATTTCACCTGATGTATTAAGCTCTTTTTGTATACTTTGTTTTAAATATTCATCTTTTATATTTACTACTTTATTTAAGTTTAATTCTACTAATGAATCTATAGCAGAGTTTAAACTTTCAACTGCACTATCTATTACTTCTTGATTAGTTGAATTTAAAGCATCTTCACCAAATTTTATGGCATTTTCTAAAACTTCTATAGATTGTTCAGTGTAATTGTTTAAATCTAATTTTTTTGCTTCTTTTAGAGCTTTTTCCAATTGAACTGTACTAAATTGTGGCACATTTCTAAATCTTGCATCTGCCCAATTGGCATGGTCCCAATTATTTCCGTTAGTTGCAACATCTACTACTAATTTTATTTCACTAGAATTTCTAACATCTACTACTAAACGTTCTTTTGGTGTATTAGCTTTCATAACACCTGTTTGAGCTTTTAATTTTCCATCAACAAATATTTTAAATTGAACACTTGCATCATCTCTTCCTGATACATATTGGTCCATACCAACCCAAGTATCAAATATATCATATCCACTTGAATTATAAACTATTTCTGAATAAGCATGAGTTCCTATACCTTTTGTGAAAGTTTCATAATAACCATCTTCATTTAAAATCTTTATTGCTTGTTGTCTTACTGATTTATCTATACCTATGGCTCCCGAACCTATAGTTGCAGATTTCCACTTTAAGTCAGATATATAAGTTTCTTCTTCTGTAATTGCTACTTTTCTAGTGAACTTAGTTGTTAAATTATCACTATCTGTTACAGAATATACAACATCAAATACACCAAATTTGCCATAACTATAATCCGTATTGACTTTAACTTTTGAAGTTATATCTCCATCTTCATAATCTGTTGCAACTATACCTTGAAGTAAGTCAACTTTTTCTTTTGTATTAAATACTATTACATCATCACCCTTTATTACAGGTTTTGAATAATTTTGATATAATTTAGTATCAGCCCAAGATGCAAAATCACCTACTAAATTTCCATCCACATCATCTGCTATTAAGACAAGTCTTTTAACTCCCTTAATATCTAAACTAACAAATTCTGCTGGTGTATCTTTTCTAATCACATCTGATTTATATACTTCTTTTCCATCAGCAAGAATTCTAAATTTTATAGTTGTGCTATCCATACCAAAGTTTTTATCAGTTCCCACATATGTAGTGAAATAATCATATTGACCTTCTAATTCATATACTATTTCTGCATTTGTTGCTGCACCAAAACCTTTATCAAAAGTTTTAACACTTCCATCAATATTAAGTTTTATCTTATCATTTGTACCAACTGCTTTATCTTTTATAACACTTCTCCATCCTGATTGTGCTGATATCCAGTTCATATCTGATAAATATTCACTTTTTCCATAAACTATTATTTTTCTTTCTTTTGTAACTGAATTTAAATCTTTATCAATTACTTTATATACTACAGTGTATTCACCTACTTTATCTGAAGAGAAACCACCATCATCTAATATAGTAACTTTTGATGTTATATTACCATCTTCTTGGTCATTAGCTGTAACGCCATCTTTTAAGTTAAAATCACTTTTTCTCTTAACATATGTTACATCTTCAACTTTTATAGTTGGGTATTTTGCTTTTATTATCTTTTCAGCATTATCTAATTCAACTTTAAATAATTCATATGCTGGATGATTTTCAACTTCTTTTCTTAATTCTTCTACCTTTTCTAAAGTATTGTAATTTTCTGATACATCTGTTTTATTTTCATCTTTGAATAAAGTTGACATTTTATCAGCTAGTTTATCTTCTTTATAGAATGATACTTCACTTAAACTTGCCCAATTTTCACGAGCTTCTACAAATTTAAGTTTTACTCTTCTTGCACTTACTTTGCTCATGTCGAACTGTACAATGTCATTAGGTGATCCAGAATATGATCCACTTCCTGCTAAATAAAAATCATCCCCTGATTCATTTTCAGATACATATATTTCAAATTTTGTTGCAAAACCTTTATTATACGCATCTCTTCTTGCACCATATGCCATTTTACTTATTTCTTGAACTTCTCCCAAGTCAAATATAACTTCATTTTTAAATGTGTCGCTATTTTGATTACCAGTTTCCCAATGAGTATTTATATTTCCATCTATTGCATTAGTTATTTTACTATTTCCATAATGACCTGCGTTATTTGTTACAGATGCTATAGGTAATTTAAATTCATCATTATATGATGATAAATTATTAAATTTACCAAATTTAGATTTTTTAACTACATAATCTTCCGATACTGTTACATATCCTTTTTGTATTTCAACATTATCATTTGAATCTTTTACTTTGTATACAATTTCATATCTACCAATTTTATTTGGAACAAAGTTGTTTGATTCAATTGTAATATTTTTTGTTAAATCTCCATCTTCTTGGTCATATGCTTTAATATCTTTCATCTCATCTAATGTGTCACCAAGTTTTAAGAACTTTTCATTTGCAGTTATCTTTGGTTTACCATTGTTTGTAGTTAATTTAGGATTAACTATTATACAGTGGTCTGCTGTATTTCCATTTCCACCATCATTTGCTTCTATTATTAATTCTTTAACACCCGATATTGGTACACTTATATAAGCTAAATTATCATAATATCCTATAACATTTGTAGTTGCTAATGTTTTTCCATCTGCTATTATCTTAAATGTTACACTTGAATTATTATTTGGTTGTATAGCTGAAGAATCAATACCTACTAACGCCTCAAATTTATCATATTCTTTATCAGATAAATCATAAGTTATTTTTCCATTTGCATGAATTCCAAAACCTTTTTCAAATTTTTTAGTTGTTGAATTTATTCTACCTTGTATATTAGAATTTCTTCTTGGTGTTCCCCATGAAGTTGTAGCTGATTTCCATTCAAAATCTGATAAATAATCGTAATCACTTACCACTTCAACTTTCATTATTTTTTCTATATTTGTATTGTTTTCAGTTATTATATATTTTACTTCGTAATTTCCACCTCTCGTAGTATCAACATTGCTCTCAACTTTTAATGACTCTGTTATATCTTCGCCTTCATTTGTAAATGCTTTTGCATAACTTTTAGCATCAAATTTTTCATTTAATTTCAATGTCAATTTCTTTTGTTGAACACTTATACTTGGTTTTAATGAGTTTAGCTGAACTTTATCTCCCGTTGATAAGTTTAATGCATATGGAACAACTTCATATTCGATGTTTTCATTTGTGTCTTTAGCTTTAGTATCTGTATAAGTACCTGATGTAGTAAATGCAATTACTTTTCCATTTTTGATAATTTCAAATCCAAGTAAGTCATTTTTCATATCTTGGTTTATATCCATATTAAGCCTTATACCTGCATCAGTTTTTGATAAAGAAACATCTAAACCTGTATTTTTATTTTCAAATCCATTCCCTTTATAACTTAATGCATTTCCATTTAAGTACCAGATTTTTTCACAATCATTAGAGAATTGTTTTAATTTTTCTTTGCAACTATCAGATATTTTAAATCCGTATTTTTCAAAATATTTAGTTAAATCCATATTTAAAATTTCTGATGAATACAATGCTATTGTATCTCTTTTTTCCTGCTCATTTCTAACACTTGGCTTTCTTTTTCTATAAAGCGATTCTAGTTCTGGCCAATATGTATCTTTCTTTAATTGTAGTTGCCAAAACATCCCTAATCTTTGGCTATAACTAATATCATCAAAATTTTGTGATGAATCATCTGGAGCTAATAAATTGTATAACTCATTATATGGAACTCTATCACCTGCATTATTTTTCATATATGCATTATTTGAAAACATGTTATTTGTTATTTCACCAAGTTCTCTAGATGATATATCCATTTGGTGACCAACTTCGTGAATCATCCCCCAAAGTATACTATTAATACTATCTTGGTCTGTTCTTAATGCTATTTCCTGGATATGTCTTTGAATACCAACATGGTCTCCCGCAGCATATGCAGCTCCATATGGTTGCATTAATCTTACTGTTGTTCTAACATTTGTAGAATCATTTGTCGGATCACTTTTATCATCTTTTAATCCAGCAAAATCAAAAGCATCTTGTATTTGTTTATTCCAAACATCAACACTTTCATCAACATCAACACCTTCATTTACATATACTTGATATGCAGCTTTTGTTGTTCCTGTATACATAAATCTTTTTGTATTAAATTCATATATATCAACTGTATTTTCAGGGTCTTTTTCTAATTTTACTTTATAAGCTTTTAGTTTTTCTAAAAAAGCTTCTTTATCATCTCCTACATTAAATAAAGGAAATTCTTCTCCACCTTCAATACGAACTATTGGAGCTTTTCCTTGCTCACTTGATGTGTATTTATTTATTAAATAAACAGCACCACCTTTTACAGGTTTGTTTGTCCATGAATTATTATAAATTTCAGGAACTGTTATAACATTAAGCCCTCTTTTTAATTGATACTCTCTTTTCCAATTATTATAATGTCCTTCTTGTTGGGTAAATGCTATTTTAGGAAGGGGTGCACCTTCTTGAGCCTCAACATAAATTTTGAATACTTCTCCTGGTTTCGCTACTATACCAGTAGATTGTAAATCTGTTCCAAATCTAGACATTCCTAATGTATTTCTTGCTTTTGCATGAGTATCTCCATATTGTGTCAACGTAAAAGTTCTATCTGAATAATCTTTGTCTCCTTGTAATATCTCTTTTGCTAGATTTATTGCGTATTCTAAATCATCTTTTAGTGGATGTTTATTTACTTCATCTTCCAATTTATCTATTACATCTATACTGTTGTATTTATCTTTTAATTTAGTCATAGTACCATCTGTAAATAAATCATTTATAGTTTCAGATAGTGTATCTTTTTTATAAAGCATAAATTCTGAAGCTGATGCCCAATTTTGATTAGCTTTTTTAAATTTAAATTTTATTCTTTTAAATTTAGTTTCTTCAAATTTTATTTCTACGATATCTCCAGTAGAACCTGAGTATCCACCTTGGCTTACTAAAGTAAAGTCATCTTGGTCATCTGTTAGTGAAGCATATATTTCAAATTTCTCAGCAAAACCTTTACCTTTTGCTCCATCTTGTCTTGCTCCATATACTATTCTATCTAAACTTGTAACCTCATCTAATGTAAGTGTCACTTCATTTTCAAAGTCTTCTCTATTGTATCTTCCTGTTTCCCAATGAGTGCTAAAATTATTATCAATAGCTTTATATAGCTCTGATGCTGGATAATTACCACCATTGTTGTTTATTGCGATTATTTTAGATTTGTCTAATTTAAAAACTTTATTATATTTTTCTAAATTTTTGTTGTTAAGTAAATCAAATTTACTAACTTTAGCTTGATTTGATTGTACATCCTTTTTACTTGATATACCTTGTTTCGGCTTAATTTGTTCTACTTCATGAGCCAAAACTCCTACAGTGTTTGATGAAAAGTTAAAAATTATTGCTGCCAATGTTAAGGCTGCTATTCTTTTTTTATGCATTTTTCTCCTCCCGAATGATTTATAATCTCCTCAGAAGTACATTAATAAAAAAAGTTACTCAAAAAGAGTAACTTAAATCTAGCCTAATAATTTAATGTTTCGTGTAAAAGTATACACTTGACATTAATACTAAGTTTAAAACAAAAAGTATTGTAATGTACCCTTTGGCAACTGGCTGACATAGTTAATAACCTTAGTCCCTATAGCTTTGTGTCCCTAGATTTCCCTAGGTTTACCTATTTAATTTATACATTATTCTACCATTTATATCATTTTTTAGCAATTAAATTATACATTTTTTGATAAATTTATTTTTTAATCTATAACGTATTCTTTATATTCTAAATTTCACCATAAATTTAGTAGATATTAGCTATAATTAAACACAATATTTTTAACCATTTTTTCCCTGATAAAAAATTATTGATATGAGTATTTGTGTATATTATACTGTAAAAAACAAAAGATTTAGAAAGGATTAAATTTATGATAAAAACAATAAAACTTGAAAAGAAGGGACTAGATAATATAAAATTGCTATCTGGTGCACAACTAAAATATATCGCCTTCTTATCTATGTTAATTGACCATGTAAACAAAGCTTTAATATATCCTATTTTAGATGGAGGATTACTTTTAGAAATAAGTGATTTTTTTGATGTTATTGGAAGGATTGCATTTCCTTTATTCGCATTTTTCATTGTTGAAGGATTTTTCAAAACAAAAAGTCGAAAAAAATATCTTGCAAACTTATTAATATTTGCAGTTATATCAGAAATACCATTTGATATGTTTTTCTCCCGCACATTTTTTAATACAAGAGCAAACAATGTTTTATTTACTTTAGCATTATCTCTTATAACAATATGGATTATAGACATACTAAAAAGTAAATTAAAAAATAAACCTAGTATTTTATGGTATTTCTCATCAGTAGTATTAATTCTTATTTCATCATTTATATCTATGCAATTTGGATTAGACTACGAGCATTACTCAATAATAATCGTCTACTTATTTTATATTTTCTATAATAATCTTGTTATAGGTTGCGCTCTTGGATACCTTACTTTAATTAAAACACTTTGGTCTATACTAGGGTTTGGTCTTGTTCTTACATATAACGGAGAACGTGGTAATCAAAATAAAATTATAAATTATTGGTTTTATCCTGTTCACCTTCTTATATTAGGAATATTAAGAATGTATTTTAAAATCTAAAAAAAAGAGATTAGGCAAAACCTAATCTCTTTTTTTAGTATGTCAATTTCTTATCTTTTAATTCAAGTATGACATCTGATTTTTTTGCTAATTCCTTGCTATGAGTGACAACAATTACACATTTTCCCTGTTGATGAGCATTCTTTTTTAGTATTTCTATAATCTCATCTTCTGTATCGCTATCTAAATTTCCCGTTGGCTCATCTGCTAGTATTACTGGTGAATTTGCTGCAAGAGTCCTTGCAATTGCAACTCTTTGTTGTTGCCCACCTGATAATTTTAATACATTTCTATTAATTTCATCATCCTTTAATCCCAAGTCATTCAATATTCTTTTATCAGCCTTTGAATTAACGATTCTTATATTTTCTAAAGGTGTCATATAATCAATTAAATTATAGTTTTGGAAAATCAATGAAATATTATTTTTTCTATGATTTTCATATCCCTTTGCTTTTATATCTTCATTATTATCAATTGCACTTATAACATCTTGTTCACTTACCCCTTGAATAGTATAAGTATTTTCGCAGATACTTCCTTTTATATAAACAGGTTCCACATCTCCTAGGATAAATGCATTAATTGCGGATTGATGACAATCTCGGTTTATAAGTATTTTACTTTTAGGTTTACAAGTTGCCAAAATTGCTGCCTGTATTCCACAAGTACTTCCGTTTACTAGATAATAACTTTGTCCGCTTTTGAAAATTTTGCTCGCCCTATCTTGCGAATCTTTTATAATTTCTTCAGCAGAAAATAAGTTATCAGTTTCTATAATCTCCGTTGTATCCATCTTATATAAATCTTTAACTAATTTTCCATATCCCAGTTTATCATAAATTTTTCCCTTTTTATGACCTGGCATATGAAAAGATATTAAATCATCGTTTACTATGTTTTGTAACTTATTATTTATATAATTTTGCTCGAACTTTATTTCTTTTGTCATATGCTTTTAAATATTGTCCTTTCCTGAATAATATTAAGCGCCATATTCACTTTTTTCTAGTCTTATTATAATATAAGATAGATATTATTAATATAAATAAATTGCTATTCCTTTATAAATCTAATTTAGCATTTAAAAAGCCACTAATCTAAAAATATCAGTGGCTAAATATAGTCTTCTTATTTTGAAGTTAAATATTATTCTTGTATATATTTACTAAATATTTTATTTAATAATATAGAATTCA
>ERZ824488.1891-NODE-1891-length-20921-cov-4.722611_pt1 | contig 20921 bp, 22 predicted proteins | sample MGYA00519936_ERZ824488 | MGnify/ENA primary metagenome ERZ824488 (study PRJEB31778, sample SAMEA3449153) | human gut metagenome | biome: human gut; feature: human-associated habitat; material: faeces | place: United Kingdom | collected 2010/2012 ... | reverse complement strand
TGAGGAGAAGGCATCGAATTACGACCCTGCACAAATCACGATTGCGTGTGAGGCAGATTGTTCATCCGGTGTCGCTGCAATCGTAAAGGGTGCAGGTTACAGACTGGGAAATGAGAAAATGAAGAATGTGAGCATTTATCTCTATACCGGAAACATGAGAGCAGGTCTCAAGGCAGCAGGATTCGAGGTGTTGACAGATAGCAAATATCTGACATCGGATGCGTATTTGCTTGAGGGAGACATCCTCCTCAATGACAATGCTCACGTTGCAACGAACCTCACAGACGGGGCAAAGTCATCCGGAACAGGTGCATCCAACACAACAACAGTCAAGAGCAATGCAAAGGTCGACGTTGCACACGGGTTCAACAAGAGCCTTGCAGGAACTTACAAGGTGACTGCATCCGGATTGAATCTCCGTGCGGGAGCAGGAACAGGAAAGTCAATCCTTGCGGTGATGAAAAACGGTGAGAAAGTCCAGTGCTATGGATATTATAACGATTGCAACGGTGTGAAATGGTTGTATGTGGTTTACAAGAACATCGTCGGATATGCGTCAAGCAAGTATTTGAGCAAATAGGAGGGAAAATCATGTTATACTATTTAGGCAAAGGAACAGAGTTCAAGAAAGAGGACTGCAAAGAGTACAAGACCATTGAGGGAGCAATGAAAGCAGCAGCAAAGGACGAGAGTTTTGTTGTGTGGGATGAAAACGGAAACCTCATCGGCTCACTCACGGACAATGTTCCGGAGGGAGCATTGCAGACAAATCCGGACGGCAGCGTCAACACATACGATGCAGACGGAAATAAGGTCGGAACAGTCGATGCGGAAACCGTTGAGAAAATGACAACATTTGAGAGTGACGAGGATGCAGCAGGGCAGCAGGAGGACGCAGAGGACGGGGGAACAGCCTCAAACGATGCAGAGACGACAAATCCTCCGTCTGAATCGGAAACGGGCGAGAATGGGGCAAATACAGAGCCACAGGAGGCAGAGGACGAACCGGAGGACAAAGTCATCATCCCGCAGGGAAAAATGAAAGTGACGGTCATTTGCGACGGCTCACTCAATATCAGACGTTCCGCAGCGTGGGGCAATGAGAACATCTGCGGTCGTGCTATCAGAGGACAGTCATATTATGTGAAAGAGATTCATGTTGTGGACGGAAAGAAGATGGTCAGAACAATCGGCGACCTTTACCTCTCCGGAGAATCGGAGCATGTACAATTCGAGCAGTTATAAGAACATACAGACAAAAAGAGGACGGCATCCGGAAACGGGTGTCGTCCTTGTGCTATAATGGATTTATGAACGTGCTTGAATTTTGGCAATCAACGCATCCTGCAAAACTTTTGAATAGTTGATACCGTAATTTTCACATGCAGTATTGAGCCATGCAGGAATACTCAAAGTTTTCTTGACCGCTTTGTCATTGTACGCACGGGCGTATTCGTCGAGGTTGACACAAATCAAATTGACAAGTGCTGCATCCTCGTCCTTTTCGACTGCATCAAGAGGGGTCGGAGCGGGAAGAACATCACCATCACGCAAGGATGTGAATAAATACTGACCGCAAGCCTCTTGAGCCATTGCGAAAGCGTCCGCAAGGTTATCTCCGTAAGTTGCTAAATCATTGAGGTCGGGGAAAATAACGGAATATCTCCCGTCGTCCTCCGGATAAAAAACAGCAGGATAAATATAATTCATGATAACGCTCCTTTCTTTAATGGGTGGCAGGTCTCATTTGAGACCCGCCTGTTTGAGTATGGAGTTGACAACCCTTTGAGGAATGTCGCCTCGATGATTTGGGATTGTAACTTTTCCCGTTTTGGTTGGGTGTTTGTATTGGTGATGTGAACCTCTCACATCTACCAACTCCCATCCGTCATTGAGGACTATTTTTTCAATTTCTCGAAATCTCATTTGTATTGTTTCCTCCTTACAAGTATATAATAACACGTATTTTACGTAATGTCAATAAAAATATACGTAAAATACGTAAAAAATAACAGAGATTTTTATACTACTAAAATGAACCTACCGACAGGAAATTTGGATTCCCATACATCGGAAGAAGTCATGGAACTGATGCAGCGGGTGGTCAGAGAGCAGAAGAAGACACTGGTCATGGTCACACATGATGATCATCTGGCAACTTATGCGGACAGGGTATTTCATATCCGGGACGGCAGGATCATTAAGATAGAAGATAACCGATGGAAAAAAGGGAAAGAAGAGGGAGGAAGACATGCAGAAACGAATACAGAAAGAGACAGGAAATAATTGCTTGAAAAGAATCATTGTTGCCTTTCTGGCAGTGATCATGATGACAACTATGCTGCATCCGCAGATGGTACAGGCTGCAACAGGCACAGAGAATGGAATTTTTATTGAATCGAAGAACAATGAAGCACCCGTATTTGAAGCAGGGAAAAAGAAAAACTGGAACTTTGTAATAACTAATAATTCTGGAAATGTGTTGAATAATGTTACAATAACGCCAGATTTGGGAGACAAGAATGAAGATTGGCCATTTAAAACCGAAAAACAAAGCTATCAGAAAAGTTTAGGAACGCTTAAAGAGGGACAACCACAAGAAGTTTCTTTTGAATTTATTCAAAGAGATGATGTTCCAACAACAAGATATAAATTGAAATTTACAATATCTGCGGATGGGCAGGAAGAGACAGCAAAATGGTTTTATATGAATACCACAGCAAAGCCGGTACAGAAAGACACACAGGATAATAAAGACAACAAAGATACAGATGAAGGCAAGGATACAGGAAAAGGCAATGGCAATGGAGCAGGCAGTGGTTCTGACACATCTTACCAGACACCGGATGCCGGCGGTTACAGTAACGGAGAAGCAGCTTACAGCGGAGGATCCGGTGGAAGTACGGATGGAGGTGAAGCTTCGGGAAATGGTTCTGTTCCGCGTGTGATCGTAACCGGATTTACAACCGATCCGGCAGAAGTCCGTGCGGGCAGTAATTTCAAGTTAACGATCCATCTGAAAAATACATCCAAGATGAAAGTCAGCAATATGCTGTTCGATCTTTCAGCACCGACAGAAGGCAGCGATGAACAGACGACATCACCGGCATTCCTTCCATCATCCGGTGCAAGCTCCATTTATCTGGACAGCATTGCCCCGAATGGAACAGCCGATATCAGTATCGAACTGAATGCAAAATCAGATCTTCTTCAGAAGCCATACAACATGGAACTTTCCATGAAATATGAAGATCCGAATGCTACACAGGTAGAAGGATCGTCAAGTATCTCTATTCCGGTGAAGCAGGATGCAAGATTTGAAATCAGCAATTTTGAGATCAGTCCGCAGAGCGTTGCTGTCGGTGAAGAAGCAAATGTGATGTGTAGTCTTTATAATCTGGGACGGATCAAGCTCTATAATGTAAAAGCTACATTTGAAGGAAAGAATATCAAAAAGTCGGAAGTATTTATCGGAAATATAGAATCCGGTGCAACCGGTTCGATTGATGCCATGCTGGAAGGAAAGAAAATATCGGATGGTCCGGCGAAGGTAACGATGACACTTAGTTATGAAGATGAATCGGGAAACATTTCAACAACCACGAAAGATCTGAATCTGGAAGTGACAGAAAAAGTGGATGATGATGAGGCGGCAGCTTCCGATATGCCGGAGGAGACACAGAAAAGTTTTCCTGTAATTCCGGTTGTAATCGCAGCAGTGGTCATTGCAGTGGTGGCAGCAGTCGTAATACTTAAGAAGCGCAAAAAGAAACAGCTGGCAGAGATTGAAGAGGAGGAGTTATTGGATGAACTGGAACGATCTTCTGAGGATGAGCATCAATAGTCTGCGGAGAAGGAAACTCCGCACATTTCTGACGGTCCTTGGTGTGTTGATCGGTACAGCTTCGATTGTAGTGATGATCTCACTCGGACTTGGTATGCAGCAGTCCCTTTATAAGGAAGTAGAACAGTCGGGAGGTCTGACCAGTATCACTGTGACCGGATCGGACAACAGTGACGGTATGACGATAGAAAGTATGGGATCAGGACAGGAGACAGAAAAAAGGATAGATGACCAGTTGGTTGAAAAGATCAGTAAAATGGATCATGTGAAATTAGCTGCACCAATCTATGAGACTTCGGTGATCTTGCTGAAAGGCTCCTATATGGCGAATGTCCAGTTGCAAGGAATGACACCGGAAGGCCTGAAATCCCTAAATATGGATCTTGGAGATGGAACGCTTCCAAAGACCGGAACAGGACATCTGGAGCTGATATTCGGAAATGGCGTGATCACTGATTTTTATGAAACAGGAAGCGGAAATGGATATTATGATACCGGGAAAGTCCCGAATATCAATCTGATGAAAGATTCTCTTTTCATGATCACGGATACAGAGAATTACAATAGTGACAGCAGCACAGCCTTTGGAGACAGTACGGACGGAACAGCAGGTGCAGGGAGCCAGTCAGATTCCGGAACCGGACAGACAAAACCTGTCCAAAAATATGTAGTAAGGGCAAGCGGTGTGATAAATGGCGGCCTGGATGACTATTCCAATAATTATGACAGTGTATTTTGTGACCTGGAGACTTTAAAGCAGTTATTGCGGAAAGAATATGCAGGCAAAGTCATTCCGGGACAGCCGAAGACCAAAGCTGGAAAGGCGTTAAAAGGCTTCTATTATACGTCATTAAAAGTGAAAGCAGACGATATAGATCACGTGAATGAGGTCGCTGATGTAATCCGTAATATGGGATATAATGTTGAGACCAATGCGGAATATCTGGATAGTATGAAGAGTCAGTTCGCGATTGTACAGGCGGTGCTCGGAGGTATTGGTGCGGTGTCATTACTGGTAGCTGCAATCGGAATTGCAAATACGATGATGATGTCCATTTATGAACGGACAAAGGAAATCGGTGTGATGAAGGTACTTGGATGCAGTCTTAGGAATATCCGGGAAATGTTCCTGCTGGAAGCAGCGTTTATAGGTCTTCTCGGAGGAATTGCCGGAAATATTCTAAGCTTCGTAATGTCAGCAGCCATTAATATAATTGTTGGAAGCAGCGGCGCTATGTCGATGGGAACAGACAGCACGATATCTTATATTCCGTGGTGGCTTGTGCTGATGTCCATGGTATTTGCAGTGCTGGTCGGAGTGCTGGCGGGATATTTCCCGGCGAAACGGGCAATGAAGCTGAGCCCGCTTGCGGCGATCAGGAATGAATAAAACATAAGAAAGAAGTCAGGTAAGCCCTCAGTAAACGGTGGCCGCCTGACTTCTTTTTTGTTATTTATGCATAGTTTATTCTTCAATAATATGAATCTCCAGATAATCAAAATCAATGGAATCCACAAAGTTATCCTGATAGAATCTTGTCTTGTCATGTCTTTTGAATTCATCAATATTATGATCCAGCCAGATCGGTTTGCTGAGATCGAACTCATAACAGATCGAGTCCAGAGCATTGAATATCTTATGCGTTCTGGTCTCATCCGTCTCGTCGCAGATTACAGTGTCGCGCAGCATATGATTGTCTTTAAATTCTTTTCCCCATAAACGGAACATATGAAGTCCTCCTGTTCGTGTATATATTTGGATTTTCAGATTGGAAAATCTAAAGAATATTACAATTTGATATTCCAAGTATACAGGGAATAAAACACAAAGTAAAGGCGGAAAATTGTCGTAAAAAAAACAATTCTTGTTTTCTGCTCAAGTGTATGATACACTCGTGACATGTGACAAGACACATGTAAATGCAAATGAAATATCTGTAAATCAGCATTGATCGACAAAAAATAGCAGATAAGGAAGGACGAGGAGAACGTTATATGGAAAAAGTAAAGAAAGTATTAGACCGCATATTTATCGAAGGCTTAAGTGCCATGGCGCACGGTCTGTTCGCAACACTGATCATCGGCACGATCATCCAGCAGATTGGAACATTTATGGGTGGAAATATTGGAGAGATGATCTTTATCGCAGGGAAACTTGCAGCATCCCTTACCGGAGCGGGTATCGGTGTAGCAGTAGCCTATAAGTTCAAAGAAGCACCGTTGGTAGTCGTATCGGCAGCAACCGCCGGAATGGCAGGGGCATTTGCAAGCAGTATTCTGGCAGGAAAGGTATTCGTAGACGGAGCCATGGTATTTGCCGGACCGGGAGAACCGCTGGGGGCATTTATTGCCGCATATGTAGGTATTTTCTTCGGTCATATGGTATCCGGAAAGACGAAGGTAGATATCCTGGTGACTCCGGTTGTGACGATTGGAAGTGGATGTCTGGTAGGATTCCTGATCGGACCACCGATCTCGGGATTCATGAGCTGGCTTGGTTCACTGATCAACTGGGGAACAGAACAGCAGCCGTTTTTGATGGGGATTATTGTATCGGTACTGATGGGAATGATCCTGACACTGCCGATCAGTTCAGCAGCACTTGGTGTAATCCTGAATCTGTCCGGTCTGGCAGCAGGTGCGGCAACGGTTGGATGCTGCTGTAATATGGTAGGATTTGCCGTGGCAAGTTACCGTGAAAATAAAGTCGGAGGACTTTTGGCACAGGGAATCGGAACTTCGATGCTGCAGGTTCCGAATATTGTGAAGAAGCCGGTGATCTGGCTTCCGGCGATTATATCGAGTGCAATCCTCGGACCGGTGGGAACAATGGTACTCCATATGACGAACAATGCGACCGGTTCCGGTATGGGAACGGCAGGATTAGTGGGACAGATCATGACATGGCAGACGATGATCCAGACAGAGTCTGCACAAATGGTGCTCATCAAGATCTTGCTGATCCAGATTGTGCTTCCGGCAGTTGTGACACTTGGTGTTTCAGAATTCATGAGAAAGAAAGACTGGATCAAGATGGGAGATATGAAGCTGGAATTTTAAAGTGTTATATTTAAATTATCGTGTGTAAAAAACATGTACGAAAAATGACAGGATAAAATAAAACTTCATAATATAATGTAAAGAGTGCCTGGAAAACTGCGGTTAGTAGATTTCCAGGCATTTACATTTCAGACTTAAACGATTATAATGTCCAATAGAATAAAAATGAGTTCAATTTTTACATAGATTTTTAGGAGAAAGCAGGTAGAATGTTATGATGGGCACAGGAAGAATTCATATGTATTACGGAGATGGCAAAGGAAAGACAACAGCAGCAGTCGGCCAGGCAGTCAGAGCCGCCGGATATGGACTTCAGGTGCTCTTCTTCCAGTTCCTGAAGGACAATTCATCGAATGAAAGAAAGATTCTGGAAGCAGTACCGGGGATCACCTGTCTTCCGGGGCGTGATCAGGTGAAATTCGTAAGCCGGATGAACGGGGATGAGAAAGCAGAGCTGCGTCATTATAACAACAAAGCACTGGATGAGATCGTGAAGTTCTGTACGAATTTTGATGTACTGGTGCTGGATGAAGCATTATGTGCGATCCATCTGAATGTCTTAAGTGAGGAGAAGATCAGAAGTTTTCTGGAGCATAAACCGCGTGGACTGGAGGTTATCTTAACAGGGCATGAAGTATCGCAGGATATGTTGGATCTTGCAGATTATGCAACGATGATGATGAAGGTGAAGCACCCATATGACCGTAAGGTAATGGCAAGAGAAGGAATTGAATTCTAAAAGTAGAAATTATAAAAGATATAGAGAAGCTGTCGGATGACGGCTTCTTTTGTAGTTTATAAATGTATAATCTTTCTTAAATAAATGTGAAAAATATGACATATTAGTACAGCTTATGGTATAATATTAACAGTGCTGGTTTAACTCTTCGCGAAGAGAGGAGAGAGAACATTTATATGGAAAATACGATGAAGAACTATGAGGATGTCGACAGTTGGAAGACGATCATGTTCCTGTATAATTCAGCGTTAAAAGAAGTGGGGACAAAGCTGGAGATACTGAACGATGAATTCCAACATGTGCATAAATACAACCCGATTGAACATATTAAGACTAGGATCAAGACACCGGAAAGTATTGTAAAGAAGTTACGCAGATACGGCTACGAGATATCAATCGAGAATATGGTAAAATATATCAATGATATCGCAGGGGTCCGCCTGATCTGTTCCTTTACATCAGATATTTACCGGCTGGCGGAGATGATCGGTAATCAAAGCGATCTGAAAGTATTGTCGATCAAAGATTATATTAAGAATCCAAAAGAAAGTGGATATAAGAGCTACCATATGCTGGTATCCGTACCTATTTTTCTTTCTGACAGCGTTGTGGATACTAAGGTAGAGATTCAGATCCGTACGATCGCAATGGATTTCTGGGCAAGTCTGGAGCATAAGATTTATTACAAATTTGAAGGGGATGCTCCTGATTATATCAGCAGGGATCTGAGAGAATGTGCAGAGATGGTATCGACTCTGGATGAGAAGATGCTGTCACTGAATGAAGCAATTCAGGAATGTCTGGAGAAGCAGGAAGAGTTAAATATGAGTACAAAGACAAAAGAGAGCAACAGAGAGGATCAGCGTGTCCTGCAGGGACTTGACTAAGATACGCAGGAGACACTGCCGTAGGCAGTGTCTTTAACGTTACTATAGATACGATCTATATATAAGACGGCATATTAAGATTCCCTATTTGAAAGCCGATGTGGTTATTTATATAATGAAAAGTAAGAGAAAAGTTTAGTATGAATAAAAACAAAGGAGCCGGGAAAGTATGTTTGTAGATACGCATATGCACGAAATGACCTGTTCAAAAGACAGTTTCTTAAAATTAGAAGAGATGGTAGAAATTGCCAGAGAGAAAGGTCTCGGTGCAATCTGCATCACGGACCATGATGATATGGGACTGAAAGAATATGCAGCAGAATATTCGAAGAAGACAGGATTCCCAATCTTTGTAGGAATTGAATTCTTTTCTCTGCAGGGAGACATTATTGCATTTGGAATTGAAGAATATCCGGATGAGAGAATTTCCGCGCAGGACTTTATTGATCTGGTAAAAGCACAGGGAGGCTTCTGCTTTGCGGCACATCCGTTCCGCAATAATAACAGAGGTCTGGAAGAGAACTTAAGGACAGTCAAAGGTCTGGACGGCCTGGAAGTCTTAAATGGAAGCACTTCTGTAGAGGCGTGCCAGAAGGCGGCGAGATATGCACAGGAACTCGGACTGTGTACGATGGGATCCAGCGACTGTCATGTACCGGAGAAAGTCGGTGTGTGTGCGACCTGGTTTCCGGAAGAAGTAAAGACAATGGAAGAGTTTATGCAAGCTCTGAAAAAAGGTGGTATGAAACCGGCATATTATGAGGACGGTGCATATCACATACTGGAGGTACAAGAGTATGGGAATGGATACCCGAAGGTAGGATTCTAAGGATAGACGTTTTCAGACTTTTATATAATAATTCTATAAATTATATATTTACCTTTTCCATAAATGATGATAGAATGAATCTATATGTGTTGATTGTGGAAATGGTGATAGAAAGGTGGAATCATTATGATTACAGTTAATGCTATGGGAGACAATTGCCCAATCCCGGTTATTAAAACCAAAAAGGCAATGGCTGCACTGACAGGACCGGAGACGATTGAAGTTCTGGTTGATAATGAGATCGCAGTGCAGAATGTAACAAAGATGGCATCTAGCTCAGGAGGAAAAGTAACTTCTGAAAAATTGGGGGATGCCGAATATAAAGTTACGATTGAAATGGAAGGAGCACCGGCAGCAGATGGAGCTGAAGCAGTATGTGCGCCGGATGCAAGAGACAATACAGTCGTTGTCGTTTCTTCTGACCGTATGGGATCTGGAAATGATGAATTAGGAAAAGTTCTGATCAAAGGATTTATTTTTGCAGTGACACAGCTTGATACACTGCCAAAGACAATGCTTTTCTATAATGGAGGAGCAACTTTGACTACAGAAGGTTCTGATTCTCTGGAAGATCTGAAATCTCTGGAAGCACAGGGAGTAGAGATCATGACATGTGGAACCTGTCTGGATTATTATGGTCTGAAAGACAAGCTTGCAGTTGGTACAGTAACGAACATGTACAGCATTGTTGAAACGATGGCAAAAGCAGGAAGAATCGTCAGACCATCATAAATTAGTTACATACCTGGATAAAAAGCCGGATTCCTGAAGTAAGATACAGGGGTTCCGGCTTTCTTGTACTACGGCGTATGTATAATGAATACAAAAGAGTCTGCATGACAGTTCATCGACTGTACTGCCTCTGAAGAAAGGTATGAAAAACAGGAGGAGTAAAAAGAATGAAATCAGATGTAAAATTAACGAGTTTAAGCAAAACAGCAGGTTGAGCGGCCAAGATTGGTCCGGAGACCCTTGCTCAGGTTCTGAGTAAGCTGCCAAAATTTGAGGATGACAATTTAATAGTAGGAATCGAGACTTCCGATGATGCTGCCATCTACAAAGTGACAGATGATATTGCGATGATTCAGACGGTTGATTTCTTTACTCCGATTGTGGATGATCCATATATGTTCGGACAGATCGCCGCTGCCAACTCGCTCAGTGACGTATGGGCGATGGGAGGAGAACCGGCGGTAGCCCTGAACATCGTAGGTTTCCCGAATTGCCTGGATCCGGCGATCCTCGGCGATATCCTTGCGGGAGGCGCAGACAAAGTAAAAGAAGCAGGTGCAGTATTAGTCGGAGGACATTCAGTACAGGATGATGAACCGAAATACGGTCTCTGCGTATCCGGATTCGTTCACCCGGATAAGATCTTTAAGAACTACGGCTGCAGACCGGGAGATATATTGATTCTTACAAAACAGATCGGAAGTGGTATCGTGAATACTGCGATCAAAGCAGAGATGGCATCGCCATCGGCAATCCGCGAGGCACAGACGGTCATGGCATCCTTGAATAAGATAGGCAAGCAGGTTGTGGAAAAGTATGATGTTTCCGCATGTACGGATATCACTGGATTTGGACTGCTTGGACATTGTGTTGAGATGGCATCGGCAAGTGATGTGACATTTGAACTCAGTGTGCATGACATTGCGTATCTTCAGGATGCATACGATTATGCGAAGATGGGCCTTGTTCCGGCAGGAGCTTATAAGAATAAGAGATATTCGATCAATCAGGTGGAAGTTGGTTCGGTAGAAGAGACATACTTAGATCTTCTCTATGATCCACAGACTTCCGGCGGACTTCTCATCAGTGTTTCGCCTAAAGAATACGAGAATATGATGAGAGACTTCAGAGCATCAGGACTGGATACAACCGTTTCCGTAATCGGAACAGTTGCACCAAAGAGTGATAAGCTGATCCGGTTATTCTAGATATGAAGTCATAAAAGAATGACAGAATGGAGAAACATAATGAATAAGAATGTATTATACCGGAGTATCCCAAAAGTAGATATTCTTCTGGCGGATGAAGAAATCAAAGTATTGATAGAGGCCTACAGCCGTGAAAGTGTAATGGAAGCGATCCACAGTGAGATGGAAAAGCTCCGTGCATATATCGGAACATGCGATGATGAAGAAAAAGCAAAACACCAGATCGCATTACTGAATGAAAATATAGTAAAAGCCGTTGCGGCAATGCATACACCGAATATGAAAAAGGTGATCAACGGAACCGGAACGATCCTGCATACGAATCTCGGACGTGCACCGATCAGTTACGAACACATGATGAAAGCAGCAGAGATCGTCAGTGGGTATTCCAATCTGGAATACAATCTGGAAGCAGGAAGAAGAGGAGAGCGTTATTCGCATTTTGAAAAGCTTCTGTGTAAATTAACCGGCGCAGAGGCTGCCATGGCGGTCAATAATAATGCGTCTTCGGTACTTCTGATCTTAAGTTCTCTGGCAAAAGGCGGAGAAGTAATCGTTTCCCGCGGGGAGCTGATCGAGATTGGTGGTAAATTCCGCATTCCGGATGTGATGGAACAGAGCGGTGCAAGCCTCGTGGAAGTCGGAACGACGAACAAGACACATTATGAGGATTATGAAGAAGCAATCACAGAAGAGACGAAAGCTCTTCTGAAGGTACACACCAGTAACTACCGTATTGTTGGATTTACAGAAAGTGTGGGAATTGATGAACTGGTACCGATTGCGAAGGAACATGAGATTCCGGTTGTGGAAGATCTCGGAAGCGGTGTGCTGATCGACCTGGAGAAATACGGTCTGACACATGAGCCGACCGTACAGGAATCCATCGCACATGGTGCGGATGTGGTATGTTTCAGCGGTGACAAGCTTCTTGGAGGACCACAGGCGGGAATTATCATCGGTAAGAAGAAGTACATCGATATGATGAAGAAGAACCAGCTTACCCGTGCACTTCGTATTGATAAATTTACGGCGGCAGCACTGGAAATGGTTCTGATGGAATACCTGTCAGAAGAGACAGCTGTTCAGAACATCCCGGTATTGCGTATGATTGCAACGCCTTTAGAAGAGATTGAAAAAGAAGCCAGAAGCTTTGTGCGTATCTTGCGTCACACTGGAATGGATGCAAAGATTCAGATGGTATCCTGTGAATCACAGATCGGCGGCGGATCCCTTCCACTTGAGCGGATGGAAAGCCGTGCAGTTGCAATCCAGCCAAATGGCATGAGTGTTGCAGAGATGGAAGAGAAGATGCGTCATCTGGAGATCCCGATCATTCCGAGAACGATCAATGACAGTATCTGTCTGGATGTCAGAACGATCGAACGCAAGGATTATAAAATGATTGCAGCAGAGCTTGCAGAATTATTAGGAAAGAAAGAAGAACGGTAGGTGCAAAAGAAGGCTATGAAGAATATTATTATCGGAACGGCCGGACACATTGATCATGGTAAGACAACACTGATCAAAGCACTGACCGGAAGAAATACAGACCGCTGGGAAGAAGAACAGCGAAGAGGAATTACGATTGACTTAGGGTTTACGTATTTTGACTTGCCGGGAGGAGACCGTGCGGGAATCGTCGATGTACCGGGACATGAGAAATTCATCAATAACATGGTTGCCGGAGTTGTCGGAATGGATCTGGTACTCCTGGTGATCGCGGCGGATGAGGGAATCATGCCGCAGACAAGAGAGCACATGGATATTCTGAACCTTCTCGGAATCGAGAAGAGTATCATTGTGCTGAATAAATGTGATCTCGTAGATGAAGAGTGGCTGGAGATGATGGAAGAGGATGTAAGGGAAGAACTTTCCGGAACATTCCTGGAACATGCGCCGCTTGTCAAAGTATCGGCAGCGACAGGTGCCGGCCTTGATGATCTGGTAAAAGAGATCGAACATCAGACCAGAGACGAAGTGGTACAGAAAGATATTCATACTATTCCGCGTCTCCCGATCGACAGAGTATTTACACTTTCCGGATTTGGAACAATCATCACCGGAACACTGGTGTCCGGAACGATCACGAAAGAAGACACACTTCAGATGTATCCGGTCGGAAAAGAATGTAAGATCCGAAGCATTCAGGTTCACGGAGAAGATAAGAAAGAGTGTTACGCCGGACAACGTGTGGCGATCAACCTTTCAAATGTGAAGAAAAAAGAAATCAAGAGAGGCTGCGTACTGGCGCCTCCGAACAGTATGAAAAATACCGACCTTCTGGATGTAAAGTTAAATGTACTGGATTCTTCTGTGAGAATCCTGACGAATCATACACGTCTGCATTTCTTTACAGGAACCAGTGAAGTGCTCTGCCGTGCGGTACTTCTGGATAAGGAAGAAATCGGACCTGGAGAAAGCGGTTATGTACAGCTTCGTATGGAAGAAGAAGTTGCGGTAAGAAGAGGAGACAAATTCGTAGTACGTTTCTATTCACCAATGGAGACGATCGGCGGAGGTGTTGTTCTTGAGCCGAATCCGAAGATCAAGAGAAGATTCCAGCCGGAAGTGATCGAAGAACTGAAGCGCAAGGAAGAAGGATCGTCCGCAGATGTTATAGAAATGCATGTGAAGAGTCATGCAGAGACCCTGATCACAGTCACGGAACTGGCCAAGCTTACGGCACTTTTGCCGGAAGAGGTGGAGCAGGATGTGAAAGAACTGGAAGAGCAGGGCAGTATCTATGCATTTCCAATGCGGAAAGATACGTATGTATGGCACAGCGATTCTGCAAGAGAGGCAGAACGTATCCTGCTGAAAGCTTTGAAGGAATATGAAGAAACGTATCCGTACCGCTACGGAATTAAGAAGGCACAGGTACAGACCACATATTTCAAAAAGGTAAAACCAAATGTATACGACAAGATTCTGACGCTTTTTGAAGAACAGGGAGTATTGAAACGAGTCGATGAATTTTTATGTACTCCGGAGTACGAAGTACGGAAAGACAAGATTTATGATAAAGTGTCAAAGATCATGCTGGATACATTTGAAAAAGCAGGATTTGACTTTGCAAGATATTCCGAGGTTACATGCAAGGATGTACCACAGGATATCATGGATGACATCCTGAACATCTTATTAGAAGAAAAACAGATTGTAAAAATAAATGATGAAATGTATACGCTGACCTCTTATATGGAGACTGCGAAAGAGAAGATCAAAGAGCATTTGAAAGAAGATCCGCTGATCACGATCGCACAGGTCAGAGACATGTTTGAGACAAGCAGAAAAAGTGCAAAACCGATCCTGGAATATATGGACAGTATCAAGGTAACCAAGAAAACGGGAGCAGAGAGCGAAAGGGTGGCATACTAATGAATTTAAAACAATTAGAAGCTTTCGTTCAGGTAGCAGAGGGAGGCAGTTTTTCAAAGGCAGCAAAACAGCTGTTTCTGACACAGCCAACCATCAGTGCACACATTTCGTCACTGGAGAAAGAACTGAATGCAAGGTTTTTTGTAAGAAATACAAAAGAAGTAAAATTATCGGATGACGGGAAAGAATTGTACCGTTACGCAAGACAGATGATCGATCTTCAGAAAAAGATCGAGGAAAGATTTGAAACAGGAAAAAGTGAGAGCAAACATCTGATCACAATTGCGGCATCTACAATTCCGGCACAGTATCTGCTTCCGGAGATTCTGATGAAGTTCAATGAACGGTATCCGAAAGAACAGGTAAAGCTTCTTGAAACGGACAGCAGTCAGGTTGTGACCAAGATCATTGATCATATGGTAGATGTAGGATTTACCGGAACGGTTCTGGAGAAAAAACACTGTAAATATATTCCGTTTTATAAGGATGAACTGGTAGTGATCACTCCGAATAAGGAGAAATATCAGGTGTTACATCAGAATATTGAAGATATAAGCTGGATCAGTGGGGAATGTCTGATCATGCGGGAAGAAGGATCCGGCACAAGAAAAGAAGCCGGAAAACAGCTCCGTAATGCCGGAATCAATCTGGATAAGCTTAAGATCATTGCAAGTATTGAAAATCAGGAGACGATCAAGAAGTCGGTAAAACAAGGAATGGGAATTTCGATCATATCCAGACTTGCGGCGGAAGAAGAAACAAAATCAGGAGATCTTCTGACATTTCCTATTCCAAAGGCAGATCAGGGACGTGACATTAACCTGGTGTATAATAAGAATTATCAGATGTCAAAAAGTGCAGAGCGCTTTGTTAAAGTGGTAAAAGAAGTATACGGAATAGAAGAATAGATTACAGTTTATGATCTGTAGATCTAAATAATAGAATAAACCCACAACATTTATAGATAATTACTATGAATGCTGTGGGTTTATGTAATGTTTCGATTAGACGGAAAGAAGAAAATAGACTATACTAAAAGCATATGAAAGAGGTATGAATTTACTTATAAATTAAATAGTATTGAATGAACGGAATAATATTTTTATAATAAAACTTGAATCATGTGCGGTCATTAGGAGGAGACAAGTATGATATATATGGACAATGCAGCTACAACAATGCACAAACCACAGGAAGTGATCGATGCGGTAGTAAGTGCGATGAGTTCGATGGGGAATGCAGGACGCGGGGCCGGTGAAGCTGCACTCAGTGCATCCAGGATTATTTATGATACCAGGGAGGGACTGGCAAAATTATTCGGTGCAGAGAATGCAAGGCAGATTGCATTTACATCGAATTCTACGGAAAGTCTGAATATTGCTATAAAAGGAATACTGGATCCGGGAGATCATGTGATCACAACGGTTCTGGAACATAATTCGGTGTTAAGACCGTTATATGAGATGGAGAAGAAAGGCACAGAACTTTCAGTTATAGGATGTAACGAGAAAGGAATGCCGGATATAGTTGCGATGGAGGCAGCGATAAAAGAGAATACGAAGATGATTATCTGTACCAATGGATCGAATCTTACCGGCAATTATGTAGATGTGGCAGTAATTGGGAAGATGGCGCATAAGCACGGACTGATCTTTGTGGTGGATGCATCACAGACGGCCGGAGTATTTCCAATTGACGTACAGAAGATGGATATAGATATATTATGTTTTACAGGACACAAAGGACTTCTTGGACCTCAGGGGACAGGCGGAATATATGTAAAAGAAGGAATACAGATCAGACCGTTAAAGACCGGAGGAAGTGGAATACAGACATATAGCAAAGAACATCCGGTGCAGATGCCGACGGCTTTGGAGGCAGGTACTTTGAACGGACATGGAATTGCCGGACTTCATGCGGCACTTGGATATCTGGAAAAAACAGGAATTGATAATATCCGCAAAAAAGAAGAAAATCTGATGTGGCGGTTCTATAACGGGGTAAAAGATGTTCCGGGCGTTAAGATTTATGGGGATTACAGTCAGAAAGAACGCTGTGCGATCGTGACGCTGAACATCGGTGATTATGATTCTTCAGAAGTGAGTGATGAGCTTCTTATGGAATATGATATTTCTACCAGATCGGGAGGGCATTGTGCACCGCTTATGCACGAGGCGCTTGGAACGGTAGAACAGGGGGCTGTGAGATTCAGTTTCTCACATTACAACACGGAGGAAGAAGTGGATACGGCTATAAGGGCGATCCGCGAACTGGCAGAAGAACCGTAAAATATGTGATATGTGACAAGGCGTCATAAAAAAGTATGCCAGGCATATAGTTATGGGGAAATGCAAGAAAATGAGAGTATAGGAGGAAACACATATGAATTTATCAGATTCAAAGAAAAAACTGGTACTGGCCGGTGTTGTGTGTGGTATTGTAGCGGCATGCCTTGCAACACTTGGAAATCCAGCGAACATGGCATTCTGTATTGCATGTTTTATCCGTGATACGGCGGGAGCAATGGGAATGCATCAGGCAGAAGTGGTACAGTATGCAAGACCGGAGATTATTGGTCTTGTACTTGGGGCATTTATCATTTCAATAGCAACAAAAGAATATCGCTCAACGGCGGGATCATCGCCGATGATCCGTTTTATTCTTGGTGTGATCATTATGATCGGTGCACTTGTATTCCTGGGATGCCCTCTGCGTATGGTAATCCGTATGTCGGCAGGTGATCTGAATGCATGGGTAGCTTTCGTTGGTTTCATCCTTGGAGTGGCAACGGGAGTATTTGCATTAAAGAAGGGATTCAGTCTTGGAAGAGCACATGTAACTAACAAAGTTAACGGAGCGGTTCTTCCGGCAATCGTGGTTGCGATTTTGATCCTTGCTACATGTACAACACTTCTGAAAGCGAGCCAGGCAGGACCGGGAAGCATGCATGCACCGATTATTGCATCTTTGATCGGAGGTCTTGTATTTGGAGCATTTGCACAGAAATCAAGAATGTGCTTTGCAGGAAGTATCCGGGATATTATCCTGATGAAAAACTTTGATCTTATCAGTGTCATTGCGGGACTTTTTGTAGTGATGCTTGTATTTAATCTTGCAACAGGACGTTTCGTGCTTGGATTTGATACACCTGGAATTATTGCGCATTCTGAACATCTGTGGAATATTCTTGGAATGTACACAGTTGGATTCGCAGCTGTACTTGCAGGAGGATGCCCATTAAGACAGCTGATCCTTGCGGGACAGGGATCTTCTGATTCGGCGGTAACCGTAGTCGGAATGTTTGTGGGAGCTGCAATGTGCCATAACTTCGGACTTGCGGCAAGTGGAACTGCACTTAATCCTGAGACGAAAGAAGTAGTGGCAGGTGCAGTACCATTGAATGGTAAGATTGCATGTATTATCTGTATTGTGATTTGCTTTATTATCGCATTTACGAATAAGAGAGAAGAAACAAAATAAGATTGAAATATGCTTAAATACATAGTATTCTAGGAAAGAAGGAATTAAATATGAAAGAAGTAGATGCAAGAGGTCTTTCTTGTCCGGAACCATTAATGCTGACAGCAGAAGCGTTAAAAGGAGAAACAGGACCTGTGAAAATTCTTGTCACAGAGCCTCATCAGAAGATGAATGTTGAAAAATTTGCCAAAAGTAAGGGGAAAAAGTCAACAGCTGTGGAGAAAGACGGTTACTACGAAGTGGTGATTGAGTAAAGATGAGAAAAAAAGTAATGAAACTTGTTGTAACTTTCCATACGACGTCTGATGCGATGGCGATGGAGAAGGTATGCAAGGAAAGAAATGTACCAGGCAGACTGATTCCTGTACCGAGAGCGATTTCGGCAGGATGCGGACTTTCCTGGTGTGCGGATCTGACAGACCGAGAACAGATCCTTGATGTGATGAAAGAGGTAGGGATTGAACAGGAAGATGTTCATGAATGCCTTGTATAAGAGGTCATAACAAGGGTATGGAAAATCTGGACTGAAAGAGAACAGGCGTTGACTGCAGAGAAATCTCTGCGGTCAACGCCTGTTAATTTTTTTATATAAGGGAAACTGGCAGCTTCTTTCGAATACATGGCGATTAAAGTCCATCCACAAATGTCTGTAATACATGTGGAAGTAACTTGTCTGTACGTTCGGTCAGTGAGAATTTGCCTTTGAAAAGGGCCCAGTCATAGAGAAGAGCACGCTCATACATGGCATATATTTCCATTAGTTCGGAAGCGGTGCTGGTGTTTTTGAATTCTCCGTTTTTTAAACCTTCCTCCATAATCTCTGTCAGCCATTTGAAATAAATACGTTTTTTGTCAGACAAAGATTTCTTATCTTTGGTAACCAGCTGCGAAGAGTAGAGGTAGGCCAGCAGATGTATATCGACGCTGGTTTCTATCATATAAAATAATTCATGGTTTAAAAATAAAAGTTTATCATAACAAGAAAGATTCGGATCAATCACCGCAGCAAGGTCTTCGTATTTCTGGTCAAAAAGATAAGAAAGTGAATTTAAAAGTGCTTCTTTTCCCTTGAAATAATGATAAAAAGTACCTTTTGAAGTTTTTGAAGCGTTGATGATGTCTTCTACGGTAGTCTGTTCGTAGCCATTTTTGTAAAAGAGGTTCCAGGCTGCTTTAACAATTCGGCTTTTTGTAGATCTGCGTTTACGTGGCATTCGGATCATTCCCTTCTTTGCTGTATAAAAAATAGAAGCGGATCACACGAATCCGCTTCTATTATCATATATGATAATGCAATCTAATTCAACCCCGAATATGCATTAGCCTACAAGGAAACCATATTTTAATGGATCTGTAGAGTCAATTAAGTAAGTAGCAACACCTGTAAGATATGCACTTCCTGTGATCATTGGGATTACTGCATCGTAATCACCGATCTTAGTTTCTTCTTTGATCACACCTTTGAAGCGTGTTCCCATGAAACTTTCATAAATAAATTCTTCGCCGATTCCGAGTTCGCCCCATCCGTGAAGAGTAGCGAGTTTGGCACTTGTACCTGTTCCGCAAGGTGAACGGTCAGCCTGAGCATCTCCGAATACAACAACGTTTCTCATTGTAGCCTGATCCGGATTCGGTGTTGGTCCGTAGAATTCAACCAGGTCAACTTCTGTGATGTCCAGAGTTGGATGCTGGATCTTAACTTCTGCGTTGACTTTATCACGAATCTTCATTCCGAGTTCTGTATAAGCAGGAACTGTCTTAGCGTTGATTTCGCCAATGTCAAGCTTTGTAGTATCAACCAGTGCGAAGAAACTTCCACCGAAAGAAATAGTATAAGGAATGTCTACTCCGTCGATATTAACTGTTAAGTTGTCTTTGTAAATGAATGCAGGTACGTTTGTAAGAGTTACATCTGTTACCTTTCCGTCTTTTACATGAGCTTTTGTTCTGATGATTCCTGCAGGAGCATCCAGAACAACTTCGTTCTCACCTTCGTGGCATTCAACAAGACCAGCTTCGAGGGCTACTGTAACAGCTCCGATTGTACAGTGTCCACACATGTTCAGGTAGCCGCCTGTATCCATGAAGATTACCCCAAGATCTGCTTCTTCGTGGATTGGCTCGCAAAGGAAAGCACCGAACATATCATGATGTCCTCTAGGCTCCAGCATTAATGCTGTACGAACGTGGTCGTATTTTTCCTCCATCCATTTTTTCTTTTCGATCATTGTGCTGCCTTCTGGCTCAGGAAATCCTCCGATGACCATACGGCAGAACTCACCGGCTGTATGAGCATCTACAACCTGAAGAGCTTCTTCAAACCGGTCGAAGTTAACTTTTGCTTCTAACTTCATAATCCTTACCTCCTTATAATATCCTATAGAATTCATCTATAAGTTTTTATAAAAACACATTGAAAATCTCTATATTTTCGTAGTGCCTTTTTCTATGAGTGAAAAATAAAAATAATAAAATTAACAGATATTGCGATATAAAATTAACAAATAGACTGTATTCTAGTATTTTGTTCAATCTGTTGATTTCATTATGTACGAAATACATTGAAAAGTCAATGCTTTTTTGGTATTATAAAAATAAATAAAAGTGTTGAAAATTAAGGGCAAATATGATATGGTATATAAGCACATGGGGGTAGTTGGGTAACTGGTGTGCCTCCTAGTCTTCAAAACTAGTGTAGGGCGTTAAGAGCGTCCTGGGTGGGTTCGATTCCCACATGCCCTCGCCAAAAAGAGAGGTTTTT